>Ga0182021_10000320_pt1 | contig 49306 bp, 35 predicted proteins | sample 612E3MmetaG_FD_120493 | JGI IMG/M metagenome (GOLD analysis project Ga0182021, IMG submission 120493) | Permafrost microbial communities from Stordalen Mire, Sweden - 612E3M metaG (Illumina Assembly) | ecosystem: Environmental > Terrestrial > Soil > Wetlands > Permafrost | place: Sweden... | reverse complement strand
CGGTGTCCATGTTCCCCTTGAAATCGGCTATCAGTTCGGGGTCTCTTCCCTCCGCGGTGGGAAGGTCCACCGCCTCGGCTCCGGAGAACTCCACGTTGGCGCGCGTCGTGTCGAAGTGGCTGTTGTTTGGAACGACTTTTCCTTTTCCGCCTGTGAGCGAGAACAGGATCCTCTCCGCGGCCCTCCCCTGGTGGGTCGGGATGATGTGCTTGAAGCCGGTCAGCTCCCGGACTTTACGTTCGAACCTGTAGAAGCTCCGGGCGCCGGCGTACGATTCATCTCCCCGCATCATGCCCGCCCACTGGTCGGCGCTCATGGCGTTCGTTCCGCTGTCGGTGAGGAGGTCGATCAGGACGTCCTCCGCCCGAACCAGGAAGAGATTGTAGAAGCCCTTTCTGAGGACCTCTTCCCGCTCTTCGGGGGTGGTGAACCTGATCGGCTCGACAGATTTGATCTTGAAGGGTTCGATGATGGTTTTCATGGCAGGGCGCTGCTGAGGGAATGGCGTCAACGTTTCAATACACAACGGCCCCGTCTGTGCGGGGCCGGTCCGGGTATTTCATTCGCTGTCATACTGTATGAGCGAGAAGATCTCGCGCCCTCCCAGGCGCTTGCGGCCGTTCAGGAACGAGAGCTCCACCAGGAATGAGATGCCCGCAATGTCTCCTCCGAGAAGCTCCACGAGTTTTGTCGCCGCCAGGATGGTGCCTCCCGTGGCAAGCAGGTCGTCGTGCAGGAGAACGCGCGCGCCGGGGGTGATGGCATCCCGGTGAACCTCGACGGCGTCAGAGCCGTATTCCAGCGTATACTCCTGGCGTGCGGTTGGCGCAGGAAGCTTCCCGGGTTTGCGCACCGGGACGAATCCCGCGCCCAGCTTGTACGCCAGGGGCGCGCCCAGGATGAAGCCGCGCGACTCGACGGCGATCACCATCTCGATCCGCGCATCCCGGTAGTGCTCGGCAAGCACGTCGACCGCGCGCCGCAACAGGATTGGATCCTTGATCAGCGTGGTGATGTCCCGGAACATGATCCCCGGCTTGGGGAAATCGGGTATGGTGCGGATTGCCGCCCGCAGGTCGTTGTTGAGGAGGACCGCACCGGGACTCTGGTCGTTCATGGGGTCACCACTTTGGGATGCTTTTCTGGAGGAAGGCTTCGACTCCCTGTTTGCAGTCGGCCGTCATCCGGGCCGCTGCGTTGACATTGGCGGCAAAATCAAGCGAGTCCAGGAGATTCAAGCCGTGGAGCCTTCCGATCAGCTCCTTGCAGTAGCCCATGGAGGTCGCGCTGTTCTGCGTGATCAGTTCGCCTGCCAGATCTTTTACGGCCGAGTCCACTTCCGCGTCCGGCACTGCTTTGGTCACCAGTCCGATTCTCTCCGCCTCGTCGGCGCCCAGGGTGTTCCCGCGGAGAACCAGCTCCCGTGCCCGGCCCTCCCCCACCCGCTTGATCAGAAACGCCATGACGATCGCCGGAACAAACCCGATGCGGGCCTCGGTATAGCCGAACCTGGCCTTCTCTCGGGAGGCAAGCACGAAGTCGCAGACCGTGGCAAGCCCGCATCCCCCCGCCAGCGCCGGTCCCCGCACCGAGGCAATCACCGGCTTGCGGATCTCATAGATCGTGCGAAACAGAACGGCCAGCTTGAGGGAATCCGTCCGGTTCTGTTCCAGATCGTTCTGCGAGATTCGCTGCAGGTACTCGAGGTCCGCCCCTGCGCAGAACGCCGGGCCTTCCCCCCCGAGGATGATTACCTTCACGCTCGAGTCGCGTGCAGCGGCCAGGAAGGCGGCCGTCAGATCGCTCACCATAGCGTCGTTCAACGCGTTCCGTTTGTCGGGGCGATTCAGCGTGATGACCGCGGTTCGGTCTTCGTGGCGGGAGTGAATCTGTGTGAAATCCATGAGAGGAAAATACTCATAAGCGCATCCAAAAACAAGAAAACCCGGCGCGCGCCTCCGCCCCGAGCCGGGAAGCTGCCCCCCTGGCCGCCGGGAAAACAGAACGGCTCCCGTGCCCGGGTGCGCCGGGTTCGGGAGCCGCCTGCTCCAGCTCTCGTCAGATGTCTGGCGGGAACGCCTGGTCCGTTCAGCCTAGCCGTCGTAGTACAGACCGAACTCGAACGGGTGCGGACGCAACGCCATCGGCTTGACTTCCTTCTCCATCTTGTAGGAGATCCATACGTCGATGACTTCATTGGTGAACACGTCGCCCCGCAGCAGGAAGTCGTGGTCGCGCTCGAGCGCGTGCAGCGCCTCTTCGAGCGAGCCCGGCGTCGACGGAACGTTTTTCAGCTCCTCGGGCGCGAGGTCGTAGATGTCCTTGTCCAGAGGCTCCCCCGGATCGATCTTGTTGAGCACCCCGTCGATGCCTGCCAGCATCATTGCCGAGAACGCCAGGTACGGGTTGCAGAGCGCATCGGGGCACCTGAATTCGGCGCGCTTCGCCTTCGGGTTGGCGGAGTACATCGGGATACGGACCGCCGCGCTCCGGTTCCGCTGTGAGTAGGCGAGGTTGACCGGAGCCTCGAAGCCGGGGACCAGACGCTTGTAGGAGTTCGTCGTCGGGTTCGTGATCGCGCAGAGCGCCGGGGCATGCTTCAGCAGGCCGCCGATGTAGTGCAGCGCCATCTCGCTCAGGTTCGCGTACCCGTTCCCGTAGAACAGTGGCTTGCCGTTCTTCCAGAGGCTCTGGTGCACGTGCATGCCCGACCCGTTGTCGGCGAAGAGGGGCTTCGGCATGAAGGTCACCGTCTTTCCGCGCAAGCGCGCCGTGTTCTTGATGACATACTTGAAGAGCAGCAACGCGTCGGCGCTCTTGAGGAGGGGCTGGAACCGGAGATCGATCTCGGACTGGCCGGCCGTCGCCACTTCGTGATGCTGCGCTTCGACATCCAGTCCGGCTGCAATCAGGTTCAGGGTCATTTCATTGCGGAGGTCCTGCAGGTGATCGGTCGGGGGAACGGGAAAATACCCTTCCTTGTAGCGCGGCTTGTAGCCGAGGTTCGGCATTTCGTCGCGACCGGAGTTCCAGCGTCCCTCGACCGAGTCCAGATAGTAATAGCTGCTGTGCTCGTTGGTGTCAAAACGCACGTCGTCGAAAATGAAGAATTCCGCCTCTGCGCCGAAGAAGGCCGTGTCGGCGATGCCCGTGGACTTCAGGTAGGCTTCGGCCTTCTGAGCGATGCTGCGCGGACACCGCTCGTACCGTTCCTTGGTGATCGGGTCGACCACATCGCAGATGAGGCTGAGCGTCTTCGTCTCGATGAAGGTGTCGATGAAGGCTGTCGTAGCGTCGGGCATGATGAGCATGTCGCTCTCGTTGATCGCCTTCCATCCCCTGATGCTCGAGCCGTCGAAGCCGAACCCCTCCTTGAAGGAACTTTCTTCGAGCTGCTTCACGGGCACGGAGAAGTGCTGCCACTGTCCGGGAAAATCCATGAACTTGAAATCGATCATCTTGACGCCGTGTTCGGAGATCATGTCGAACACATGGTCAACGGGCGAGTCACCCGATTTCTTGGGCATGCGGGCATCCTTCCTTGTAATGTTGTGGGTAGAGGTGTTAGCTGAATCTCCTTGACGGTCAGATGAGTTCGTGATACGCCTTCTCGCCATGTTCCACGAGGTCGAGCCCTTCGGACTCCTGGGCCTCGCCGCTTCTGATACCGATTGTCCAATCCACGAGCTTCAGAAGCACGAAGGTGACGGTCCCGGAAAACACGATGGTCACCGCTACTGCAAGAAGCTGGATCAGAAGCAGTGACGGATTGCCAAAGAGCAGCCCGTCGGCTCCTGCCGGATTCACGAGCCTGCTGGCGAGGACCCCGGTAATGATGGCGCCGAAGATCCCTCCCACGCCGTGGACCGAGAACGCGTCCAGCGTGTCGTCCATGTTCCACTTGATCCGCTGGTTGAGAGCCCAGTAGCAGATCGCCGAGACTCCGAGGCCGATGACGATCGCGCTCAGCGGCGAAACGTAGCCGCATGCAGGCGTGATGGCCACGAGCCCTGCGACGGCCCCCGTGACAGCCCCCACGGCGGTGGGTTTTCCCTTCAGAAACGTGTCGAGCAGCATCCAGCCCAGCATGGCCGCTCCGGCGGAAGTGTTGGTGGCCACAAACGCCGCCGTTGCGATCGAACCCGCGCTGCCGGCGCTCCCCGCGTTGAAACCGAACCATCCGAACCAGAGCATGCCCCCTCCCAGCAGGGCAAGCGTGACATTGTGCGGTGGGCTGACCCGGTGAGGGAACCCCTTCCGGGGTCCCAGCATGAGCATCGCCACCAGGGCGGAAACCCCGGCATTGATGTGCACCACGGTGCCGCCGGCGAAATCGAGCGCTCCGAGCCCCCTGAGCCAGCCGTCCATCGCCCACACCCAGTGGGCAAGCAGATCGTACGAGATCGTGGACCAGAGGAGGATGAAAACAGCATACGCCTTGAACTTCATGCGCTCCACAATCGCCCCTGATATAAGGGCCGGTGTGATGATCGCAAACATTGCCTGGAAGATCATGAACTGCTGATGAGGGATGGTGGCGGCATAATCCGGGTTGGGCAAAAGACCCACCCCATGCAGCCCCAGCCACTGAAAGCCGCCGAACACCGGGGCGAACGAGCCGCTTCCGGGGGCGAAGGCGATGCTGTACCCGAAAAGGACCCATTGCACCGCAACGATCGCCATGGCTGCGAAACTCATCATCATGGTGTTCACGACGTTCTTGCTGCGCACGAGCCCGCCATAGAAAAACGCGAGGCCGGGAGTCATGAACAGGACCAGAGCCGAACAGACGATCATGAAACCTGTGTCGCCGGAGTTGACAACGTTCATTTCGTGGCCTCGATTTTCAGGCGGAATGATTCTTTCGATGTCGAGAGAACGACATTCGTCCGTGTGCTCATCACCCCCGGCCAGGCCTGAATCTTGGCCAGGAGCTTCTCCAGCGAAGCGGTATTGTGCGTCCGAATCTTCAGAAGGTGGCTCCCCTCCCCCGTGATGGCGTGGCACTCCAGGATCTCATCAACGCCTCCGGCATGATCCAGGAACGACGTGTAATGCCGCGATGAGTCGATGGTCACGAAAATGAATGCCGTGATGTCGCGCCCGACCTTCTTCGGATCGACGGTTGCCTGATACCCGTTGATGATCCCCCCCTCCTCGAGCTTTCGCAGCCGGTCGCTTACCGATGGGAGAGAAAGGCCTACGGCTTCGGCAAGGTCGTTTCGCCTCGTCCGGCCGTTCCGCTGGAGAATATCCAGGATCGTCGCGTCGATTTCGTCAAGCATGGGTTTCGAAATGGAGAGGGCGCCTGTCGGCGCCTTAGTTTGTAAGGTAAATTCAATTTATTGGTTCCAAAGTTAAGGAAGGCGAACCGAAAAGTCAAGAGGATTCATGCGAGGATGGAATTATCTTCATTTCTGCAAGGCATGGCGCAGGAATGCCTTGAAGGGCCGGCACGCCGCCCGCAGGCCTTGCGGGCGGGAGCTGACTGCAAGGGACGAACCCGGTGCCGGTGTCGGGCACACTCAGTGATGTTCCTGACGGGGCGGACCGAGCTCCCCCTGCATGGTCCTGGAAAGGCCGGAATAACTGTCGACGAGGAGGCTTTCGTCGTCCCGCGTGGCGACCATCTTTCCATTGCCGAAAGTGAAGTCTGTGGTCGTTTCGATCCGGCCCGGGGCGATCTCGCGGACGTGGAGCCGCATGACGATGACGCGATCGGCTGGCCCGAAGTAGTCGGCCCGCATGCCGCCTCCGCCAACGACTCTGTGCGAGATGATCGACCCGGACTCCTGTTCGAAACGGTCCACAATAAACGCCTCCTTTACACAGTGGAGGCGCACGGCGTCATATACCTGCTGCATCGTGGCGCCCCAGACATGAACAGTGTTGATCTCGGAAATGGAGCGTTGCGGAGGATTGGAACAGCCCACCAGGAGAAACGGCACCGCAAGAGCCTGGAACAACGATTTCATGCTGACCTCGACTCGACGTTGTTGTCCACGACGCGCACGCACGCCCCTCAGGTGCGATGGCCGTGAGGCGGCCGGGGGATGTCCGCCGCTCCCGGCAGACCCGCGCCAATCTTTTCCGGCTGGTGGATGAGAATTGGGAGACACGCGGAACAGATCCACCCGGTCTCTCCCCTGAAGCGAAATTCCAGGAGCGGCGCGGACATCTCGGTAGTGCCGCATTGTACGCAAGCGGGGTCCTGCTTCTTGCCTGCGGGGACGTCCTCCACGGGAACCTCCAGAGCTTGATGGTCGCGGTTTTCCATGATACACCCAAAAACCGGTGGAGTCAAGCGCAAGGGCGCTTGCATCTCCACCCCCTTTTCCCGACATTGGGAACAGGTCAGGTTTGAACCACCCACCACGTTGCACTCTCCCGTTTCGTTGCCGCTCATGTGCGAAACTTTGCTCCCGTCGGGACCGCCCGACCGCTCCACCAGGAAAGGGACCGCCGCGGGTGCCTCCGGGGCCTCGGTCCACCTGAGAGCCCTCTGCGGGGATGCTGCCTTCCCCACCGGCTTCCATCCATGTTCGCGTGAAGGGGTCGTCCATGCAACATAAATATGCAGCTCTCCTATGCATTCCCCTCATCCTTCTCCTGGGATGCGGCAGGGGAAAAACAGTTGTCACACTTGCCGGTTCCACGGCCTTCCAGCCGTTCGCCGAGAAACTCGCAGAACAGTACATGAGCGAGCATCCCAACGCTTCAATCACGGTCCAGGGAGGCGGCTCGGCGGTTGGCATTCAGTCCGCCATCTCCGGCGCTGCTCAGATCGGGATGGCCGACCTCGTCATCCTTCCCGACGAAGCCCGGGCTCTGACCCCGACCGTCGTCGCCCGAGACGGCATCGCCGTCGTCGTCAATCCCTCCAACGCCGTGAGCGGCCTCACCACCGATCAGGTGCGTGACATCTTCAACGGCAAGGTCAGGAACTGGAAGGATCTGGGCGGAGCGGACCGTCCCATTACGGTCGTATCGAGGGAAGCCGGTTCGGGCACCCGCTCCTCATTCGAGCAGATCGTCACGGGGATCAGCCTGACCCGGGATGCGCTCATCCAGGACTCCAATGGCACGATCCGGGAGACCGTGGCGAATGACGCCAATGCGGTGGGCTACCTGTCGCACGGGCTCTTGAATGCCAAGATCAAGGCCCTCACCGTCGACGGGGAAGCCTGCTCCAACGAAACCATCGCCAGCGGCAGCTACCGCCTCGTCAGACCGATCTACCTGCTCGTGAACGGACCGCTGCAGGGGGAGATCAAGGCTTTCATCGAGTATGTCCTTTCCGACAATGGTCAGCAGACCATCAAGGCCAACGGCCTGATGCCCGCACGATGAACCGGAAGCCCAGGGATTTCCGATGACACTGATCGGTGAAAAAGGAGTACGCCGGATTCTTCTGGCCACCGCATTGTCGGCCATCTCCGCCCTCCTGCTCATCGCGCTCTTCATCATCAAGGAGGGGCTCCCCTTCATTTTTCACTACGGCCTCTGGAACTTCCTCTCCTCTTCCGACTGGGAACCGCAGGCTGGCAAGTTCGGGATCTTTCCCATGGTGGCCGCATCTCTCTGGGTCACCTTTGGCGCGATGGTCGTCGGAGCTCCCCTGGGGGTTGCGGGCGCCTTGTTCCTGAGCGAGTTCGCGCCCCGTCCGGTGATGCGCGTCATCAAACCGATGATCGAGCTCCTCGCCGCGATCCCCTCCGTGGTCTACGGATTCATCGGGGTGATGGTCCTCGCTCCTCTCATCCGCGATTATCTGGGCGGGCCGGGACTCTCTGTCCTGGCGGCTTCGATCATCCTCGGCATCATGATCCTTCCGACGGTGATCAGCATCTCCATCGACTCCATCATGGCCGTCCCCCAGTCGTACCGGGAAGGATCGCTCGCTCTCGGGGCGACGGTCTGGCAGACGATTCACATGGTGACCATCCGGGCTGCAAGGTCCGGGATCCTCGCCAGCATCATCCTCGGCATGGGCAGGGCCATCGGGGAGACCATGGCCGTCATCATGGTGGCAGGCAATGCCGTGAAGATTCCCCACTCCGCACTGGAATCGGTTCGCTCCCTCACCGCCAACATCGCCCTGGAAATGAGCTACGCCACCGGCCTCCACCGCCAGGCCCTGTTCGCAACGGGAGTCATCCTGTTTGTCGTCATCATCATCCTGAACTCCGCCGCCATGGTCGCTATCCGCGGAAAGGCGGCCAGGAAATGAGGATCCACCCGCGATACGTGCAGTACGGCGCAGTGGCGATTCTGAGCGGGGGCACGCTGCTCACGCTCGCCGTGCTGGTCTTCATTGTCGTGTTCGTCCTGGAAAAGGGCCTTCCCGTCCTCAGCCTGGATTTCCTGCTCAGCAGCCCGCAGGACATGGGCCGCGCCGGAGGCATCTTCCCGACGCTCATCGGCACGATCGCGCTCCCCCTCCTCGCGATACTCATTGCCACCCCCCTCGGGATCGGGACGTCCATCTACCTCACCGAATACACGAGGGAAAACAGGGTCACAAGGGTGATTCGGTTCGGCACCGACTGCCTGGCGGGCATCCCTTCCATTATCTTCGGGCTCTTCGGCTTCATCTTCTTCGTGACAATCCTTGGCATGGGCTGGTCGATCCTTTCCGGCGGCCTCACGCTGGCGTTCATGATTCTCCCCACGATCATCCGCACCTCCGAAGAGGCCATCAAAGCCGTCCCGAAATCCTACCGGGACGTGAGCTTCTCGCTTGGCGCGACGCGCTGGCAGACCGTGAAGCGGGTGATCCTGCCGAATGCGCTGCCGGGGATCCTCACGGGCGTCATGCTGGGCATAGGCCGGTCCATCGGGGAGACCGCGGCGGTCATCTTCACCGCCGGCTCTTCGCTCCGCCTGCCGACCTCCATCTTCGACTCTACACGAACGATGGCGGTCCATTTCTACATCCTTGCCCGCGAAGGGATTTCCAACGAGAATGCCTATGGGACTGCGGCGGCCCTCATCATCGCCGTGCTCCTGGTGAACCTTACAGCGTACTGGCTGATGCACTGGTTCATCGCAAAGAGATCATGATGCCCGCGCGAAGGCCATGACCGCAAAATTCGACATCCGGGACCTCTCAGTCTCATTTCACGGTAAACCGGTCATACGGCACATATCCCTCCAGGTGGCCGCGAACGGGATTCTCGGCATCATCGGTCCGGCAAGCTCCGGGAAAACGACCTTCCTGAGGGTGCTGAACCGAATGAACGAGCTTGAGCAGGGGTCGAGCGTGACCGGACAGGTCCTCATGGACGGCAACGATATCTATCGTTCCGAGGTCGACGCCGTTGCGCTCAGGAAAAGCGTGGGGATGGTGTTCGCGCTGCCTGTTCCTCTCCCCATGAGCATCCATGACAATGTCGTCTACGGTCCCACCCTTGCCGGAATCAGCGACCGCGGCCGCCTGACCGAGCTGACGGAGAAGAGCCTCAAGGCGGCCTTTCTCTGGGAAGAGGTCAAGGACCGCCTGAACACCTCCGGACTCAGGCTCTCGGGCGGACAGCAGCAGCGCCTCTGCCTGGCGCGCGTGCTCGCCATGGAACCCGGGGTGATCCTGCTCGACGAACCGTGCTCAGGCCTGGATCCCATCTCCACCGCGAAAATCGAGGATGCCCTGACCGAGCTCAAACGGCAGTACACGATCGTTCTCGTGACCAACAACACGAAACAGGCTGCCCGGATTTCCGACGAGACCGCGTTCTTCCTGATGGGGGAATTGATCGAGATGGGTCCCACGAACCAGATGTTCACCGCGCCGCGGCAGAAGCGCACGAACGATTACATCACGGGCAGGTTCGGATGAGCTCCGCCCCCCTGTCGCCCGACGGGCCCGGCCGGAACCGGTTCGAGATCTCGAAGCTGGATCTCTTCTACGGCGATTTTCAGGCGCTGAAGAGCGTTGAAATGTCTGTGCGGGACCGGATGATCACCGCCCTGATCGGCCCTTCCGGCTGCGGAAAGTCGACGCTGCTCCGGTGCCTGAACAGGATGAATGACCTCATTCACGGGACCCGCATTCAGGGGAAGGTCCTCCTCGACGGGCAGGACATCTATCACGCTTCGACGGATGTCACGAACCTCCGGAAGCGGGTCGGCATGGTTTTCCAGCGCCCGAATCCCTTTCCTCTCTCGCTCTACAATAATGTCGTGTACGGCTTGAGGGTGGCGGGCGTCCATTCGAGGAAGGAACTGGACGAGATCGTCGAGCGGAGCCTCCGGGCAGCCTGGTTGTGGGATGTCGTCTCGGACCGGCTCGATCATTCGGCTCTGGAATTGCCCCTGGACCAGCAGCAGCGCCTCTGCGTGGCCCGTCTCCTCGCCGTGCAGCCGGAAGTGATCCTCATGGATGAACCATGCTCGGCGCTCGACCCCATCGCCACGATGAAGATCGAGGAGCTGATGCTTGAGCTCAAGAAGGAATACACGATCATTATCGTGACTCACAACATGCAGCAGGCGGCCCGCGTTTCCGATTTCACGGGGTACATGCTGCTCGGGGAGATGATTGAATTCGGAGGCACGAAGGATATTTTCACGCGGCCATCCAACAAGCTGACCGATGACTATATCACCGGAAAGTACGGCTGATCGTGCAACATGAGCCGGCCCATAGCAGGCAGGAGAGGAACACCATGGACCAACGACACTTCGATCTCCAGCTGTCCCATCTCAAGGAGAGACTCCTCCTTATGGCGGCGCGGGCCGAAGCCCTGATCAACACTGCCATCGAAGCCGTCCGGACGAAGGACGCTGCCATGGCCGAGCACATCTTCGCTCTGGACAGGGAAATCGACAGGATGGAGATCGACATCGAAAACGAGGCAATCGCCCTCATGGCGCTCCACCAGCCGATGGGGGGAGACCTGCGGTTCCTGGTCGGAGCGATCAAGATCAACAACGATCTGGAGCGAATAGGGGACCACGGGGTCAACATCGCTCAGAGCGCACTCAAGCTTGCAGGCGAGCCCGACATCACGCCGCTCGTCGACATCCCGCAGATGTCAGAGCTTGCCCTTGCGATGCTCCGTGACAGCCTGGAGAGCTTCATCGCGGGAGACTACGAGAAGGCAAGGGAGGTGTGCCGGCGCGATGATCAGGTCGATTCCCTGAAGCGCCACGTGCTGGTCAAACTCAGTATGATCATGGGGGAAAAACCGGAGACAATCGGGCGGGGCATCGAATTGATACTGGTCAGCCGGAACCTTGAGAGGATCGCGGACCTGGCAACGAATATCTCAGAAGAGACGATCTACATCGTTCAGGCAAAAGTCATCAAACACCGGTTCGAAGATTCTCAATAGGAAGGAGCGGTCTTCCCCTCCAGGGGACCGGGGGAACGGCCTGTCTTGCATCCGCGCCATGATGCATCGAAAGCAGCAGCCGTCCCTCAGGCTTTCTTCACGAGTACGATCTCCTCGACGAGCGCCGTTGCGTCGCAAATGCAGGGGAGGCATACCGATGCGCCAAGATTCGACTCCCTGTAAAGCTTCTTCCCCTCTTCTGTATCGAGGTTGCAGCCGAGGAGCTCCCTGCAAAGCGTCGACCCGTGCAGCTCCTTGAACCTCCGCGTGAACTCCCGGATCTGCGCGTACGAAGCTTCCTTTGCCTCTGCTTCCACAACCGAATTCTGGGCGCATCCCATGACCATGAAAGCGCCCGTTACCGCACCGCACACCTCACCTGTCCGTGCCATCCCCCCGCCAAAACCACGGGCGATCCTCAGAGCATCCTTGGCCCCAATTCCATAGTCGCCGGCAAAGGCCGAAAACACTGCCTGGGCGCAGTTGAAACCTTCCTTGAAGCATTGCTTGGCCGCATCCTGTCGAAGGCTCATTCCTCCTGTCTCCTTCTGGACTTTTTGATACGAGAACCGGACAATGGGGCCGGATACCCTCCACTTGCGCGGACCAAGTATAGACAGAGGTCCGGTCAATTACAAGGACTCATTCGCTCCCCGCCGGCTTCCGGGGAGGAAGTGCCGCGGCATACCGGAAATTCAAAGCCCCCCGAATGCCAGGCCTGCACGGATGCATCCAGCCTATCATTCAGCGGTACAGGGGGGGAAGCACACAGGGAGCTAACGCGCGGGTCTCAGACGATGGATTGACCCCTCCAGCGAATGAATCGGACGCACGTCCAGCCATGTGTATGCGCAAGGTGCGGAGGATTAACGTAGTATCTGACCGAGGAATAAAAGCTTAACGTATGTTGCAATAGGAGCTTAAAGGATCCCTTTAACCTGCATTCCGCGGTATCGAACCGTCCAGTTGAGGACCTAGTTCCCTCTCTGCCGGCTGACGATAGGCGATGGGGATCCAACTGAAGATGCTGGGATGCTCATCCAGAAGGAAATTCAACATGCGTTTTGTGGAGGATTCCGGGCTCCGGGGAAGGCCGGGCACCAGCTTCAGCAAGGCGTCAGGGTCTTCGGCCATCCTGCTCCAGAGGATCTCCCTGAGAGCCGACTGGCAAGCGGCTGTAGAAATGACCGCGCTTGTGAGGTTCGTGATCCCGGGCACCGTAGCATGGAGAAACACCGCGCATTGCGTTACGGTGAGTCCTTGCTTGTAGCAGCGCAGAATGACGTCGGAAAACGGCGTCAGGGTATTCCGGAGCTCGTTGATCTGCGCACAGAGAGTGGTAACAGTATTCAATATCGGCACTCCCCCCGGGTTTACCCCCTGGCCTTACTCCGGATCAAGTTATCCCGCCCATTCATGAACAGGGCTCCTGGACGACCTCCGGACGATGTTACCTCTAACCCTGAAACCGGCTGGACTGTTCCCAGGCTTCACTTTCCGGTGACAAGATCGCCCGTCATGGCCGGCTCCCGCTGGCCTGAGCGTGCCTCCTCTTCGGCCGCCGTCCCTTCCTTCACGAAGCGTGAAAGCACCGTGTAGAGAACGGGAACGAGCACGAGGGTCAGGAATGTGGAGAAGAACAGCCCGCCCACCACCGCAAGGCCCAGGGGTCGCCTGGATTCCGCCCCGGCACCGAAGCCTATGGCAATGGGCAGCACGCCGAAAATCGTTGCAAACGAGGTCATCAGGATCGGTCGCAGACGGATGGTCGCCGCCTCGATTACTGCTTCCACCGCGGACTTCCCCCGGCGCCTCAGCTGGTTGGAGAATTCCACGATCAGGATGGCGTTCTTCGTCACCAGGCCAATCAGCATGATGAGCCCGATCTGGGAGTAGATATTCAGGCTCTGCCGGAAGACGAGGAGCGTGAGCAGGGCTCCGAACACCGCCAGGGGCACCGAGAGCAGGATCGTCAGCGGGTGGATAAAGCTCTCAAACTGCGCCGCAAGGACGAGATAGATGAAGAGCACCGCGAGAAGGAACATGAAATAGAGGCTGGAACTTGAAGTCTTGTACTCCAGCGACTGCCCGGCGAATTCCCGCTTCATCCCTGAGGGAAGTTTCGCCCCTGCAATCCTGTCGAGATCATCCAGGGCCTGTCCGAGTGTCACCCCCGGCACGAGGTTCGCGGTGATGCTCGCCGAACGGACCCGGTTGTAGTGGTTCAGCTCCTTCGGGGCCAGTGTCTCCTGTACCCGGACGACGTTGGCCAGCTGAACAAGCCCCCCCTTGCCGCGAACGTAGATTTCCCTGATGGCATCGGGTGTCGAGCGCGCGGCGGGCTTCATCTGCAGTATGCAGTCGTATTGCTTGGTTCCTCTCTTGAAATTGGTCACCACCCGGCCGCCGAGGAAAGTTTCGAGGGTCGTGCCGATGTCCGTGACGGAGGCTCCCAGGCCGGCGGCGCGCTCCCGGTCGATATTCAGGTCCAGTTCCGGCTTGTTGAGGCGCAGGTCCGTGTCCAGGTTCACCAGATAGCCCAGCTTCGACGCTTCTCCCATCACCGATCCAACGGCCTGGTTCAGCTCCTGATAGTTGTCGCCCTGGACGACGTACTCCACCGGGCTGGAGCTGAACGTGCCTCCCAGGCTCGGCGGGTTGATGACGAAGGCCAGCACGCCGGGTATGGAGATGAGGCTGGGGAAGAGTGCCTGCACGATTTCCTGCTGAGATCTGTGCCGCTCGCCGAGCGGCTTCAGGCCGAGAAAGACGAATCCGTTAGTGACGTTGCCCGGCCCGGCGAAGCTCAACCCGATGGCGCTGAACAAGGACCGCCGCTCGGGAAGGGAAAGAAGCCGGGATTCGACCTCCTTCATGTACTTGTCCGTATAGTCGAGCGTCGCTCCCTCGGGCGCGATGATGATGCCGAATGCCGTCCCCCTGTCCTCGATCGGGACCAGCTCGCTCGGGAGGAGCCTGAAGATCACCGCGATCGCGGCAATCGCCACGAAGGCAGCGCCGATCATGATCCCTTTTCTGGCTATCGCGAACCGCAGGGTCCGGTCATAGATCCTGTTGAGCCATTCGAAAAAGGCGTCGAAGGAGCGGGTCGCCCAGCTGTTGCTCGCCCCGTGCAGGGGCTTCAGGATCTTCGAGCAGAGCATGGGGGTGAGCGTCAGGGCGACAAACCCGGAGATGAGGATCGCCACGGCAAGGGATATCCCGAACTCATTGAAGAGCCGGCCGACGGAGCCTGTCAGGAATGCGAGGGGGACGAACACCGCTACCAGCGCGATGGTGGTCGCCATCACCGCAAACCCGATTTCCTTGCTCCCGTCCATTGCAGCCTGCCACCGGCTCTTCCCCATCTCCATGTGCCTGAAGACGTTTTCCAGCACGACGATCGCATCGTCCACCACGAGTCCGATGGCCAGAACCAGCGCGAGGAGCGTCAGAATGTTGATCGTGAATCCGGCGAAGTAGGCCGCGGCGAGGGCCCCCACGATCGAAATGGGGATCGCCAACGTGGGGATCGTCGTCGCCCGCAGGCTCTTCAGGAATGCCAGGACCACCAGCACCACGAGGCACAATGCTATGACCAGCGTCTCCCTCACCTCGCCGATGGAATCGTTGATAAACGTCGACGAGTCGAACGCCACATCCAGCTTCATCCCTGCCGGCAGGAGCCCCGTGAGGTCCTGCAGCGCCTTCCCGACGTCGGCCGCAACATCGACCGTGCTTGCCTTCGACTGCTTCACGATACCCAGGCCGACAGCCGGCTGGCCGTTGTACCGCACCTGCGTCCGCTCATCGGCGGCGCCGAGGTTTACCTCGGCGATGTCGCGCAGCCTCACCAGATCGTTGTTGTTCTGGGCGACAATGATAGCGCCGAACTCCTCGGGCGTTGAGAGCTCGCCTCTGGTGCGCACGGAGAACTCGCGTTCCGAGCCCTCCACTCTTCCCCCCGGGATCTCGGCGTTTTCCCGCCTGATGGCCGCCTCCACGTCCTGCGTGGTCAGTCCGTGAGAGGCCATCAGCAGCGGGTCGAGCCAGACTCGCATGGCGTACCGGCGCTCCCCGCCAAGAATCACCGACCCCACCCCCGGAAGACGCTGGATCCGCTCCTTCAGGACGCGGTCCGCGACATCCGTCAGCTCCAGGTTGCTGTGGCGGTCGCTGAAAAGCGCCAGCCAGACGACCGCCTGGGCGTTGACGTCGACCTTCGACACCACGGGATCATCGATCTCCCGGGGAAGGTTGCTCCGGATCCTCGACACGCGGTCGCGAACGTCGTTTGCGGCGGCGTCCACGTTACGGTTGAGCTCGAACTCGATCGTGATCACGGACCCCTGCTCGCGGCTCGAGGATGTCATGGTCTTGACCCCCTCCAGCGTCGCGAATTGCTCCTCCAGCACATTGGTGATCTCGGTCTCCACGACTGCCGGACTCGCGCCCCTGTACAGCGTGGCCACGGAGATAATGGGAGGATCGATGTCGGGATACTCTCGAACAGGAAGACGCGTGAATGCAATAATGCCGAAGAGCAGGATCGTGAAGCTCATGACGGTGGCGAACACCGGGCGCTCAATGGACATCGTGCTCAGCTTCATTCTGCTTTTCCTCCCCCCTCCTTTGCGGCTCCTCCCGCCTGCGCCCCGCTCGGCATCGGCACGACCTTCCCTCCATCGAAGAGCTTCTGATGCCCCGCGCGGACAACGGTCATGCCGGCCTGCAATCCGCTTACTACCTCCACCACATCCGGCATCCGCGTTCCCAGCATGAGGGGAACGCGCACCACCGTGCTGTCGGGTTTCACGATGAAAACGAACGACTGGTCCCCGCTGCCGAACACGGCCTCGTTCGGGATCGTCAGGGCGGTCGGTCTTTCGCCCAGCACGGCGGCCACATTCGCCGACATCCCTGGCCGGAATCTCCTCCCGGGGTTCTGGACCCGGGCTACGACGCGGGCGCTTCGCGTCAAGGGGTCGACGACCGGCTCAATCACGAAGATCTTCCCCTTCTGGGAAACGCCCCGGAATGCAGTCGTGGACACTTCCACCTCCGCGCCCGGGGTGAGTCTCGCCACAAACCGCTCGGGCGCCGAGAACGTGACGCGGATCTCATCGATATTCGCAAGGTCTGCTATTGCCTGACCCGGCCGGAGAAACGTCCCCACGCTCACTTTCCGCGCCCCGATGATGCCGTCGAACGGCGCAACGATCCGTGTCTTGGCATGCCGCGCCTCCGCAAGTTCCAGATTTGCCTGTGCGACTTTCAACGCCGCGGAAGCGTCGTCCAGATCCTGGGGCGCCCCAGCGCCCTGGTCCACCACCGATTTCACCCGGTCGTACGTGGCCTTGCTCTGGGCGCGCAACGCCTCGGCCCTTGACACTTCGGCCGCAAGCTGGGCATCATCGAGCTGTGCAATCAGGCCTCCCCGCTGGATGAATCCACCTTCCTGAAATGGAAGGGCCTTGATTGCCCCGTCAATCTCCGAAACGACCGTGATGGCTTCAAGGGCTTCGATCGATCCCACACCCTCAAATCTGTCGAATACCCTCTGCACGGTCACGGGAGTGACCTCCACAGGCATCGGAGGGAACGCGAATCTTCCCCCGCCTCCCCCCCCCTGGCATCCTATGATCCCCGCAAGCAGCATGACGATCGCGGGAAGCATCCCTCCCGCATTCCTTCGAGATGTGCACATGGCTGGAGATTCCTCGTGAAGGATGTGAGATCTCTTTTCCATACACCGGCATCCGTGCCCCGCATTCCGTGAGCCGGTTACACTCTGACTGCTACTCCCGACGGATCCTGTCAAATTCTGAAACCGTGTCACCTGCGGAACCAGATTGTCCGTCGATTGTTGGGCGTTCTCCCTCTGGCGACGGGCCGCTCATCGGCATGTCTCATTTGCCATAGGCCCCGGATGTCAATTGGCGGAGGTTCGTCGCCGCCTTTGCGCTCCTCACCATGGCCTGCGAATACCGCTGCTGGGCCACTGCAAAGTCGGCGCCCAGCCGGACAAGCTCGAAAGCGGTGGTCCGGCCGTTCTGGAATTCGATCAGGCCGATCCGTACTTGCTCCCCAGCGGCGTCCACGCCTGCCCTGGCCGCCTGGAGGCGGCGCTTCCCGTTGAAGAGCTCCCTGTAGCTCGTCCGGACCTCCTCCTCGAGGGCCCTCGCTTGCTGTATCAGCAGCTGCTCGGCGATGATCAGCTCAGCGTCAAGCCTGTCTTCTTCGCCGAGACCGCTCCGCAGTCCGATCGGCACGGAGACCTCCACTCCCACGCTCCAGGTGGGATAGTTCCGCTTGAGAGCCTGCCGCATCGCCTCTCCCATCGTGCCGCTGAAGGGCGCCCTCAGTGTGTCCCCCCCGAAAATGACGTCCTGGGCACCTCCGGCAAGGCCGTTACCTCCGAGGGAGGCCACAAAGTCGACCTTCGGCAGCGCTTCCCAAAAGGCGGCTTTGGAGAGGGCTTTCCTGGCCTCTATATCTGACCTGGCCGCCTGAAGGCGAAGATTCCTCTCCTTCGCCTCTCCGACCAGGATATCCAGGTTTTCGACCGGAAATTCTTCCGGAGGATCGTCAGTGGTGATGAGGCGGACCTTTCCGCTGTCCGGCCGCTTCCCGATAAGCGACGAGAGCGCGTCCGAAAGCCGGTCAAGTTGTTCCTCGCGGTCAATCAGAAGAATCTCCTGCTCAGCGAGGAATGTCCGGGCATTCGCGACCTGGTTCGGGCCTATCAGGCCGGTCCGGGCCCGTGTCTCCGTGTCCTTGAGGAAAGCTTCGGCCCGGTCGCGGGTCAGTTTTTGAACGGCGAAGTCCCGCTCGGCGGCGTACAGATCCCAGTAGTTTTGTTCCGCCTGGCTGCTGGTTGCCAGGACCTCCTGATCGTACCGGGATTTTGCCGCTTCGCTTTCCCTGTCGGCTTGAACGCTGTTCTTTGTCGCCGAGACGAAGAATCCCCCAAGCAAGGGCTGCCGCAGGCTCAGATTCGTGAATGAGGTGTACTGTGGATTCAGGTTGGCAAATAGGGAGTTCGTTTCGAACTTGACCGTCGTCAACGAAGCGTCGATGGTTGTCCCTGTGGGGAGGTCCACCCGCAGACCCCCCGTTGCCGTGTTCTGTTTCGTATTCAGAACGGGAGCACCTGCGAAGAACGACGCGCTCGGCGTCGCCTGATCAACATGATTGAATGTGAAGTAGACCCTGGGGTCGAAACTTCCCGCTTCCCGGCGTGCCGCGCCCCGGGCGGACATGTAGACTGCTTCCGCACTGCGCACGGATGTGGCATTCTCCAGTGCGCTCTGAACGGCTTCGTGCAACGGCAGGCTTGTACCCTGGAGCGTGTGCAGGATCGTTTGCAGGGCGCTGTCGGGGTTCGCGACGTTGGCGCGGAGGCTCTGCCCGTGGGACACGCAAGTACACAACGTCAGGATCCCCAGAGCCCGCAGGCTGTTCCTGACCAATGAAGCCTTGAGTTCCTTCGACATGATTTCCAGAGTCTGGTGGCAACCTGTGTGGGCTACCTTCCCGTGGCCCGGCGCCGAGTCCATGCCTCAAGGACCCGCGTGCTGGAGAGCGATGGATCGGGATTCTTGAGAGTGAGCTGCGATCGGATGAATCGCCAGGCCGAAGAACCTGCCAGCGTGTGCGCGCTATGAGAAGTCTTGCCAGCAGGAACCCTGTTTTTGGCCCAAAAGTTCCGGGAGGAGCGTCCAGGTCGGGGATGCCGTGGGCAGGGGGCCCCTGCCAGAGGGCCTGCCTGTACACCTTCCATGCTACCGGCCGCTTCCGAAAAGTTCATATTGCAAGGCCTGGTCCTTCAGCTTCCAGATCTGGACCTCGCAGCTCAGGCCATACTTGGCCGGGATTGCGCCAGTGCGCCACGTCCGTACATTCGCGGGTTATTGTTTCGGCGGAGGCATGTTGCCCTCCGGCTTAGCCTCTCCGCGATGACAGGTGAAACAACCAACCCGCGGATTATCCTGTTCGAGCTCCTTGATGTTTTTCAGAAGCCTGCCGTTGATCTCCCCCACCATGGCGCCCATCTCCCTGGCAACCAGCTTCGGAGCCTTGTCGTCCTTATCCCACTCCCCCGGCACGTGGCAATAATTGCAGCGCACACCGAGGGCCCGGGTGTATATCCGCATTATTCTGGGGATCTGTCCGGCCGGAAGTCCCTTGAACATCTGTATGTTCTTGAATACTTCCGGGGCGGGCTTATTCTCCTGCCCTGCGATTTGCTTTGCGATTTCCTCCAGTGGATCATGCCCCCCCTCCTGAGACTGCTTTTCCTGCTCTTGCGGGCTGGAGATGATCGTTGAAGATGACGGAGTCGCCGGCAAACCAAGCACGAGGCCGAGAACTGCCCCTCCGATGACAAAGAACTGACGGGAGACTACATTGTGCATAAGATCCTCCTCTATGGGTGCAAATGACCGGGGCCTTGCAGCCTCCGGGGGGCCATCAGGGTGAACACGCAGACCGGCGGATGGAGTTCTCAACCGACCAGAAATTGCTGTTTTCCCCCCTCCACGGGCCCGTCCCCAACGCTCACGTATTGCCGATATCTGACGATGACACCGGTACAGAGGGGGGGCACAAACCGGGGGATGAGGACACGGGCAGCAACAGTTTCTTTTCACGCCCACATGCAATGGTGGTCCTACACTGCTCTCTGTCATGCACCTTCTGCCGGGCGCAGTCCTCTCCGCACTCTTCGCCCCTCTGCAACGGCCCTCTGTATCGGCACCCGGAAACCAGGGAAGCCCGTATAGCGTTGTGTGAGTAGCTTCCCCCCAACAACTGAAAGGAGCGGGCGCATCATGCCTCAGCCATCCACAGACACATCGAACATTCTCAAAGATCTCTCGCCCTATGTTTACGGGACCACTCGCCTGGGCGACGAAACAATCCCATTTGACGACAGAGTGAAGGTCGCGCGCGCAGCCATGGATTCAGGTGTCTGGTTTCACACCAGCAATACCTACGGAAACGCCCTTCAGGTCCTGCGCACGGCGTTCGACCAGGACCGGGCCAGGGTCCCCCGCATGATCATCAAGATCGGGTGGAACTCCACCGACGAGATGCGCGACGTGATCCGGCAGAACCTGGGGCCTCTGGGAGTGAAGAGCCTTGCTATCGGCCAGCTCTGTCTCGGCGGAGCCCTTGCCGACGATTTCGCGGGCGGAGGGAAGTGCTACGAGGCCTTTTCCCGGATGAGGAAGGAAGGACTGGTTGGGCGCTTCGTTCTCGAGGTATTTCCGTGGACGTCCCATGTCGCGCTCAGGGCAATACGCGGGGGCTTCACCCAGGGTATCGTTGACGGCTACATCTTTTATCTGAACCCGCTCCAGCGATTTGCTTCAAACGAGCTGTGGGATTTGCTCGTGGAGCGTGATGAACCCGTTATCGCGATGCGCACCGTTTCAGGCGGGCAAGTCCAGAGGCTCCGGGACGTTCCCGGGGCCGCCTGGAAGGAGTACCTGCAGAAGAGGGCCGTGGAGGTCGCACCGATCTTCGAACGGTCTGGTGTGAGGAGCTGGACGGAGTTCTGCGTGCGCTTTGCGCATGGCTTCCCGCAGGTCCGCGCCACGGTTGGCTCATCGAGCCGTCCGGCGAACCTCGGAGAATTCCTTGCTGCTTCGAAGAGCATTCGACCCCTTCCCGAGGAGATTCAGTCCGAGATCGTCAGGCTCCATCGCCGCTGGTCCGACGAACTGGATATCCATGCGGAGCCATGGTCGATGTGAGACCCGTGCAAAGGGCGCAGCAATACGCGCGCCGGACCGGACAGGCGCGCCGCCCTGGATGCGGCGCCGAGCGATGCTAATCCTGCTCCACGAGTTCCACCCGCCGGTTCTTCGCCTTCCCCGCGTCGGTTGTGTTTGATGCTTCGGGGCTGTACGGTCCCACACCGGCCGACTTGAGGCGGGACGGTTCGATGCCGCGGCCGACCAGGGCCTTCACCACGGCGCCTGCCCGATCCGCGGACAGCTTTAGATTGTGGTCCAGGGCCCCCGCATTGTCCGTGTGGCCGATCACGTAGAGCCGGAGGCTCCGGTTGTCCTTCAGCAATCTGGAGATCTCTTCCAGGGCCGGCGTCGACTCCGGTTTGATGACCGACTGGTCCGTGTCGAAGTAGATTCCGTAGACCGCAGCCTTCCCCGTGGAGGCAAGGCTCTGACCCAGGGCCGCAGCGTCCGCAGTGACCTCCTGCTCCATCTGCTTCGACTCGACAATGACCAGATCGTAGTTTCTGCCGTCATTGTATGCGGATTCTTCCACCCAGGTCACCGCTCCTCCCTTCTGTATCTTCGCGCAGACAATGCGCTCATCCTTGTACAGGATCTTCCCCCCCACCTTCAGGACGGCGTTTTCATAGTTGCGCGCGACCTGGACCATGCTGGCTTGCTTCGTCCCTTCCTTCCGGGTATAGCTGAGCTTCGACATCTTCCCTTCCCACCGGGCATCGTCGCCCGTCAGATAGGCGCTTGTATAGCTGTCGAAATCCTTGACATCAGACCCGGAAAGGAAGTACCCCGGCATTCTCGAGAGGAGCGGATGGTCTTTCCCCCCCTCAATGTCCTTCTCCTCCTGTGCCATCCCCAGTGTGAGCGTCAAGACCACGGCAATGCAGAAGAGCGCGGTCGACCGGATCATGGGAGCCTCCTGACTGTGATATGGGCCACCTGAGAGGCCGCCTGGTCATGACGTGATCATGCGGAGGAAGCGGCCACGATTCGAAGGCATGATGGTATTGGGGGGATCTTCGAACAGCGGAGGCCTCTACTACGTCCGACGGCGACAGGTGGAGTACGTTGGCTGTGCAGCAGCCTGGATCTCAAGGTAGTGCACCTGAGATGGAAAAGCAACCTAACAATCAAGCCCGTACACCCGGGCAAACACCCTGTCCGCATCCTTCACACATGAACTCCCGACCTGCGTTCCACTCATCGCTCTCCGCAGTTGGGAGACCCTCTGCCCGGTCTCCCTGCAATCCGTGAACAACTATCTATCTCGTCGCAGGATTGCCCCCCTTTTTTTGCGGCCGCGTGTTGCCTCTGAGACTGAAGGCAGGTACCTTCCAGTCCAGTGGTGTGTTCTCTCATGTTGAAGGATATACCAGATCGAGGACACCCAGACACTCAAGGTTTCCCGGTGACCGCTGCTCGCCCGGGGCCGATGTGTTTCCAGTGGAGACTCCATTCATGGTGATCAAGACTCCTCCTCCTCCGGTGCAGAGGCTCCACGGCGGACGGCCGCTGATCGAACGGCATGCCGGGCACCCGTGGGAATCCCGGGTGACATTCAACCCGGCATGTGCAATCGTCAGGGACCGTGCATCCCTCAACCGGAACATCGATCGTCTCCCCTTCTCCGCTGAGTTGCGTGAGGCGCTCCGGACGCACCGGTCGCTGGTGTTCATCCTCTACAGGGCGCAGGGAGACCCCGCACCCGATTACGACTTCAGCCATTCAAGCCTGGGACTCGCCGTTTGTTCAGAGCAGCTCGACCTTCTCGCCAGGTACGACCGGCCGGTGCTGGCGCCGGAAGAGCCGTATGAGAACCTGGGCGTGGAAGACGGCCGACTCACGCAGGTCGACGATACGTACCTGCTGTTCTACACGGCATATGCCGCCGGGTCAGGCGGGAACGCAATCCGGATCGCCATCGCAGGCACCAAGGATTTCGTCACGTGGCAGAAACACGGGCTCTTGCGGGGCGATCTGAACCGGGTCGACAACAAGAACGCCATGCTCTTCGAAGGGAGACCCGGTGGGTCGTTTCTGCTGCTGCACAGGCCGATGGAGGGAAAGGACGCGCTGGCGGTTCACTGGGCGGAGAGTGCGGACATTTTTGGCGAGTGGAAGACGCGCGGTCTGCTCATGGCTCCCCTGCCGAACGCGAAATTCGTCGACACCTGGATCGGCGGGGGCGCCCCGCCCATGCGGCTGGCGGACGGCCGGTATCTGATGCTCTATCATATCGGCAACAGGAGGGTTGACCGCTCGCGCGAATACGATCTCGGCCTGGCCCTGCTTGATCTGAACCATCCTGACATCGTGGTCAAGAGAAGCGAACCGCTGATCCGCCCCGAGACCCCCGCCGAGCTCACCGGCGATCCCCGTCTGGGACTTGGCAACGTCCTGTTCGTGTGCGGGGCATACTGGAGCGGAGACGATCTTGTGTTTCCCTACGCCGGGGCCGACAGTGTTGTCCTCGGCGCAAAGATCGCCGGAGGGGATCTCAAATCCTGGATCGGGTGACGGAATGGTGTGCCCGCCCGCTCCGGCCCCGCGGCCGGAGCCAACGCGCCGACCTACAGCGAGCGCGCACGCAGCGTGCGGCGGAGTGCCTCGGGCGTGATTTCCGTAAGAAGGCGGATCGTCCTGCCCTCCCCCGGCTCCATGTCGAAGTAGTTGTCGTCAAACACGGCTCTCCCGCGGTCTGCTTCCACCATGACCGCCCGTGCAAACGCGCTGCTCCTCAGCTCCACACGAAGGGACGCGCCTTTGCCGTGAACGCCGGTGCGAAGATCGGGCTGACCGAGCGCCATGTGCTTGGGCTCGGCAAAAAAGAACCTGTTCTCTGATGCAGTGATCTCCGCCTCCTTCAGGAGGGCATGCAGGTATTGCGTGGACGGTTCGATGTCGCCAAGGCGATGCTGATCGAGCAGTTCGAGGCGACGCGAGCAGTTTGCGCGGATTTCCACATGAAGAGTTCGCAGCGCTCGGCTCCCGCCCGACACGGTCCGCACGCACACGTGGAGCGAGCCGGAAAACGGGGCAAGCCGGTCGTTGGTGACCCATACGGAGACGCCGTACCGCTCTCTCTTAAAACTGACGAGGACCGGTGCATAAAACCTTCTTGCGTAATAGTAGCCGGCTTTCGGCCGCAAAGCGCTGTCGATCACTGACCAGCTGCTCACCGGCCAGCAGTCGTTCAACTGCCAGAAGAGGACGCCGGCGGTCTTGAATTTGCGCCTGCGCCAGTGCTCGACCGCGCACTTCAGTGCCTCCGCCTGGATGAACTGCCCCTTGTAGATGAAGTCATCGAAACCGGTCCCAATATCCACGTGACCGGCCTGGAAACGGACCAGCCGTTCCGGCCCCTCCGTCTGCTTGTTATGGTGTTCCATTCCCCTGCTCTGGGGGCGGCGTTCGCCAGGAGGCAGCACATCCGAGAGGGTCCGCGCCACTGCGGGGGCCTGGAAGCCGAATTCCGTCACAAACCGTCCCCTGTCGTTTTCATACTCCCGGTAATCTTTCCAGGCGCTCCAGACCGTCCACTGGTGATGATTTCCCGACCGCTCGTCGTTGGGGAAACCTGTCCCGTAAGGAGAACTCCTCCAGTACGGACGGGTTCCGTCGTATGCGCGCACGAGTGCGGGAAGCACCTCGCGGAAAATCACCGACCCGGACATCTCATCCGGAGAGGCTCCCGGATGTTCGGTGCAGAAGAGCCACTCGCACTCGTTGTTGCCGCACCACAGGGCAACCGACGGATGGTTGCGAAGCCGCTTGATCGCCTCGGCCGCCTCCCGCCCTGCCTCCCGCACGAATTGCGCGTATGCGGGGTATTCCCCGCAGGCGTACATGAAATCCTGCCAGACCATCAATCCAAGACGGTCGCAGAGATCATAGAACACATCCTGCTCGTAGATCCCTCCTCCCCAGACGCGGATGAGGTTCATCGAAGCGTCACGGGCGGCAGTCAGGAGAGCCTCATACGTTGCCTCGGGGATCCTCGGGATAAAGCTGTCCGATGGGATCCAGTTGGCTCCCTTACAGAAGATCCTCGTGCCGTTGACCTCCAGGACGAACGACTGTCCCTCGTCATCCCTCTTCTGCAGCAGGGAGATGGTGCGCAACGCAAAGGGCACCCGGACCTGATCGACCTCTTCCTCACCCTGAAGCAGGGTGAACTGCGCGGCATACATCGGCTGCCCGCCGTATCCGTTCGGCCACCAGAGCTCGGGTGAAGGGATGTTGAGCGTGAGGTGCACACGTTTTCCCCTGAGCGGGACAACCCGCTCGGCAACGAAATCTTTCCCGTCGACCAGGATGCGCACTTGCATCGGAGCCCGGGAATAGCGGACGACGTCCACGGCGATTCGCACTGTCGCTTTGTGAGCTCTGACCGAAACCACCTTCACGAAAGGATCCGCGAGCCGCCCTCCGGTATATCCTTCGATCCTGATGCCGCGCCAGATCCCCGACGTCGTCAGTTTCGGACCCCAGTCCCAGCTGAACGAGTACTGCGCCTTGCGAACGTACACACGGTGAGGCTCGAGCGCCACATTCAGGATCCCATACTCTTTCTCCAGCTTCTTGGCGCGGAGTACGGGTGAATCAAATGTCACTTCCAGGGTATTCTTGCCCGGCCGCAACAGTTTCCCGATCTCCCACCGGTGGCCGATGAACATGTTAGCGCTCTTTCCCACTTCCTCGCCATTGCAGCGGATGCGGGCAAATGTGTCGAGTCCGTCTGCCGCCAGAACAATGTGTTGCATCCTGAGGAAGGCTACAGGCACGGCGAACTCCTTCCGGTACATCCAGCGGTGTTCGGCCACCCATTGAACGTCGCACTCGTTCGTCCCGTAGAAGGGATTGGGGATCACGCCGGCCGCCAGCAGGTCGGTGTGAACCGTGCCCGGGACGGATGCGGCCATCCACCGGGCGGCCTCCCTGTGCCGCACGGATGTCTCTCCGTCGGCCGGGACAGCCTTGAATGTCCATGCGCCGTTCAGGTCAATCTGGTTCATGGGAGCTCCGCCTCATTTTACGAGCAATGCACGCATGGTCAATCGAGAAGCGCCGGCTGACAGTGTCACGAAGTAGCAGCCGGAGGGGAGATTTCCCGCATTCCATGGAACAGTGTGGCGGCCGGCTGTCAGCCTGCCGTGAATCAGAACAGCAACATTTCTGCCGAGAAGGTCTGCCACCCGCAGGTCTGCGGAGCACCCCTGCGGGAGGGCAAACCTGATGGTGGTTTCCGGGTTGAAAGGGTTAGGATAGTTCTGCTCCAGCTCCATCCGTTCCGGCACTCCCGCGGACTCATTTGCATGAGCCGAAGCCGTGGCGCTGAAGAGCTGTTGAACGGCCGGAGGCTGCAAAGCGTAGTCGAAGAGCCTGACGTCGTCGATGTCCCCGGAAAAACCGTAGGCCGAGCTTCCCGGAAGATCCTCCCCGATGGTGAGGTCCCTGGCTGCGGGCAGAAGAGTCCCCGACCACGGCCTGAACGCATCGAGCTCACCGTTCAGATAGATCTCCATTTCCCTTCCGGAATAGACAAGGACTGCATGATAATACCGCTGCTTTCCGAGGACCGTCCGGGAATCCAGATCGGCCACAGAGACGCTGGTTCTGACCGTCCATCGCAGGAGCGAGTCCCCAATCGATGCTTTCCACCGGTTCTGCCAGCTCCCGTGGGAGACCGGGTACTGCTCTCGTGTAAAGAAGGCAAGGGGGTCGAACCAGAAGCTCACGGTGATCGCCCCTGCCGTGTTGAGATACGGCCGGTCGGGAACGAGGACCACCGAACCGGAGGCGCCGAATTCCAGCGCATGGCCCCCGGCGCCGAACCGGTCGGGCGCCGGGGCCGTCATGCTTGCAATACCGTTGTTTGCATGCGCAGAGTTGTCGGTCCCGTCGCCGTCGAGGGGATACCATGCCAGCAGCGATCCGCTGCCGTAGGCCGCAAACACCCTGGCCTCCACGCTGATGCTGTCCCTGGCCGTTGAACCCGAATCGTTGGCAACGAGACACCGCAGCCAATAGTCTCCCTCCTGGCCGGGTGCGGTCCATTGGACGGATGAGTCCTGACCCGAGATCGTCCCGCCGCTTGCGGACCAGTTGAACGTGACCGGGAGCCGGCCGGGGTCAGAGGCGGAGCACGTGATGATGGAAGTCTCCCCGGGCTGCAGCTTTCGCGGCTTCGCCCGGAGCCGAAGGATGCGGGGCGCAGGAACCGTGGAGTCCGACACGTCGATCAAGACGGAGTCTGACACCGCCGCCCCATGCGCGTCTGCAACTACGCACACCACGCTCCCGGTTCCCTTTGACGCCGGAGCGTGCCACAAGGCCCTGTCCCCGGACGGAGAGAGGACCCCCGTCCGCGAGCTCCAGGCCGCGGTCAATGAGTCTCCTTCGGGATCCACCGGGGTGACGTAGACCATCGCTTCTCCGCCCCTCGTCACCGAGGGAGGGGACGCCCCCAGCCCCTTTATTCGCGGCGGGAGATTCACAGGTGAAGCTGAACCGGCGAAGTCCACAACCACAGAATCTATGAGAAGCGATCTCCCTCTGTAGGTCACCGAACCGCCCGCAGGGACGATGACCGCCACCACGGCAACGTCCGGCGGCACGGTGATGGCGGGGTCGCCCGTCATCCCCTTCACCAGGTAGGTGTGCGAAGCGGCATCGTACACGTCGACGGCTCCGGCCGCTGTTTTTTCGGCCGGTGCCCCCGGCCGGTTCTGCAGGGCTGGATTGCGTGACACTCCGCGAGGAACGTGCCGGTCCGTCTGAAAGCCGGAACTCGCCGCGAGGCCCGCACTTCCCGGCACAGTGACCGTTATCGGATCGCTGTGCGGGTTATACACCAGATACGTGGGAAATGCCTTCTGGTGATAGTAGTCCGTCTTGAGGAGGTCCAGGAGAAGCACCCCGGGGACTGCGGTCGCATGGACGATCCCTCCGAGGATCCCGGCATGGGATGAGCCGTAGATGGCCAGGTTCGTCAATCCCCATCCGCCGAGGATAGCGTCGCCGGAGGCATAGGGCGAAACCCCTAATCCGCCCGACCGGTGCATTGCCTCGTGTGCGATCACGCTCGCGGTGTCGTATTGCCTAGACCAATCCCTGCTGTCCTGGTTCTGGTCAGGCAGGTACTTTGGATAAAAAAGCCTTGAAGCGTTGGCCAGATTCAGCATCCAGCGGCCTATGGCCCTGGCAAATCGCGTGTCATAGCGAACCATCGGTGCGAGGGCACCGGCCAGCTCGCATCCGTTCATGAAGAAGGCGTAGTCGTTTGACCCGTTCACCTCTCCGATGAGTCCGGAACAGTCGAGCCCTCCCCAGGTTCCGACGATTGCTCCCCAGCTCCTCAAGGGGCCAACATCGAAGCACCAGTTGACCAGCTTCTCGGTATTGTATGCCGTATTGAGCTCCGCGTTCATGCGTGCAGCCAGGAGGGTGCCGTAGCCGAGCTGGAGCTCGTACGAAGGATTGGACGAGAGGCCCGAGAGGGTTTCCATGCACTGCTCTGCACCTTCACGGTACTTCCGGTCTCCCGTATGAACGTACGCCATGTACAGCAGCCATCCCATTGCGCCGGCTGCTTCAGGCTCCAAGACTCCGGAGGCGAGGGGAACCGAGGTCTTCAGAGCAAATGCGCGGTATTGGGTCGAAGGGATGCTCCACGGGGTGGTGCTCCCTCCCAGGACCCTGACAGCGTGCAGCCAACGGTCGGCCACGCTGATGAATTGTTCCTCAAAGTCCGGAGTGCCCGGGTAGAGCCAGGCAAGCTGATAGAAGAAGAGGTTCGGCATCGTGTCGTACCACCAGTCGTCGCCGCTCCGGGCTCCGGGGCTGTTCAGGTAGACGTTTTCGCCATTGGCGCGGTTGAAGTATTCCCGGCACATGCGGACCCAGTTCTGTCCATCCTGCGAACTCTTGTCGATGCCGCACAGGGTTGCCCCGATGACGGAAGGGATGACGTTGATGGCCTCCGTCGAATTGGGAACTGTTGTTCCGACCACGGTGTGCAGTCCAAACGACGTCTCTCCGGGGTAGTTAAGCGTTGAACTGTTCCACCAGATCAGCGGAAGGTACGTCCCCTGTCTCCCGAAATCATAGACGAGCGAATCATATCCCAGAGCAACCGCTTTCCAGTCCCTCATGTCGTAGGGTGAAGGCATGGAGGGCATCTGCTCGATGCGGGTGACGGCAACTTGCTGGCTCACGGCTTCACTTCCGATTGTGAGCGCCAATGCACACATGACCTGTATGCTACAGCCCCTTTTCACGTCGGATGCTGCCCCTTTCTTTCCGAAGAAATCACCGGGGTTGACGGCCGCGCACGAAGCGTGCGGCCTCATCACCCTCCAGGATCTGGAGCACAGCGGCCTGCGCATCCAGACGGAGGACAAGTTCGTGCAGCCCCGGATCCCTGAACAGCGCCCACACCTCGGAGGGTGTTGAAGTGCCCGTAATGCGGCGGTACCGGAGATACCCGCGCGCCTCAGGAAACTTCTCGACTTCGAGCAGGGTCAGGAGAGCCTCGACAGTCGACTCTGCGCCGGAATTCAGGTTGACGGTTCCGGAATCTCTGACACCATCGAGACCCCGACCTGTCGTGGAATCGTACATCAGAGCTCCGGCGGGATTGTTCCCTGTGAACCAGGAAGCCGCGAGACCTGCCATCACGGCATATTCCCTCTTGCCCGTCGTCTCGAACAGGCGCGCCAGTCCCGCCGCCATGGGACGCACGGCGTAGGCGATCTGTTCGAACCTCAGGCTCGATCCCGTCCTCGCCACGTCCATCTCCTTGATGAAGCCTTCCGCCAACAGGCGAGGGTAGAACGAGCGCGCTTCCAATTCGGCCGACCGCGTAAGCCCGGGGGACTTGAGGAGCATGCCGGCCGACGCGAGCGCGTCCGTCTGGCTGTTTCCCCACATGTGCCACATGGTTTCCCAGCTTCTGTGAAGCCCGTAAGGGTAGGTGTAAGCGTTGCCATCCTGCATCGCCGTCAATCCTTCGCTCAACCTGAGGATCACACCGGCGAGAGATGTATCAGGGTTGACCCTGTAGAACTCAAGGAGCCCAAGCAGCAATTCCGAGGTGGCATCGGCCCCCGAATCGTAGAGAAGCCACCGGGGTGCGCGGTAGTTTCCAAGCCTGGCGAAGTGCCGGTACCGGGCCAGCAACTGCCGCACATGCGGAAGCGAGCGGCGCACAGCCCGCTTGAGGGTGTCGGCAAGCGCCGGATCGGCCGGTCCGAGAATGCGAGCCCCTGTGGACATTGCCCAGACGCCGCGCGCCGCCCACCAGCCGAATGATTTCGCGCTGGTTTTCCCCACACGGTTGATGGTCCCGTCGCCGAAAATGAAGTTATAGAATTCTCCGTTCGGGGCCTGCATCTGGAGCACGAACCGTAGATACCCCCTGGCCCTCTCAAGACAATCCCTGTCCTTGCGGAGCTCGAACGCCCGGAGGCAGAGCACTGCCGCTCGAGCCGCGTCATCGACGCACGCAACTCCCTCCTGACCCGATTCCGCAGCGCCGACCCAATCGTAGGTCGGATAGTTGGCATAGACGTGGACAACAGAAACCTCCACCCCTCTCACCGTTTTCCTCTCAGTAAGGTGATCGAGGTGTGCAAAGTTGAGGAGGGACGGCTGCCCCCGAACCGGGGCCGCGGCAAGAAGACAGGCAGCGAGCAGGAACAGGCGACTGATCGTTCTTCCTGATCGGGCGGGCGGATATGCTCCCATCACAAACCCTGAGGACAAATGACGCTCTTCAGCGTAAGGCCCTCGCGCTGATATCTCAGCGCGTCATGGACGCCATCGAGCGGGAAGCGCTGAACGGTGAACCCGTCGGTACGGACCATGCCTGAACGGAGAACGGCAATTGCCCGGTCAAAGGTGTGAGGGTTGACGTGAGACCCCACGATATTCAGCTCCCGCAGATAGACCATGTTCGGTTCCAGCCGGATCGTGGCGCCGATGGGGGCCACCCCGAAGAACTCCACCGTCCCCCCGCGCCTTGCCATCCTGAGTGCTTGTTCCATGGTCGAAGTCCTCCCGACGCATTCCAGAACCACGTCGGCGCCCTCGGGGAACTGTTCACGGAGCTGATCGACCGGGTCTCCGAGGCCAGGGTCCAGGACGCTGTGAGCGCCCAGCGACGCGGCGAGGGCTCTCTTCTGCGCAAGGGGCTCCACCACCACGGTCATCGCCGCTCCGGCATGCCGTGCCAGTTGCAGCATCAATAGCCCTATGGTCCCCCCCCCCAGGATAACGACGGTATCGCCTGCACGGATCGCCGCCCGGTCGATTCCATGAATGGCGCACGACACCGGCTCAACGAATGCGCAGAGTTCCGCCGGCATGTCCGCGCGGAGCGCATATGCCTGGGCGAAGGGGACGATACAGAATTCGGCCATTCCCCCATTGATGTCGACACCGAGGGCCCGGAGGTTCTTGCAAAGGTGCACGAGGCCCCTCCGGCAGTAGTAGCATGTCCCGCACGAGATGTTCGGGTCGACGGCCACCCGGGTACCGATCAGCGAGCGGTGTTCGGGCGCGGCGGCATCCGCCACGGTCCCAGCGTATTCATGTCCCAGGACCACCGGCGGCGATGAACGGGAGGTGCCCTCGACGATGTGGACGTCCGTCCCGCAGACACCGCACGTTTCCACCTTCACCAGGAGCTCTCCCGGCTCGAGGCGGCGAATGTCCATGGAGCAGACATTCAGGTGGTGCGGCTTTTCGAAGAGCGCGACTTTCAAGGGGAACCTCGCTGCGGAATGTTCAGAACTGAATCTGCACCGACTGGATCTTCCCCGAAGCGCGGAAGGAGAGGGTCCATTCCTGTCCGCCCTTCCGGGGTGTGCGCCGGAGACTCCTGAGCCGCACCCCGTCGAGCCCGGCCTTGCGGGGACGGGCGGGTGATGTGCCCTTCACGAGGACATCCTGTCCATCGAATCCCTGGACCGCCACGGTCATGATGCGCGTCCGTTCATCGTATGAAACATGGTGCAGAAGTGCAAAGACTTCATCCAGGACGGGAGAACCCGGCCGGGCGCCCAGGAACACCTCGGCGTTTCGTGCCCCGCGGACGTCCGCCGGCAGCACGCGTGAAGCGAGCGGTTTGCCGTCGATGACGCACCGTTGCAGGAATGGACCGGTGCCATGCTGCACCACACGCATGGAATCCCCAAACGCGAGGACAAAGGCGGTCTCGGTGAAAGCTCCCGGGACCCCGTTGCCGATCGAAACGTTCCAGGGGTCATCCCGCACCCCGAGCAGGTGGTAGAGCGTAAACAGCGAGAAACCCCCCGCCCAGAGGAATGAAGGCTTGTCGATCCGTCCGTACTCCGGTGATGCCGGGTCCGAGAATCGGTATTCGTACATGGCGGGCTGTCCCATGGGGCTGTGCATCACGCCGCTGATGGTCATCGCCTGCCTGTAGAAATCCAGAGCACTGTCCTGAAGTCCGTTCTGCTGCAGGCCGATGGCATACCATGCATTGCAGTGCTGCCAGACGCCTCCGTTCGCGTAGACAAACGGATCTCCGGCCTCGTTCCCTGCGAACTTGAAGAACCGTATCGCGGAATCGGAGTTGAAGTCGACGGGAAAAACTGTCCGGATGCCGACCTTCGGCGCCAGGAGGGATTTCGCTGCGGAGCGCAGCATGAGGCGTGCCGTATCGGCGCCGAGCTGACGGAATGCCGGAGCCAGAAGCGATCCCATATACAGGTGCCTGTCCTGGACGGCCCCGTTGTAGTTGATCAGATAGCCGAGTCCGTCGTCCCAGAGGCGATTCGGGAGTGCTCCCCGCATTTCGGCGGCCGCCCTGGCGTAGCCGTTCAGCCGGTCGAGATTCCTGTGCAGGACGGTGCTCAGAGCACAGTACTCCTCGAGCGCGCGGATGGTGAGGATCGTGATGAACGATCGCGGACCCTCGCTCCGGCCGATGTCCCACCAGTCGGGCCTGAAGGCATGCATGAGGCCGTCACTCCCCCTCTGGCTGAGGATTTCGCCGAGGCTCCGAGTGACGTACGGATAGAGCCGCAGTGCCGTGATGGTATCGCCGCTGTGCCGGAGGTACCAGCCGTTGAGCAGGATGAACCAGAGATGGTTCCAGTTGTCCGGTGTGCACAGCTCGGTTTTGAATCCGTCGTCCCGCCAGTAGTATGCATGAGGAATGGTATCGCCGCTCGCATGGGAGACGATGAACTGCAGGTCCCTTCTGACCTGCGGCGGATCATAGAGCGAGGTCGCCAGGCCTGTCAGGAGCACATCGTGCGTGAAGAAGAAGTTGTACTCGGCCGGGCACGGCATCGGCACGACGGTCCCGTCGATATAATGCCGGTTTGCCGCCACGACGCCCCGGGCATAGACCGCGGAACTGTCGATGTCGGCACAGCCCGTACGGATTCCCAGGTGAGACGCGCCCTCAACGGAGGACCCGTAGCGCATGATGTCCTCTTCCCACCCCTTGCGCAGCTCCTCCAGAATCCTTCCGGTCTCACCGGAGCTGCAGGTGCCGATGAGAGCAATGACGGCCAGGGAATCGCCCTGCGTCAGGGTCCGCTCAAACAGGCCCGCGGCGAGGCCCCTGTGCCGTTGGTCGTGCGCTGAACCCTGTTCGAAGACGCTGTCGGGCTTCTCGACCCATGCGGCCCACCCGGAGTCCCGGACGCTCAGTTCCGCTGCATCGGTCCACCAGCGGACCGGCCTGGCCCCCTGATGGAGAACGAACAGAGAGGCGCGGTCGAGCTGTCTTTCACGAAATGAGGCGACAAGCGCGTCACCGGAAGAGGCGAGCCTGACGTCTGAAGAGTCGAAGCGCGCAAAGGTCTGGCAGGAGCGAAGAGCAAGGACCACATGCGTGTAGAGTGCAACAGTGCGCCGGCTTGTCCCCATGTTGCGCACCGTGAGACGCATGGCCATGGCAGGAAGGGTGCGGCAGAAATCGTAGGCAAGCGTATAGCTCAGTCCATCCCTCACATGCCTGAATTCCACCCGGTGAGGCCCGACCGTATACTCCCACGGCTCCTTGCCGAGGAGATACGGCCGGCCTCCATCCAGCCTCACGGCGAGGACCATTGGCCGGGAATCGCCCCTTTTCCAGTAGTCGGTGCTCAGGTCGAGGCTGTTTGCCACTGGAGTATAGAAGCTCAGCCGCGAAGGAAGAGGCCTGCTGTCGTGGAACTCCGCGCCCGCGTAGACTCCTCCCACTTCGACCTGGCCGTAGCCACCGCTGAAGGGCACCGCAAGTGCCGGGTGAGTCTGGTCCGGACTCACGGTGGCCGCGCCCGCCGGGGGCGTGGACGGATGATATACCATGCGAGCGTGCGCGGGGTCCGTGTTTCCCGCCTGACAGAACACGGGGGGAGCCATCCAGAAAATGAGAAATGCGAGGTGCAACAGCAGAGGTCGTGACATGTCGCCCCCTCCTTGGGAAATTCAACCGGGATGCGGGCGGCCGGCATGGCAGCGGCCCGAACCCCTGCTCTGTGGCCACTCCGTTCTGGGACTGGCCGGCGGACTATTCGGGATCGGTGATGACCATGGCTTCGCCCCGGTCCAGGCGGATCGTCAGATGGAGCGTGCCGCGCGAGCTGGCGACCGTGATTGAGCCGCTTGCCGGGCGATCCGTCCCGGCACACACGATCACGTGGCCGTCCGTCTGAAGAGCAAGCACATGGAGTCCCGGAGGCTTCTCTCCCACCGTGAGCGGCTCTCCGACAACCAGTGTGTGCCGGGTGATGACCGGCATTGTCGCGTAGAGCGTGCCCTGATGGCAGAACGCGTCGAGCAGCTGTCCGCGAACGGGGAGTCTGAAGACGGCAGACCAGCTCCATGACTGGGGCAGATGCGGATTGAGGGTGACACCTTCCGGTGTCGCGTTGAAACCCATCAGGCCCTCGACGGCGAGCCAGAGATACGTCGGCGGCATCCAGGGACTCATGGCCATACCCCGGCTTGTGAACCGTGTCCCGTGAAGGCGCTCGGGAAACTCTCCGGGCACGACGAAGCCGAGATCCGCCGGACGTTCCGCTTCGCTGATGCGATAGATACACCGCATCGCTTCCACGAGAAGCTCCGGACGTTCTTCCCGGAGACTCCATCCCACCCAGGCCGTCAGGTTTGGCCAGACCCCGCCGAGAAGCTGGTACGAGGACTCTGGATCGAAATGCGGCTCGTCCGGGGGAACGGTGCGCACGCCGGATTCGGTCCAGAAATCCGGACAGGTAAGCCGCTCGAGAATCCTCCGTCTTGGTTCGGCGCCGGCGACGTCGAACATGACGGGTATGATCTGATCTCCGGTGACATCGTCGTGCCGCTCTCCGTGCTCATCAATGTTCAGCACGTAGAGCGCGGTCTTCTCCGAGATGAGTCTGGTGTTGAGGGCATCGCGGAGATCGGCGGCTGCTCGTTCGAACCGCAACGCCTCCTCCCGCCGGTTCAGCCTCCTGGCAGCGGCTCCCGCGATGGCAAGAGCACGGGAGCACTCCGCATTGATCTCCGTGACAGCCCCCGAGAGGGTGTAGCCGTCGATGATATTGCGCCATCCGCAGATGCCCCACACGTTCGTGCCGCCGGCGTGACACCGCACGAGACCCTCCTCACGCTGCTCGAGGATCCAGTCCGCCGCAGCGCGCATCGCCGGGTAGAATCGCTCCAGAAGCGCGTCGTCGCCGTGCTGCTGAACGTGATGCCAGGCTGCTATCACAAACAGCGGTGTGTCGTCGTTGATGTTGAGCCTGTAATCATGAAGCTCCGGCTTCACCTCGTCGGCATGGTAGAACTCGGTAAGTTTCCCGCCCTCATGCCGTCCGAAGCAGATGGCGTTTTCCAGGAGCGCCCGCGAGAAGAGCGGGGTCAGGTGATCGGCGCCGAGGATATACCAGGCCAGATCCCGGATGACAACAATATCCTGGGGAGGGTCGTTCGTAAAGCCCGCCCCTGTTCTGTAGCGGTGCTGGACGCGAAGCGTATTCACCTTCGCCCATTCCACCCCGCGATTGACCAGGGGGTCAGGCGTCGCCACCGTGCTCCTCGAGGCGAGATCCCCAACCGTTGCTCTCGTGCGGTCCAGGAGGGTCTCATCCTCGAGACAACGCCTGCATCTGCCAATCGCTTTCCCCTCCCGGTCACTCGACCACGCAAAGACAAAGCGGAAGTGCCGCCGCTCGCCCGGACGGACGGTGAACCTGTAGAGGAGGCCGGCTGAGCGCTCATCGGAGGTTCTTTGCTCCGGCACGAGGTCCCCTGCCAGGGCGCGCAGTTCCCCGGGGCGCGTCTGCGGCCGGGCGACAAGAACCCCCCCCTGCTCCTCCACCGTAAATCGTTCCCTGGTCTCTGACTCGGGCGGCTGCTTTGTAAAGAGGGGGCATGGAACGGCGGGGAACGTGAGATGATGGGAGAGGACCAGCTCACCCTCCGCGGATTCATCATTCCTGAATTCCAGGAGCATCAGAGCGGCCTGCATCTCCTCCGGGTCCGCCGCGACCGCCGCCTCTTCAAGGAACGGGAGGAAGAAGAGCTTGGATGCATGCAGGCGTCCCACGCCGAAGTCGGTCTGCTGGGAGGCAGCCGTGAAGACCGTACTCAGTGGGTTTAGAGGGACTCCGCGGAACAGCAGGCTGACCTCCCAGGAGCCCAGAGAAAACCTGTTGTCTCCGGCGTTCCAGATCCCCCGGACGTCGGTGTTCGGGTCCAGGTATGCAAATGCCGCGGGGGTTCCAAGGCTGGCCCCCGCAGTGAGAAGTTGAGGGTCATATGTATAGGAGAGGTCATCTCCATCCGCCCGCACATCCATGAGTTATCCCTTTACACCCGATGACGCCATGCTCTCGATGAACTGGCGCTGGAACAACGCGTAGGCCACAATGACCGGCAGGGAAAGCATCGTGGCCGCTGCAAGCAGGGGGCCAAGCTGGGATTCAGCTTCCCCGCCAATGGTGAACAGCGCGACAATCTGCGGCATGGTCATGAGCGACCGTTCCCGGACGACCATCATTGGCCAGAGGACCTCATTCCAGCTCGTCATGAAGGTGAGCAGGCCGACCGTGAGCACAACGGGCCTGGAGAGCGGCCAGATCACGCGGACCAGGATCCCGACCTCCGAACAGCCGTCGATGCGCGCCGCTTCGATCAGTGCCTGAGGAACCGCCATGAAGAACTGCCTGAACAGAATGATGCCGAACGCGCTCATCATCGACGGTGCGACGAGCCCAAGATAGCTGTCTGTCCACCCGAGCTTCACCATGAGGATATACTGCGGGATGAGCGTGATCTGGAAGGGGATCATCATCGTGAAGAGGATCAGGACATACAGGAGTTTGCGGCCGATGAAGTTCAGTTTTGCCAGCGCATACCCGACCATGGAGCCGAAAAGGACGACCGAGGCGGTTGTTGCGAGCGACACCAGCACGCTGTTCAGGAAGGCCCTGGCGAGAGGGATTTTGCCGAGCACGGCCGTATAGCTGTGGAGGGACCAGCTCGACGGCAGAAGGCTGAGGCTGCTGATGTCGAGTTCCGGTTTCAGCGAGCCGACCATCATCCAGACGAAGGGGTATCCGAAGAGGATGGCGCCACCTGCCAGAACGCCGTAGACGATCGTTTTCCTCATGTCGCCGGCTCCCGTTCGATCACCTTTTTCTGGATGAGCACAACCCCGAGGATGACGAGCGCATAGACGAACCCGAGCGCGGCCGCGTAGCCCATGTGACCGAAATAGAACGCCTGGTTGTAGATGTAGAGCATCCCCGAAAGGGTGCTCTGCATGGGCCCGCCTCCCGTGAGCACATACGGCTCGATGAACAGGGAAAAACCCCCGATCGTGGAAAGCACAACGATGACGATCACGGTGGGATTGAGCATCGGGAACGTGATGTGCCGGAACTGGCGGAAGGCCGTTGCGCCGTCCAGGCTAGCGGCCTCGTAGAGTTCGCGCGGAATATTCTGCAACCCGACCAGGAACAGGACAATATAGATGCCGACGTTTTTCCAGGTTGCCATGATTGCTATGGAGGGCATGGCCATGCGCGCATTGACCAGCCACGGGACCGGGGGCAGATGGACCGATGCAAGAATGCCGTTCAGCACACCGTAGTCATAGGAATAGAGCTGCTGCCAGAGGATTGTCACAGCCACACCCGAGACCACGACGGGGAGAAAATACAGGGCGCGGAAGAACCCCCTCCCCCGCAGGGGTACATTCAGCAGGAGGGCGAAGCCGAGAGCGACGGCGATCTGGAGCGGAATATGGATGACCAGAAACGTCAGGGTGTTGCCCAGCGACCTGTAGAACAGGGGGTCTGCGATGAGCCTCTCGAAGTTCTTCAATCCGACCCATTCCATGGGTGTGATGATGTTCCACCGGTGGAATATCAGCACGAATGAGAAGACGAGAGGGTAGGCAACAAACGCAAGGAAGAAGATGACGTACGGCAGCGACAGCCAGACCCCTGTTCGATCGTGCCTCCGCCGGCTCCGGACCAAGTTCATCGGTTCCATTCCACGATAAGTTCCGTTCGTCGCAGGGCATCCTGCACGGCCTGGCCCGCGCTCTCCTCGCCGAAGACCGCGCAACGCTCGTACACCTGGGCAAACCCGTCGAAGATCTCCTTCAGGTCGGGGACGGGATCCATCCCTCTCGTGTAGGGGGCCTGTTCGGCAAACTTCACCATGACCGGCTTTTTTCTGAAGTAGCTGGCGAAGACGGGATTCTTCAGCAGGTCGCCCCTGACGGGGATCTGATCGGCCAGCTCCAGGAGCAGCAGGTCGTGCTCGGCAGTGATAAGGAACTTCGCGAATTCCCAGGCCTCGCGCGGATGCCGCGTGTTGCTGAATACCGAGATGTTCTTGTAGTCTCCCGAGGTATAGACAGGTCCCTGGTGGCCGTCCGGCACCGGAAGCGGCACGACACCGTACCGCATGGACGGCGCGAACTTTGCGGTGGCGGCAACGTTCCACGGACCGGCGAAGTGTGTTGCCTTTTTCCCGAGGAAGAACGGATCGCCCCCCTGGAAAAACGTCCTTGGGAAGAATCTGTTCCTGTAGCAGTCCTGGAAGAACTGAAACACCGCGGCCGCCGCCGTGGTGTCGAAGTCGGGCTTTCCGTCCCTGAACAGCGTGCGTCCGTTCGACGCCGCAATATAAAACGGATAGAAGTCAAAAAGCCGCTGCACCCAGATCGGCCGGATATCGCGCTCCCCCATCCAGACGCTGTTCTGGCCGCCGCGGATTGATTCCAGAGCGATCTTCCTTGCGTCGGCCAGGTACTCGCCGTAGGTCCGCGGCGGCGAATCGATCCCCGCCTTCTCGAACAGATCGATGTTGTAGTACATCATCACCGGATTGGTCTTCCACGGGAGCTGGTAGAAGTGTCCGTCGGGCGAGCGGAACGCTTCCAGGAGATCGCGCGGCATGCGGGAACCCAACGCAGAGTCGAAGTCGGCAAAGCCATCCAATGCGATCAGGCCGCCGGCATCGGTGTAATCGCGCAGGGCGCCGGGCCAGATGTTGGAGCAGATGTCGGGGGTGGTTTTTCCGGCGATAGCCGCCAGAAGGACCTCCTCGGAGGACTGGCTGACGGGAATGGGCTGCATTCTGACGTGGATGCCCGGATGGAGGCGATTCCAGCGCATCACCATGGTGTCGGCCAGCTCGACTTCCTGAGCATTGGGCGAAGGCCAGTACATCAACTCCACCCCGGTGGAGCCGCCGTCTCCGGTAACGGATTGCCGCGTACACCCCGAAAGCAGGGAGGCGAGCACCGCGCAGCCGAAAAGCACGGCCGGTCCCGTCCGGTAAAGCCTCAGTACCATTCTTGCCATCCAGGATCAACGGTGGGGAATGCGGGCCGCGGGAAGGTCCCCCCTTTTTTCACCGCATAGACGTCGATGGGCTTCGCCTGGTTCTGGTCGACGGGTATCCGGGCGAGGACCGAGTCCCGGACTTCGACCGGGTATTTCCGGCGCAGGAGGACGACGCGGTGGAACATCCTCCTGGCCATCTCAAGCTTGAAGTAGCTCCGGAGCACGTCGTCTTTCGCCCGGTCGAACGTGACGGTGTCACCAGCAGAACCCCGGAAATCCCGGATGTGCTCCCGGTAGTAGGCCCTCAGGTCTTCGTCACGCCAGGGGATATCGTTCCTCATGCTGCCCTTTGCAGCTTCGAAGAGCAATTTTTCCTCCCACCATTTCTTTTGCTCCCTGACAGCCTCGATGGTGTTCAATTTGCGCCGGCGCGCCTTTTCCACCAGAAGCCTGTCGCGCACCATCCGCCAGACAAGCTGCTCGGAAGCGAATGCGAAGGCCCCCTTCGCGCGCGCCGAGAGTTTTATCAGGGACTCCCGGTTGCGATACCAGGAGAGAAATGTCGCAAGGGAGAGGGTATCCCTTCCTCCTGCCAGGGTCACCAGCGGGCGGAGTGCCTGGTCCTCCACCCACCGGGTGTCGCGCATGCTCCACGGGTGGCGGGAGACGGCCGGAGGAACGAATCCCCATTCCGAGGCTGTCGTGCTGTCGACGTAATACTGCGCCAGGAATGCCAGGAGAACGCCAAACGTCTCTTTGACGATGACCGGCCTGTTCCGCGACATGATCGCGGTGATGTAGAGGTCCGAAAGGCTGTCGGCCATCTGTTGTTTCAGTGATTCTTCGACGTCATGGCGGATCTTCATCTGCTCGGTCTGGGTCTGGAGTGCGCTCACCCACTTGTCCCGGATCCGCGTGAAATACCAGCCGTCGGGTCCCCGCACGGCTTCCGAGACGGTTCCCGGAGGCAGGCTGGAGAGCACGTCGCCAATAGGTCGGTTCGTTTTCCGGATATCAAACAGTGAAGCGTCGAGGGCGCGGTTCGTCCGGTCTGCCGAATCCGGGTTCTGCCTCTGGAAGAGTGTGTCAAAGGGCTCCCCGCGCCTCAGGGCCGCTTCCAGCGAGTCCCGTGAGGCAGGGCCGGGGGCGTAAAGCCATTCGACCTGCATATGGACGGCCGACTCACGAATGCCGGCGGCAAGCTCCGCGCTCCCGACGCTGATACCGGGAAGGACATCCTTCTTGTACAGCTCTTCGGTTGCCAGGTCCCCTTCAATCTCCTCGAGGGCCGATGCGATGCGCTCCTGCTGGGCGGCTCCGGCCTGTCCGCCTTCGAGTGCGAAGAGTTTCTCGTTGATCATCAGGTTCAGGAGGTGCTTCTTGGCATCCTTCCTCTGCTTGATGAAGGACGGGGCGAATTCGTAGTTGAGAATGAATTCCCGTGCCGTGATGCCGATGGAGCCCACCCTGGCAACCACGGCAGTTCTGGAGGAGGGATCGTCGAGCGAGATCGGGCGTCTCGCTTCGGCGTTTTGCGAGGATGCCTGGAAAGCGCCGAACAGGATGCTGAAGAGCAGAAGGAGTCTTGTTTTCATCTCAGAACCGGAGGCCGACCTGAATCACATGGACGTTGTCCAGCCGCCCCATGCTCCTGAACGCGTAGTCGAATTTCACCTCGAATCCTTCAAACAGCGGTGTCGACACCAGGCCCACCCCCAGGCAGAGGCCGCCTTCGGCGGTTTTCAGGCCGAGCGAATTGAAGCCGCCCCGAAGGAAGAGGAACTCCCTGTAGGCGAGCTCGGTTCCGAGGTTCACGCTTTCGTAATCATCGCTCGGGTGCGTCGCATCGACCGCCACGGTCCAACGGAACTCTTCGGAGCGGACGGGGCTCGTGGATATGCCGAACTGGAACAGGAGCGGGAGATCCCAGGAATCGAGCTCGATGGCTGAAGGGATCCTGTCGTTCGATCCGAGCTTCGTCGGGTCAACGCTCAGGAACTGCCTGGTATCCCGGCCGTTCATTTGCATCGTCGTGCCAAAATTGGAGAGCGAGGCACCGATGGTCAGTCCTCCCAGGAGATCCGTCCTGAAGGTCGTTCCCGCGTCGATGGCCATGGCGCTCGCCGTTTCGTGCCAGATGCTCTCCTGGATATACTTCGCGGTGAATCCGATGGCAAACCGGTCGGAGAGGCGCCGGGCATACGAGAGCCCCACTGCGAGGTCGCCGGCGCTGAAGAACTCGCCCGTCCCTTCAGGCCTGTCGATGGTGCGTACCGCCATGTCGGGCATCGAAAGCGAGATGAAGCTCAGCCCGAGTGTTCCGAACGACCCGAGGGGCATCACGATGGCCGCAAAGTCATGGCGCGTGTCCGCGATCCAGGTCGTATGCTGAACCACCACCTCGTTTCGGTCAAACGAAGCTGCCCCGGCGGGGTTCCAAAAGAGCGTCGTGGCATCATTGGCCACGCTGACGAATGCTCCTCCGAGGCCGATCGCAGCCGCGCCGACCGGGATCTCGAGGAAGGTGGCCGCAACCGTTCCGCTTTTTGAAACATCGATCACGGACTGGCCGAATGCCGCTCCCTGCGCGAGCAGGAGAGCACAGGCACAGAGGAGGAGAAGAGGTTTCATGAGTCAGACTCCTGCATCGCGAGGTTACTTAAGGATCGCGAACCGGTCGATCCGGGAGCCCAGCGGCCCGGCATCGACGTGGAACACGTAGACGCCATAGGCGAGGTCCAAACCGTCCCGGGTCACGAGATTCCAGGACTCCTGTCCGTTGTCGAGGGTACTGGAATGCGTGATGGTCTGCACCAGCCTGCCGCTGATGGTATAGATCCTGATCGTGCACTGCTGCGGCAGGTGTATGAAGAAGATCCGGCGCTCTCCCCTGCCGACCGAAGTCGTCGCCGGCTCCCAGGAGGCCGCACCCACGTACGGGTTCGGGACAACGGCGATATTCTTGAGCTGTTGGACTGCCTGCGCCTGGTTGTAGGCCGGGGCCTGCGCCACGAAGTCATAGTGCTCGCCGGTGCGGAACGGTTTATGGGTTGCGAGAACAAAGACATCGCCGGGCTGCGGCGGGCGCTGCTGGGCAGCGGCAATCAGCGTGTCTTTCAGGAGGCTGATCGACCAGGAAATCCTCGACTTGAGGAATGCGGGCGCGCGCTTCCCGGCCGAGTCGCCGTAGACGATGAACAGCGCGTCTCCCTCTTCGAAGACCCCGTCGTACAACTCATTCCGCTGCCGGAGGATGAACTGCACGTGGTCTGTGCCTTCCGTGAGGTTCTTCACGGTGATGTTGGATGCAGGGGTGGGGCCGTTGTTGATGATGGGAAACGAGTTGTCCCCCTGCCCCTTGTCTAGAAACGTGTATTCGAAATCGGCCGGGTAAAAGACGCGCCTGTTGCCGTAGGCGTTCGCGTAGTCGGTGTTGAATCCGACCTGGACGATGTAATTGCTGTTACCTTTTTTCCAGCCCGTCTTCAACGGGTCGATCGTCACCGACGGGTCGTTCGTGATCGCAACCGAGAACCCGTCGAGGACGCTCGTCACTTCCGGAGTCCCGATGATTTTCGTGAGGTGGAGCAGGGTGTCGCCTCCGGTGAGATCCCTGATGAAGTAGGACGGATTGGGACTGTTGTGGAAGGCGGAGGAGTCAACGAAATCGACGCGGTAGCGGTGGCCGTCCCGGAGCAGGGATGGATCCACGATGGACATCCCCACGCTCCCCGTGCCGGGACCGGTTCCTTCAACGAGCCCGGTGGTCGGTTTGACGTAGCCGGCCGCGGGGGCCCGGGGGGTGATGACGACGGTATTGATATCGGTTTTGAGCTGACCGTTCGCGTCGACCTTGATGATGCTTGTCGTTTCGGACGGGGGAATGCCGACGACGAGTCCCGTGACGCTCGTGGCCGTGAATCCCTGATCGTACGAGCAGACGGCATAGTAGTAGGTCTGGCCGTTCTGCACCGTTGAATCGGTGAACGAATGCTGGAGTCCGGTGTCATTCCCCAGGTAGAATTTGGCCCCGTTGACATCGATGGGATGAAGACCTTTGACGTTGTCGACGAGGTCGTACTGCACTATGGGTTCGCGGAACGTCGGCTTGCCGAAGGCATCGGTGATGGTCTTGTCTTCGAGGAAGTTCGGCTCCGTGCTCCTGTACACCCTGTAGCCTTCGAAATTATTCCGCTGATAGAAGGCGTCGAACCCCTGCTCGGCCCTGCTGTCCCAGTAGAGTGTCACTCGTCCGTCCCCCGCGACGGCCTTCACCGTCGCCTTTTCGGGCGGTTTGGCGAAGCGGTAGTTGGCGTTGTAGATCTGCTGCACAGTGCGTTTCCTCCGCAGCAGATCGTCGAGGTTCAGCCCGAAGATCAGGGCCATCGAAAAGCGCTCGGTCTCTCCTGTTTCCTGGATCTGGCCCGTCCTGGCGCTGTAGGTGTTCCGGCCGTTCAGGTGAAAGAGGTAGCTCGAGAAGTGATTAGCGAGGTTTACCCCCTTCAGGTCTGGCTGCTGGTCGGGAGGCTTCGGCAGGGCCGACAGGGCCGTCCAGTTCCTCTCGTCGTTGTTCAGGTCATAGGTGTGCACGGCCGAGATGAGAAACCCGGTAAGCCCGAGCTGGTCGGATTCATCCTTGTCGAGGAGCCCGAAGTTCGGCTCTCCCTGATCCGGGCGGCCGTTCCCCTCTGTTCCATCCGGATCGGGCCCGGTGTATCCTGCATCGAAGGGTCCGATGCCGTCGCTCCCGACGTCGTCGTTGAGTGGTTCCCCCGGGTCCCACTTTCCGTTCGCGTTCAGATCGGTGAAGGTATGCCAGTTGCAGTTCTCGTCGGCATCCCAGTGGGACTTCCAGGAATATCCGTAGAACCGGCTGAACCGGGCAGTGTCGCTGACCACGTCGACAAGGAACGGGTCCTTCTGGGGATCGGTGATGAACGTCTGCGCGACGTTATCGCGCCGCTCGTCCGTGAGGCCGTCCTGGTCGTTGTCGACGTGGTCGTCGGAGATGCCAGGGCTCTCGAGGAACGCATATCCTGTGTATCCCACCGGGCTCCAGTTTCCCGGGTTGCCGAAGGGTACGGTGGACCAGGCGTACGAGATATTGAGCAGCTTGTTGTAGTTCCCCGCGTTGTTGGAGGAATTGTCGTGCCCTCCGATACCCCAGTCGACATACTGCGCGAAGAGCGTCTTGCTGTAGTCGGTCGTCCCCATGTTGGTGATCTCGTAGTACCAGAAGATCACGTCCTCGGCCACGACCTGAGACCACTGAAATCCCCTGGCTCTGACCTGCATGCCGAGGCCGCCGCGCAATGGATCGCTCGCGTCCGGGTGAAAGTTGTTCTTCAGGAGATAGTCGCGGTCTTCATTGTCATCAAAGACGAAGTACGTTTCCAGGTCGGCGTTCTGCACATTCTTCCCGAAAAACCCGTTCCAGGTGCCGTCCCAGTCTCCCGGACGGTCCGGCCAGTGGAGCGGCCAGGTGGAGGCATCGGTCGACTGCGCCGGCGATTTGGAGCCGCGGTTCCCATAGCCCGGCAGGGGCCACCAGCCGTACGTGACCCCGGTGGAGGGATCGAAGCGTGTGTACTCGTAGTAGTTGGTTTCCAGCGGATGGATCACGCGCCCCGACGGGTCCTGCGTCTCCGCCTGGACGATGATGGCCACCCCGTCGACGTAGGTGTGGTTTGTCCCTTTAGGCCAGACCCCGCTGCGCGTGGGATCGTTCTGCCAGTCGGCGATCTCGCCGAAGTTGTAGTAGACGGTCGCCACCAGGTTGCCATCCATGTAGCCCTTGCGGGTCTCGAAATGGTCTCCCTTGTTCTTGTCGACGATGCGCTGCGCGGACCCGCGCCAGGCGGGGAGAGCGCAGACCAATGCGGTGGCAAGCATCACGAGGAGCAGGCGTCGCATCATTGCAGGCCTCCGGAGAAATCATCACGAAACACTGCGCGCACCCGGTCAGCAATCGGGTCAGAACGATACGGCGGCGCCGATCACGATCTGGCGCGGCGCCGAGTAGAAATCCGGCCTGCTCAGGAACTCCGCAAGGGTGTTCACGCCCCGCGGGGCGGACTGCGCCTGGGTAAGGGCCAGCGTGTATCCGGCCCGGCCGGTGTCGCCGTACACGTCGATCTCGTTTGCCGTATCAAAGAGGTTGTAGACTTTTGCGAAGACCGACACATTGACGCTGTACACCTTCAGGTACTTGGTGATATAGAGATCCACGTTATAGAACGTCGGCTTCGAATCGCTGTTCTCGAGCCCCGTCCGTTCATTGATCAGCGAGGGCGTGTACGGAAGACCGGAGCCGAGGCGGCCGATGGCGCTCACGATGAAGTCATCTGAGGTGCCCGCCGTCACGGTGACATTCAGGGAGTGCCGCCTGTCCCAGCTCAGGGGGACAAGCGACTTGTTGGTTTCGATCGGCGGGCTTGCCTGGGCGTTGAGAAAGGCTTGATCGGGATCCGAGGCATCACCCTTGGCAATCTGAAACGTGTAGTCGACGTTTGCGGCGAAACCTCCGCTCATCCGCTTGTCGAAGGAGATCGTGAAACCGCGGACCGCCCCGTAGTCGCGGTTGACATACATCCCGTATTTGCGGAAATCATTCTTGATGTTGACCTGGATGCCAAGCAGGTTCCGGATGTCTTTCGCGTACCCGGTCACGGTGAGTCCGAGTTCGGGCGTGAGCTCCTGCTGGAGGCCGATTTCGTACATGGTGGTCCGCTGCGGCTGGAGGTTCGCGTTGCCGATCGTGTTGCCCACGAACTCGGGGAACGTCCCCGTCAGCGGAATCCTGAAGTTCGGGTTCCTGTAGAGGAAATCGAACGGCGGGATCTGGAAGAAATGGCCGTAGGAGAAGTGCACGGCTCCCCGGTCGCTGATCGGGAACGAGATACCGATGCGGGGGCTGAACTGCCACTTGGCCGAAGCCTTCGTGAGCAGGGAATCCGGGAAGGGGGGCTGGAGCGGGTCGAGGACCGCGATGTTGTTCGGGTCGCGCAGCACGTTGGCGTCAGGCTGGAAGTAGTCGAACCGCAGGCCCACGTTCACCACCAGGTACTCGAGCTCGATCTTGTCCTGGACATAGCCCGCGAGCTGGTAGGGCCGGTTCTTGTAGACGTTGTAGTCAAAGCTTCCCGGCACGGGGAGAGCGGGCTTGAAGCCTGTGGTCGCATCGACGTGGATCTGGTAGTCCGTGTAGTTCAGCGTATGGAACTGGAGCTCGGTGCCGGCCTTGATCTGATGGACCTGCGTGATTTGCGCGGTAAGGTCCGCCTTGCCGGTGTAGGTGTTCGTCTTGTGGTAGAAATGCCAGTTCTCGGTCCCTCCCGTCAGGAACGAATTGGCACCGGCGTCGCGGAGCCGGTCGGGATTCGCGTAGCGCGGATCGAGCGGGTCCGCATAGACGTACTGCTTGAAGTCACTGAGGAACATGGAGCCCGAGAGGTCGAGGAAGGTCGCGTCGTTGAACACGTGCGTGTAGGCGGCGCTTCCCAGAAAACTCTTCTGGAACTTGAGATAGTCTCCGTCGGGATTCAAGCGGTAGAGCTGGTCATAGTCGCGGTAGTTCTCACCCTGGTACAACACGCCTATGGAAACTCCCTTGGAGTTCCCCACCATCAGGTTGAGCTTCCCCTGCAGGTTGACCCGGTAGTGGAAGTTCATCGGCACGAATTTCTTGTCGCCTGTCGCCCCGACATACCACTGGGAGGGATCCTGGGCAGAGAAGTTCGAGGAGTCCTGAGGGTTGAAGACCCGCTGTCCGTACAGGTATCCGTCGTCGTGCACGTAACGCCCGGAGAGAAAAAACTTCAGGAGGCCTTCCGTGCCCGGAACCGGTCCGCTCAGGTTGCCCTGGAAATTATAGAGGTCGGAGGGGGAGATGTGATTGATGTGCCAGAAGAGGCCGGTGCGCCCGGTGATGTAGTCCCCGGTGTAGGCGGAGAACTCGCCCGTGTAAGCGTCCCCGGCGATCTTGGTGATTTGGTTGACGATGCCGGACATGGCCTCGCCATACTCGGCATTGAACGTGCCGCTGAGGACCTGGATCTCCTGGATGCTGGAGATGTCGGCCTCCAGCGTGCTGTTGCCGGAGAAGACGTCGTTGACCGCCACTCCGTCGACCAGGTAGCGCACCTCGCCGGAACGGCCGCCCCGGAAGTGGCCCTCGACGACGCCTGCCTGCAGGTTCACGACTGCGCCGACGTCCTCCAGGGGAAGCTTGGAGATCTGGTCGCTCGAAACGGAGCTCACGGTGGAGGTAAGGTCTCTCTGGACGATCGGCCTGGTGGCCGTCACGACCACGTCTCCGAGCTGCACCGACTGGGCCCCAAGCGTGAAGGCGATCCTTGTGGTCTGATCGGCGGTCACATTCACGTTGTTCACCGCCACGGCGGTATATCCCACGCCTGATGCGCGGAGTTCAAAGGTTCCCGGGGGGACGTTGAGGATGAAGTACTCGCCATCGATGTTCGTCGACGCGCCGAGCGTGGTCCCGACCACGATAACGTTCACGCCGATGAGGGCTTCTTTGGACTGTGAGTCGGTGACTTTACCGGCGATCTTGCCTGTCGTGCCGGCGCGGGCGCCGGGGGACCCCATCAGGATCAGGGCCGCCACGGCGATGGCAGCGTGGAGAGCCGTCGAATTCATGGCTGCGCCTTCCGTTAGGTACCGCCAGGCGGGGCGCTCCAGACCGGAGCGCCCTCACCTTCTCACCTGGCGAGATCACGAACTGCTGAGCTTGCCACTCACTTCAGCAGAAGCATCTTCCGGACCAGCGCGGCGGTGCCGCCCGTCATCCTGTAGATATACACCCCGGTCCCGACGTTCAGACCGTGGTTGTCCCTGCCGTCCCACACCACCGAGTAATTCCCCGGTGCGTGATGGGAAGCAACAAGGGTACGGACCTCCTGGCCGAGCATATTGTAGACCACCAGGCGGATGTTCGCCTGATTCGGCACGGTGTACTGGATCGTTGTCGTGGGGTTGAAGGGATTCGGATAATTCTGCATCATCGCGAACTCCTTCGGTAGCGTACCCCGTTCCGCAACGCCCTGGGTCCCCGAGACCTTCGTTACCGTCAGGTCATCGAAGTAGAGAGTACCGACCATGCGGTTATAGATATGCAGGCGGACTTCCATCCCGGTGGCGCCGACATCAGACGGGATGCGCACGCCCTGGGTGTACCTGGTCCAGTCGAAGCTGGTCAGAGCCGGAGGGAAGGCCCAGGTGTAGTCGATGCCCGGTCCCACCGTGTTATATCCGGCGTTGGCGCCCATGTCCTTGAAGAACAACGGCGTGATGCCCACCGTCCAGCTCCCCGGATTGGCCGTGGCGCTGTCGGGCTTCAGGTTGGAGGCCTTGATCCAGACCGAGACGTTGACGCTGTCGCCCG
>Ga0182021_10000319_pt1 | contig 49336 bp, 49 predicted proteins | sample 612E3MmetaG_FD_120493 | JGI IMG/M metagenome (GOLD analysis project Ga0182021, IMG submission 120493) | Permafrost microbial communities from Stordalen Mire, Sweden - 612E3M metaG (Illumina Assembly) | ecosystem: Environmental > Terrestrial > Soil > Wetlands > Permafrost | place: Sweden... | reverse complement strand
GGCAATATCCACGAAATCAATGGTATTGACATATATTCCGGAGATGGACTCGCCGCAATGAGCAACCGTATCGGCTTCGAGAAAGCCTGGGCGTGACTCATCCCATTGGTTGGTTTTTATGGGGATTTTTTTTCGTAGAAGAGTTCCTGGCTTTGTGGTAGAACGGCCCCGTTTTGCATAATGAATCCGGATAGGCTTAAGAATCCGGTCTATGGTTGGAGGAGAGATTCTCAGCAAGGCACTGGTAACATCCGCAGGGAGTTGGCCGAAGAGTTGAACATATCCGGCAAGCCAGATCGGCAGGATGGCTTTGAGGCGTTTTGAACAGGGCAGATTCGCGGCAAGCCAGATTTCCTTGAGAGGTTTACCAATAGCCTCATTCTGATAGGTGGTTGGTTTTCCTCTTCTTGTTGCCTTTGGTTTTGTAAAGCGTTTGAACCTTTTGAGAAACTCTTATGGCATGTTTGCGGTGACATCCGCAGGTGGCACAGAATTCATCCAGGATGGCGATTTTTTCACGACGGGTGGCATTTTTATACCGTAAATGGACTGCCTCCCGATACTCTCGTTTTGACCGTGGATTCATAATTATCCCTCCTTGGGAAGTTGATGTTCGGTAACATCTATTTATGAGTCAACGATCCCTTTTTAATCACTCTTTGGGTAACATTTTATTTGAGGCAATTCGCTCAAGGATAGCAAGCTTGATTTTTTTTTATTCCCTGTTAGAATTATCCCTAATTTCAGAAATCTATCAAAACGGAGGGTATAATGGCAGGAGTAAATAAAGCAATTTTGCTTGGCCGCCTAGGCGCTGACCCTGAAATCCGGTATACCAGCAACGGAACCGCGGTAGCAAATTTCAGAATCGCCACCAGCGAAAAATGGACTAATCCGAACGGAGAGAAAGAAGAACGCACCGAATGGCACCGCATTGTGGCTTTTGGAAAACTCGGAGAAATATGCGGAGAATATTTGGCCAAGGGCAAACAGGTTTATATCGAAGGAAGACTTCAAACCCGCACCTGGGAAGACCGGGATAAAAACCAGAGAACGACCACGGAAATAATCGCCACGGTAATGCAGATGTTGGGCTCAGCAGGAGGAGGAAAGGCGCCCGACAAAGAAGAACCTTCTTATGCAGAGGAACCCGCAAAAGATGATGATATCCCTTTTTAAAAAATGCCTTGAGAATAAAATGAAAAGGCCCTCTTTATGAGGGCCTTTTTTGTTTGCGCGATGAATTTTAATACATTCCACCCATTCCGCCACCCATCCCTCCTCCTGGAGGCATTGAGGGAACTTCTTTCTCTTTGGGTTTTTCCGCCACGCACGCCTCAGTGGTGATAAGCAAGCCAGCCACACTGGCAGCGTTTTGGAGAGCGGTTCTCACTACCTTGGTTGGGTCAATGATTCCTGCAGCAACCAAATCTTCATATTTATCAGTCTGCGCATTAAACCCAAATGAACCTTCACCGGTTTTTACCTTCTCTACGACTACCGAACCGTCAAAGCCGGCATTCTGGGCAATCCACCGTAAAGGCTCTTCCAAAGCCTTCTTAAGAATATTCACGCCTGCTTGTTGTTCCACATTCTCGAGCTTCAGCGCATCCAGCTTAGCAATGCAGCGGATGAGGGGAACACCGCCGCCAGTAACAACCCCTTCCTCAATTGCCGCGCGGGTAGCATGGAGAGCGTCCTCCACGCGAGCCTTCTTTTCCTTCATCTCGGTCTCAGTGGCTGCGCCAACATTGATCACCGCAACCCCACCAACCAGTTTGGCTAAACGTTCCTGTAATTTTTCCTTATCATAGTCAGAAGTGGTCTCTTCAATCTGGGCACGGATCTGTTTAATCCTTCCCTCAATTTCACCCTTCTTTCCAATGCCCTCAACTATGGTGGTATTATCTTTATCAATGGTAGCGCGCTTACACCGGCCTAAATCATCAATCTTTAAGCTTTCGAGTTTAATGCCGAGGTCCTCCGCGATCATACGGCCGCCGGTAAGCACAGCAATATCCTCAAGCATTGCCTTCCTTCGTTCGCCAAATCCTGGTGCCTTAACCGCAGCACACTTTAAGGTGCCCCGCAATTTGTTGACTACTAGCGTTGCCAAGGCTTCACCCTCAACATCCTCAGCCAAAATCAGTAACGGCTTGTTGGTCCGCGCAACCTGTTCCAATAAAGGAAGGAGGTCTTTCATGTTGCCAATTTTCTTTTCGTTTAAAAGAATGTACGGATCTTCAAGCACACATTCCATCCGCTCAGGATCAGTTACAAAATAAGGAGATAAATAACCTCGGTCAAACTGCATTCCCTCGACGATATCCAACGAGGTCTCCATGGTCTTTGCTTCTTCTACCGTGATGACTCCTTCTTTACCCACTTTGCTCATGGCCTCAGCAATAATGTTTCCAATGCTCGGATCATTATTGGCTGAAATCGTTCCTACCTGAGCAATCTCTTTCTGCTCTTTCGTGGGTTTGCTTAATTTCTTGAGCTCCTCCCCTATCCTTTCCACTGCCTTGTCAATTCCCCGTTTGATATCCATGGGATTATGGCCGGCAGCAACCAACTTTGAACCCTCACGATAGATTGCCTGGGCTAAAACGGTAGCAGTGGTCGTCCCGTCTCCAGCAACATCACTGGTTTTGCTGGCAACCTCTTTTACCATCTGGGCTCCCATGTTTTCAAATTTGTCTTCCAGTTCAATCTCTTTAGCTACGGTAACGCCGTCTTTTGTTACTGTGGGTGCGCCCCAGCTTTTCTCCAAAATCACGTTCCGGCCCTTGGGCCCCAGGGTTACCTTGACCGTATTTGCCAGGGCATTTACCCCTTTTAAAATTAAATTGCGTGCCTCTTGATCAAACTTAATCTCTTTTGACATCTGAGTTCCCTCCTATAGTTCATTAGGTTTATTTTTCAATGATTCCAAGGATATCATCTTCGCGCATAATCAAATGCTCTTCACCATCCATCTTAATTTCGGAGCCAGAATATTTACCAAAAAGAACCCGGTCCCCTGCCTTCACCTCCATCGGGATTTTTTTCCCATCATCAGTAACTTTACCCGGTCCCACGGCAATTATTTGACCCTCTTGGGGTTTTTCCTTGGCTGTATCCGGAATAATAATACCGCCTTTTGTTTTCTCCTCTTCTTCAACCCGCTTTACGATAACTCGATCTTGTAACGGTCTAATCTTCATGGCTAAAATACCTCCTTATGATTTGTTGTTTAGAGTTAAAAAAGAATGGTTTTGAAAGGTACTTTTTCGGTGTCAGATTAATAAAGCCTATTTTTTATTTGTCAAGTCCTTACCCAGAAAAAATTTTATAACTTTTTGATTTTTTTTAAAAAACAAATTAGCACTCTCCTTTTTTGAGTGCTAATAATTAGGAGTTTACTCGTTTTTTTATAATAAGCAAGTATAAAAATACAAAGAAAAATATTCCCACTATCCTTTTTAGTTATGGAAAATTATTTTTTATTACTTTCTCGCTACTTGAAAGCTTTGATCGAAAAAAAGCCTCCTTTTTCCCGGAAACCTTACATCAAGAATAATAATAGTCTACCCCCTATCAAGATGAATGCGGAGAGAGCCAAAACCACTTGACACCTGATGGGCATTGTGGTAGCCATTACCTGCAACGAACGCTTGCGCCTTTTCTTTTTTGCTTAAGATTATCGTCTTTGGATAGAAAAGTTGGGGGTTATGGGTACGATTACAATCTCCTTTTAAATTTTTAATTTATTTTTGCGGCTGTAATTGAAAAAAGTTATGGATGATTTTTCACTACCAAAAACCTATGACCCCCGTCCGATCGAGCAAAAGTGGTATACCCACTGGGATAAAGAGGGGTTTTTCCACGCCAACGAACAATCCTCCTCTAAACCGTATTCCATTGTGATCCCTCCCCCCAATGTCACGGGGTCTCTTCATATGGGACATGCTTTAAATAACACCCTCCAAGATATCCTCGTTCGGTTCCATCGGATGGACGGGAAAAATACTCTTTGGCTTCCCGGAACCGACCATGCTGGCATTGCCACACAATACGTGGTGGAAAAAGAGCTGGCAAAAGGGAAAAAGACTCGAAAAAGCCTGGGGCGGGAAAAGTTTATTGAGCGGGTCTGGCAATGGAAAAAAGAACACGGGGGGATTATTATCGGACAATTAAAACGATTAGGCGCATCGTGCGACTGGGTTCGGGAAAGGTTTACCATGGATGAGGGCCTCAGTCGGGCAGTCCGGGAAGTTTTTGTTCGCCTGTATGAGGAAGGCCTTATTTACCGAGGAGACTATATCATCAACTGGTGTCCTCGTTGTCATACCGCTCTTTCTGATCTTGAGGTCGAATATAAAGAAACGCAAGGAAAATTCTATTTTATTCATTACCCTTTAAAAAAAGGGAAAAAGACCCTTATTGTGGCAACGACCCGGCCGGAAACCATGTTGGGCGATACCGCGGTAGCTGTCAATCCTGACGATGAACGGTATCGAAATTTGATCGGCAAAGAAGTGCTTTTACCCTTAGTGGATCGGGCTATTCCCGTTATTGGGGACGAGTACGTTGATAAAAGTTTTGGAACTGGCGCTCTGAAAATCACCCCTGCCCATGACCCTAATGATTTCGAAGTGTCTTCCCGACACAAACTGCCAATAATCAAGGTGATGGATGAGTCTGGCCGGATGAATAAAAATGCTGGTCCCTATGAAGGCTTAGAGCGCTTTGCCTGCCGGGAAAAAGTCGTTGAAGATTTAACCGCTCAGAAACTCGTGAAAAAAGTCGAAACCTATGTCCACAATATCGGATACTGCTACCGGTGCAACGAAATTATTGAGCCTTTTCTTTCTAAACAGTGGTTCGTTAAAACCACCCCTCTGGCCAAACCTGCAATTGACGCTGTCAAAGAAGGCAGGACTCGGATCATCCCCTCGGTTTGGGAAAAAACCTATTTTGAGTGGATGGAAAATATCCGCGACTGGTGCATCTCGCGGCAAATTTGGTGGGGGCATCGAATTCCCGCCTGGTATTGCGGGGTTTGCGGGGAAGTGACTGTTTTCGCAGGCGAACCTCAGACATGCAAAAACTGTGGGAGCAAAGACCTCACGCAAGAAGAAGATGTGCTAGATACGTGGTTTAGTTCAGCGCTTTGGCCTTTCTCCACCCTCGGCTGGCCAACGAAATCTAAGGATTTGGAAACGTTTTATCCCACCTCAGCTCTGGTCACTGGATTTGATATCCTCTTTTTCTGGGTTGCGAGAATGATGATGATGGGAATAAAGTTTATGGGTGAGGTTCCTTTCCGGGATGTGTACATCCATGCCTTGGTGAGGGATGCTAAAGGTCAAAAAATGAGTAAATCACTCGGAAATGTCATTGATCCCTTGGTGATGATTGAAAAATATGGAACTGATGCCTTCCGGTTTACTTTAGCTTCCTTGGCCGCCCAAGGAAGAGACATCCGACTGGATGAGGACATCATTGAAGGATACCGGCATTTTGCCAATAAGATTTGGAATGTTGCCCGGTTTGTGCTTTTAAACCTTACTGACTATTCTTCCGATGAAAATTTAGCGGCTCATTATTCCTTAGCGGATAAGTGGATCTTAAGCCGCGTAAACCAGCTGACCCAAGACGTAAGGGATGCTTTGGACGAGTATCGGTTTAATGAGGCCGCCAGTTTCCTCTACCAATTTATTTGGCACGAGTTCTGTGATTGGTATGTAGAATTTAGCAAGCAGGAGCTATCAAACACCAATGACAAAAGCTCTTCGCGTAAGGCCACCCAACAAATTCTATTGGAAGTTCTTAATATTATTCTAAAACTCCTTCATCCTTTTATGCCTTTCATCACTGAAGAAATCTGGCAGAAACTCCCAGGGAATAAAGGAAGCATCATGATCTCTCCCCTTCCCAAGAAAAATGATTTATTAATTAATCTTCCGGCAGAAGAAGCGCTAGAAATTATTAAAGCGGTAGTGTATCATATACGTAATATCCGGGGAGAAATGCATATTCCTCCATCACAAAAAATTGAAGCTATTCTTTTTTGCGAAGATGTTAAGACAACAGGGCTTTTAGAAAATTATCAGAATTATTTAATATCCTTAGCACTGTTAAAGAACTTGACGTTCTCAACCTCGAGGGAAAAGCCTCATGCTGCTGCCACTGCAATAGTTAAAGGCGTAGAAATTTTTATTCCTTTAGAGGGGCTAATTGATTTTGGCGAAGAAGAAAAAAGACTCAAAAAAGAAATTTTCAAAGTGGAGAAGGAAATGGCTTTTGTCCAGAAAAAGTTGACCAATGAAGATTTCCTCAGCAAAGCCCCTAAGGAAGTAGTGGAAAAGGAGAAAGAAGCGCATCAGGTCTTATTGGGGAAAAAGAAAAAATTGGAAGAAAGCATCGCGCGTCTCCAAGAAATGAGAAGTGCCGGGCAATGATCGAAGCAGTTGAAAACCTCATTGATTTGGCCTTAAGAGAAGACCTTGGTCCACACGATATAACCACCAAAAGTTTGATCAAGGAAAAAGACCGTGGGTATGCCACGGTATTGGCCAAAGAAAATTTTCTGCTGGCAGGATTGAGCGTCTTTTCCCGGGTGTTTTTTCGTTTAGATGGAAAAATCAACATAACGTCTTTTTTTAAAGATGGAGAAGAAGTAAAAGCCGGAGATATCATTGCTGAGATTGAAGGTCCTCTTTGGGTTTTGCTCAGCGGGGAAAGGACCGCCTTAAATTTTCTTCAGCGGCTTTCGGGTATTGCTACGCTCACACGCATGGTGGTAAAAAAAGTAAAAGGTTATCCGATAAAAATCTTAGATACCCGAAAAACCACACCCGGATGGCGCGTGCTTGAGAAAGAAGCGGTGCGAGTTGGTGGTGGATTTAACCACCGGTTTGGACTTTTTGATGGGGTGCTCATAAAAGATAACCATATTCAAGCGGTGGGATCTATTACCCAGGCCATAGCGCTTGCCCGATCCAAAGCCCCTGTGACGCTTAAAATTGAAGTGGAAGTCAATACCCTCGAACAAGTTGACGAAGCCCTTAAGACAAAAGCGGATATTATTATGCTGGACAATATGTCTTTAGAAGATATGAAACATGCGGTCAAAAAAATTAAAGGCCGCGCTCTCGTGGAAGCTTCCGGAGGCATAACCCTGGAACAGGTTGCATCCGTAGCAAAAACCGGAATTGACGTTATTTCCATTGGCGCCTTAACCAGCGCTTTCCGGGCAATAGATATCAGTATGGAACTGCAGGGGAAAAAGAAATAATGCTCCTTACCATTGACATTGGTAATACCAACATCGTCTTCGGGGTTTTCGAAGATAAAAAGCTGGTCAATCACTGGCGGATCGTAACCCACAAAGACAAGACCGAAGATGAGTATGGAATCCTAATCGAAAATTTATACCGAGCCGCCAAGATCGATATGGCTAAAACCAAAGGGGTGATTGTCTCCAGTGTTGTCCCCCCGATGGTGAGCACTATTGAGGGGCTTTGCCAAAAGTACTTTCATATTACCCCTCTTTTTGTTGGTCCCGGGGTAAAAACGGGAATGCCCATTCGGTATGACAACCCTCATGAAGTCGGAGCTGATCGGATTGTTAATGCTATTGCGGCTTACGATAAATACAAACAGAGTTTGGTGGTAGTTGACTTTGGAACCGCAACCACCTTTGACTATGTGTCTCCCCGGGGGGAGTATATGGGGGGCGCGATTGCGCCGGGAATTGTCATTTCGAGCGAAGCTCTTTTTGTGAGAGCCTCAAAGCTTCCTCGCATTGAGCTGATAAGACCAGAATCCGTGATCGGCAAAAACACTATTGCCAGCCTCCAGTCTGGGATTGTGTTCGGTTATATCGCCATGGTTGATGGCATCGTAGAAAAAATAAAGCAAGAAGTAAAAACCAATCCCCGTGTCATTGCTACCGGTGGATTAGCTCCTTTAATTGCCGAAGGATCCAAAACCATTGAGGAGGTTGACCCTCTCCTTACTCTTGCGGGCCTTCGGTTGATTTACGAAAAAAATTTGGGAGAAAAAGGAGAAGCTGATTAACCATGGTCTTCCTTGCTTACTTTTTTGAAGCATTAGCCAATGTGGTTGATATCGGATTAACCATCTATATGTGGGTAGTGGTTGTCCGAGCCATTCTTTCCTGGGTAAACCCTGACCCTTACAATCCGGTCGTGGTTTTTCTCCGGCGCTCAACCGATCCGGTTTTAAATCCCATCCGAAGAAGACTCCCCTTTGCGCTTACTCGAACGGGGATAGACTTTTCTCCGCTCATTCTTCTCTTGGGAATTATCTTTTTACAAAAGTTTTTAGTGAAAAGCCTTTATGAATTAGCCTATAAACTCCATTAACCAGTCAGTAAGGGAGTAGAGCAAGATGAAACTAACACCTCTTGATATTCAACAACAACAGTTCTCCGTTCGGTTCCGAGGGTTCGACACCAATGAAGTTGACGCTTTTTTAGAAACCATAGCCAGTGAACTGGAAGATCTGTTAAAAACGAACAAAGAACTGCGAGAGGAACTAGAAAGAAAAGAAGCACGCATCGGGGAATACCAGAACATGGAAAAGACCCTGAAAGAGACCTTGCTTATGGCTCAGGCTACGTCCGAGCAAATGAAAAAAAATGCTCAAATAGCTATCGAAGAATTAAAAGCAAATACCCAGAAAGAAGCAACCTTTATTATTGCCCGTGCCCGAGAACAAGCAGAAAAAATGATCGCGGAAACCAATAGCCGATTAGTCAAAACCCAAGAAGAGCTCAATGAATTAAAAAGAAAAAAAATAATATTAAAGCAGGAACTACGATCTCTCTTGGAAACCCACTTAAGACTCCTCGAATCATCTTCTGAAAAAGAAGCCCGTGAACCAGAAGAAAAACCTCCGAGCGAATCTTAAAGCTCCAAAAACCACCGCCCTTGAAATCCGAACCCATGAAAGCGGCGTCACCTTTCCGGTAATTGTCCAGCCAAGGTCTAAAAAAAACGGGATTGTCGGGCTTAGCGAAGGAGCTCTCAAGGTTAAAGTAACTGCACCGCCTTTAGAAGGCGCGGCTAACGAGGCCTTGATCGAGCTTTTATCTCAAGCTCTCCGGATAAGAAAATCCAACATTAAAATTCTGAAGATGAAGACCTCTCGCCGTAAACTCATACAATGCAAGGGGATCAGCATGAACGAAATGAAATCCTTTATTAAAAATATTGAACCCTAAGTAAGTTTCCTTTAAAAATTTGCTGAACTTTGATAAGGTATTCCTATTCTATTGTCACTTCTAAAAAATGGTTGTATGCTTTCTGGCAACAATAAATCAAAAATACTGGTAAGCAAGGTTGCGGGGAAAGGCGACCTTCGAGCAACAATATCAAACGCTGTTGTATTGCTCGAAGAATTTAAGGGGTTTTTTCTTCTCATGATAAAGTACTCATAAAAGCAAACTTCAATAGCCCTGACCGGTATCCTGCTTCCTCTGATCCTGAATTTATTAAGGCAGTAGTAACCCCCCTTCAAGAATCCGGCGTCACGGAGATCGCTCTCGGAGCAGGCAGTGGATTGGCTTGCTAACCTACTGCGCGGGTATTAAAGAAAAAGAAAATTTATAAGCTTGCCGAAGAGCTTCACATCAAAGTCATTAACTTTGATGAGGGTGAATGGATAAATGTTCCTATAAATGGCGCACATCTTAAAAACGTTTCGCTTGTTCAAGCCGCCATGGAGGCAGATAAGGTTATCTACCTTCCCAATCTCAAAACCCATTCTCTTGCCCGCTTTAGCATAGGACTAAAGTTCGCGGTTGGCCTTACCGAGCCTTTTTCAAGAAAGATACTGCATGGCGAGCACCCGGAGAAAAAAGCGTCTTGGCAATGCGAGCTGATTTCACTACATCCAGAAGCAACTCTGAGGCCGAGCTCAGCCCAATTAAATCGGGGCCGAAAAACGTGAGCCTTACCTCCATGATGTGGTCAACCTTGTCGATACGCAGTCAATTTTTTCTAAAGAGAACATCCCAAACTTCGTGAACCCCCTCGTTCAAGCGTGGCCGCAATACAGGCCAATCCCAGGGGGGGGGCCAGTGAAGCAAAAATCTTTTTGCGTTAACTGCTGCAGCATCAATGAGACAACCCCTCGCAATGGTTCGTCAAAAATTATTCATTCCGCAAGATACAATACAAATCTAAAAAGAATAAACCCGGATAAAAAACTGCCTTCCGTCATTGGTTCCCGTTTCAAACTTTTTGCCTCATGATAAGCCCATTGTGGAAAGCTCGCGTTCATGTTCTTCCACTTCTTCACGGGTTTTTCCGAGGATCAGGCCAGTCATTCGTGGGCGCGCTCTTGGATATCCGCCTACTTCAGGATCGTAACTGGAAAGCGGCAAAAAGATACCTTTATGTAAAGCGGCATAAGCACTATTGAAAAGATCACGATAGATCCCGCTTCCCTGCAGAGCTCGAAATCGCAACACCGTTCGGCCCGTGGTGTGTTGCACGCTCTCAGCAAGTAACAAGGCAGCGGTAGACCCATTAACGCGGAAGTTCAGGTCAAATACTATAATCCGATCATTTTCCAGTACGGCCATGTCAATACCCACACAACCATAATATCCTAGCGCAAATCCAGCAGCCACCACCCTGGTGCCGATCTCTATTGCTAAGGGGGGAGCCATGGTCGTAGGGTCGATCCAATTCCCCTGGTATTTACCCTGGGCACTACTAACTTGCTCTGCGCAACCTAAATAATTAATCACACCTTCAGCCGTCGCGGCATAGTTAAGACACAAATTTCTCTTTATCGGAAGGAACTCCTCAATCACTACTCGCGTACAAGACTGAAACAAGACTGTAGCCCTTTTCAGGTCCCGAACTGTCCGGCATATCACCACATCAACGCCTCCCCCGCTTGATTCGTCGGTTGCGGCCTTCACCACCAGCGGAAAACAATGAGACGAGAGCTCAATGAGAAGACGACCGGGCATCAACATCCGACGCGTAGGCACATGGCGTGGGCTAACCAGTGCGGCAAGATTCGCCTTGTTGTTTAGAAAAGACAACGTTTCCGGCTTAACCCAACAGGCTTCCAGTGGAAGTTCAGAAGCTGGATGTGCGTGGAGGAGGGCTAGTTTTCTTCTCTCATTGTACAGGCTTTTTAGTTTGTGCAGGTAATCAGTGACAGCGTAGTAACGAAACACCACCCGCGGAATATCAAATCCTGCATCGCGGAGAAGTTGCAGCCCCTCCGGAGTTGAAACGCTCGCCGCACAGAAAATTGATATATCGCCCGCAACGGGAATCTGTCCGCCGGTCATGCTATCCAAGATAAACTCATCATGGGGCAACCAAATGCACGCGTTTGGTGAGGCCCGTGGTGAATAAATCACATCAGAACCATAGATCTGGCTCAGGCTTTGGGTAGGTTTCAACCAAGCACCCACACATAACTCCTAGTCTTATAATGACTCTGGCTCGTACTTTACATCTCTATTGGTGGGACGCCACCGAGCTTCCTTGAAATTTCGTGATACTATCACGGCGTCGTTACCTCTCACTCTCCCTCCTTTTTAGAAAAAAAGAGAACAATCCTTGGGTGAGCTCGTTAACTATCGAAGCCTGCCTTGCGGTAGTAGTGGTCCACGCAACCGCGGGAGTGCGGTTGGCGTCATAAAGTATAGGCTCCCCGTTAACGAGAGTGTAATCGAATTTACCATAGTCGAACTGGAGCATTGTTCGCAACGATCGTAGTGCTTCTGGAACAGGTAGCCCATCCTCGCGATGTATAGTATTTCTTGCCTTGACAATCGGACTCTTAGAAAAAACACGGTGGTTTATCTCATGGTCTCCGAAAAATATCCACTGGCGCAAACAATAATAAGCGCTTTCCCGCTCAGGAAGAAACCTCTCAACCACCAGGTGGGGGTTGCGCCATACGGCGCGGGGAACATCCCGGGACGAGTTAAATATCGGGTACTTATCGGGGTGCAACTGTCCAGTCCAGCTCCAGGGCAACCATTCTGCCAATCTACTTAACAACCGATACAAAGGCCGAGCCATCTTTCGTTCTGGTTTGCCGCCAAAGTTACAATTGGTCTTAACGATCACAGGCCCAAAATATAAATCCCTTTGGCCAACAAGATTAGAGCTGATCTTCCGCTTGGAGATATCACCCACACCCCCATTGATAACAAAAGGATATTGCTTGCAAAAGGCAAGGTAGTCATCGGGCACAATGGTCAAATCAGTGTGCAAGATTAACGCATCCGCTGGTTCAAAATGCTCTATGCCGCGCAACACTCGGATGTCAATCCCAACATTTTTCCAGGCGTCAACCAAAAACCTCAATAAATAAGGCCCTGAAACGAAATTATCATTAACATGGGTGAGCACTGCGATTTTAGTTGGATAAGAACTCATAGTGGTCGCGTTTTTGGAAAAGATACCCCACGCTTAATAAACGTCTTATCGAATAAAATAACTTTTTATATACCTGGTCCTGTGAACAATAAATAAAAATCTCTCAAAAAATCGAAGGGGAAAAGGAGGGACGGTGAAAGATTTTTATGCCTGCTGAAAAGTTTTTTTGGGGCCAGAAAAGGGGGCCTAAGGAAATTATCCCCTAGCCCCTATTTTTTTTCGCAAGCACTGTTGTCCTTGGCTTATGAGGACTTCAGGGCGGCCTTTACTATTTCAACCGCAGTCTCTATACTCAGCTTTTCCAAATTGATCACCAGATCATTATTTTCTGGATCATTAATGTCAGCTTTAAAATATTTCTTAATAAAATCTTTCCGCTCCAATTCAATTTTTTGGATGTATTCTTTAGCTTGTTCAGAAGAAAGCCTAAGCCACTCGGCAATATTTTTAACCCGAACTGCCAGTGGGGCTATCGCCCTTACCCGTAAAATTTCTTCTCGGGGAAGAATAAAATTCCCTCCCCTGCCCAATATCACTGCGTTGCCATGTTTTCCTATGGTAGCAATCACCCTCAAAAGATGCTGCATATATTCGTAACCCCAGAGATGATGTTTTTCCACCACCGCTGAAATTATATCATCTATCGCAGAAATCCCCTTTTCGTCCAATGATTCCACCATTAAAGTTCTCATGTGGGCGTCTTCAGCCACTGCTTGGGTTATCTCCTGGTCAAAGAAATCGAAACTTAATTTCTGAGCAAGCTGTTGAGCTAAAATATGACCTCCGCTCCCGGCCTGCCTTGAAATAGCAACAACCGTTATTTTCTTTTCTTCCTTGTGCGGAAGGGATGATTTCCATTTATTCACCTGGTCTTCAATTATTTGTTGAATTGGACGAGATTTTTTTATTTTCACGATACCCCTTTGTCTTTTATCCAATGAATACTCCTTTTTATTTATTAGTAGACTGGAAAAAAATAGTCAACTAGTCAAGTAAAATTAATTAAAACCCTTTAAAATTATTCAATAAAAATCAATTGTGCTTTTTGCATTTCTATAAGATTTTTTGGGTTTGGGCGATAAAAAATCCCTGTCATACGGTAACATGTTGGATAAGCAGAAAAAAAACAAATTAATGCATTTTTTTTGTTGACATGGTCCTATATGTTGTGGTAATTAAATTTTTAGGTTACAATATATAGTATCTTTTTTCCCTAGAAAGGAGGAAAAGATATGGCTACGCCAAAGCAAATAGAGCTCAGGATTAAATACGCCAAAACATCTATTAACAGTCTAACTAAAAAAGTTGGCATGTATAAAAACAAAGTTAAAAAATTGGAGGATGAAATGAAAAAAGCAAAATGCGCAAAACCAGCAAAAAAAGCCCCGGCCAAAAAAAAGGCCGCCAAAAAGAAATAACTATTTTTTGTGCGTCTTTAATGAATCGCCAAGGATGAGGGCCCTTAACCAAATTTAAGGGCCCAAAAATTTCTTGAAGGTACGTTCTTAACTTCCCTCAAGAGAAAAAGGGATTTTTTCCTCCGGGGGAAGGAGAGTTTTTCTAAAATGGGGAATGATATCCGGTCAAGAAAAACTTGGTATTGATCGTGAATGAAGCAGAATCTATCCGGTTTATAATCCCTGAAACACTAAAGCCACTTGGTTATGAAATAGATACTGCTGAAAATGGTGGGGTAGCCTTTCAAAAGATAGAATCAAAAAATTACGATTTAATTATCACGGATTATACGGCTCCAAAAATTAATGGTCTTGAACTTGCCTGAAGGATAAATAAAAATTGATCCTTTTCTTCCTATTTTTTCGTTTGCAACCAATTGACTTAGTGATGAATTTTTAGAAAGCGGGGCTTTCCCCTGTCTAAAAAACCTTTTCAGTATCCCTGAAATTAAAATTTTTTCCCAAGCAATTCTTAGTGATGCTTGTTCTAGCCTTTAATCTTTCCCGTTGAGCCCACCGAAAGGTTTTATTGCTATTCCACACGTCTTATACTTGGATCAAGGGTTGTGTCTAATGCAAGCAAACACCTCGGTAGTAGGTTTTTTTGGAAGTCCGGCAATTTCCCATGCCTTAATCGGGTCAAGAAACTGCTCGTAGGCACAATCTTTCGGTTGATGAATATTTTTACAGACCGCCTTAAGCAGGGGAAGGGAATTGTCCTTTTTGTAATATTCTCTCATAAACCTTAGGATATCGATCTTTTCTTGAGTAAGGGGGCACTCGTGACTCATTCCCTCTCTTTCTGCTATGGCGGCCCAGCAATATCTTTTTTCCAGTCTCATTCCCGTTTCCCGTCCTCAAGGTTTACCAGATAACCTAATAGCGGGCGGGAAACACCTCTTCAATGGAAAATTTTATGTTAACGAATCTCCTTATAGGAAATCGGATCGTTAAAACCCGCTTCTTCAAACCCCTTTAAGCGAAGTCTGCAACTGTCACACTCACCGCAAGCCATCCCATTGGGAAAGGGATCGTAACAGCTATGGGTGAGCGAATAATCAACCCCAAGCTCCACCCCTTTTTTGATAATTTCTGCCTTGCTCAGGTTTATAAGCGGGATACGAATTTTAAACTTTAAATTTCCCTCTACCCCGGCTTTCGTGGCCAGGTTGGCCATTTGCTCAAAAGCATGGATATATTCTGGCCTTGTATCCGGGTATCCGCTGCAGTCTATTGCATTAACCCCAATAAAGATGTCCCCAGCACCCAGAACTTCGGCCCAAGCAAGCGCGTATGAAAGAAATATGGTATTTCTGGCTGGGACATACGTGGAAGGAATCTCTTTCCCAATCTCCCTGAGGTCTCGCCCTCTTGGCAAAGACATCCCCTCTGAAGTAAGAGACGACCCCCCTATCTTTTTAAGGTGCACAGGGATCACTAGGTGATCCCTTGCTCCGAAAAACACGGCAATTTTTTCAGCCTTTTCAATTTCCAAAGAGTTTCGCTGGCCATAATCAAAGCTTAAGGCATAGATTTCAAATCCTTCCTTTTTAGCTATCACCAAGGTTGTGGCAGAATCCATCCCTCCGCTCAAAAGGACCACCGCTTTCCCCCCCATTTCAGACACCTCTCTTTTTTTTAGGCCAAATTATTTTCTGAATCTGGAGCTGAAGGTGAACGGGCACCTGTTCTGTTAATATCCATTTGGCAAGCTCTCCGGGTTTTAGTTTTCCAAAAACCGGTGCAAAATGAATGGGACTTTTTAAAAAAGGCCTTTCTTTTAAAAGAGTTATTACCCCCTTGGCATAGTCAAAATCTTCCCGGTTTCCGATAATGAACTTTATTTCATCTTGGTCGGCAAGATAGTTTATATTATTTAAGTTATTGAATTTGCACATTCCACTGCTGGGGCATTTAAAATCTACTATTTTCACACACTGATTGCTCACTGCATTAATAGCGAAACTCCCATTCGTTTCCAAAAGAACGCGGTAATTTTTTTCAAAAAGGGTTTCAATGAGTATTGGGGTATCGCTTTGCAGAAGTGGCTCTCCCCCGGTAATTTCGATCAGTGTGCAAGGAAATTTTTTGATTTCTTCCAGAATTTCTGTAATGGTCATGTCTTTGCCTTCCTCAAAGGCATACACCGTGTCGCAGTACGAGCACCGTAAGTTGCAACCCGTAAGCCTAATAAAAACACAAGGCCAACCAGCGTACGAAGACTCTCCCTGGATATCGAAAAAGATCTCGTTAACCTTTAAGGCCAAAGCGTTCCCCTACAATATTTTCTTGGAAGAATATTGCTCTTGATCTTTTGAATTGGTTAATTTTTGCTGTTGCTGTCTAAGGTCTTCTATCACATTTTTTAAAAGAGAAACTGTTACCAGCTGAATATTTTTATCTAATTCAGACTCGGCTTTATTTTTCTTAAGCTTTCCTAAACGATCTTTGATTTTTTTAATTTCTTTGGGTAAAGTCTGATTATTCGGACCTAACATATTGATAAGTAGTTTTAATTAAATAGGTTTCTTGCTCTTTGAAATTCATGGTTCTGTGATTATACCTCCATACGTATTCTCCGAGGTATAACTAAGGTCAATACCTTCAGAAGCATATACCAGGAGATATTGACCCTTGAGAGAATAGCGTTACTTGAATGTTCAAGAAGAAATTCTTGGATTACTTTTCTCGCAGTAGAATGGTTGATTCTAACTCGCTTCCTCGGATCACTAAAAGCTTTCCGACACTCGCAACATCTGAATCGACCATCTCTTAAAATCCAGTATTTTTCACTTGAACATTTCGGACAGTGAAATTTCATCCCTACAATGATTACCACTGTAGGTCCGGAATTTCAAACTTTACCCTTTCTTTTTCTATAAATTTAATTTTATCAGCCACTTCCCTGCTCTCTTAATTTTTTAAAAAATTTACGCTCTTTCAAGTTGTTAGTGAAAAAAGAGAAAATCCAAAAACATGTTCTCTTTTATAATTTAAAAAGAAATTGCTTTCATTTCAACATAATCTTATAAATTTTTCTTGACAATTATGGTTATTCTGGTAAATTTCTTTTCCCATTAACAAATGGAAACTTAAATAAAAACCAAGACAACGGAGGTTTTATAAATGCAGAGAAAATATTATTTATTAGCACCAGGACCAGTTCCCGTGCCACCAAAAGTATTAGCGGCCATGTCTGAACCAATCATTCACCATCGAGCACCAGCCTTTGTTAAGGTTTTGGAAGAGGTTCGGGAGGGATTAAAATTTCTTTTTCAAACAAAAAACGAGGTTCTTATCCTTGCCTCTTCAGGCACGGGAGCCATGGAGGGCGCGGTAACCAATACGCTTTGTAAAGGAGACACCTCCTTGGTAGTAAGAGCGGGTAAGTTTGGTGAACGCTGGGCAGAAATTTGTGAGGCTTATGGGGTTAAACCAATCTGTATTGATGTGCCCTGGGGCCATGCGGTTGATCCAAAGCTTATTACTCAAGAACTAGAAAAAAATCCCAATACCCGTGCCGTCTTCATACAGGCGACCGAGACATCCACAGGGGTTATGCACCCTATCCGGGAAATCGCAGAGATTGTTAAAAAATATGATAATACTCTGTTGATTGTTGATGCGATCAGCGGAATTGGTGTTTTTGATCTTCCGGTCGACAAATGGGGGCTTGATGTGGTAGTTTCCGGGTCTCAAAAGTCATTTATGTTGCCTCCAGGGCTTGCTTTTGTGACATTAAGCGATAAAGCCTGGTCTTTTGTTGAAAAATCAGATCTACCAAAATACTATTTTAATTTTAAAAAAGAATTAAAAAATTTAACAAAAGATAACCAAACGAATTTCACGCCCGCAGTCTCGTTGATCATGGGATTAAGGGAATCCCTTAACATGGTTAAGGAAGATGGTTTAGAAAAAGTGTTTAAACGGCATGCTCGTTTGGCTGATGCTACCCGGTCTGCAGCTAAAGCATTGGGCTTAGAGCTTTATGCCCCGGACAGCCCCAGCAATGCGGTTACAGCAATCAAAGCTCCAGCCGGGATAGATGCCCAAAAAATAGTAAAAATTCTTCGCGATAAACACAATATCACCATTGCCGGTGGCCAAAGCGAAGCAAAGGGAAAAATTTTTCGGATCGCCCATATGGGGTATTTGGATGCTTATGATATTATTATGGTTATCTCTGCTTTAGAAATGACCTTAAAAGAGCTGGGGGTCTCCGTCGAAATGGGCAAAGGCGTTAAGGCAGCGGCTGAAATATTAGAAAAAGAAATGTAAAAAAAGAGGGAAAAAAAATGATTAAAGTTTTAGTGAGCGATGATCTCTCCGAACAGGGGGTGGAGGTTTTTCGAAATACCCAAGGGATTGAAGTCGATGTCAAAATCGGCTTAAAACCAGCTGAACTTAAGGCGATCATCGGAACTTATGACGGTTTGGCGGTAAGAAGCGCCACTAAGGTGACCAAAGAAATCATCGAGACAGCTGCTCGGCTGAAAGTGGTCGGTAGAGCGGGTTCTGGCACTGATAATATTGACAAAGAAGCAGCCACTAAAAAGGGCATCGTGGTTATGAATACCCCTGGAGGCAATACCGTAACCACCGCCGAACATGCTCTTGCTATGCTTATGGCCTTGGCGCGAAGCGTTCCCCAAGCCACTGCTTCCATGCGGGCCAAAAAATGGGAAAAAAAGAAGTTTATGGGTACAGAAATTTACAATAAAACCCTAGGGGTTATCGGAATGGGAAAAATCGGAAGCGTGGTTGCAGATCGCGCCCGGGGTTTAAAAATGAACGTCGTTGTTTATGACCCCTTCGTGACTCCTGCTGTGGCTGAACGATTAGGGGTAGAAATAGTTTCTCTTGACGATCTTTTCGCTCGCGCGGACTTTATCACCGTTCATACCCCAAAAAATAAAGACACCGAAAACCTGATAAACAAAGAAGCCTTCAAAAAAATGAAAGCCGGGGTGAGGATTATCAACTGCGCCCGAGGCGGAATCGTTAATGAAGCCGACCTGTATGACGCTATTAAATCCGGAAAGGTTGCTGGCGCAGCGCTTGATGTGTTCGTGGAAGAGCCCCCATCAGGAGACCATCCTTTGCTCCAGCTTGAAGAAGTGATCTGCACCCCTCATTTAGGAGCGTCTACCGAGGAGGCGCAGGTAAATGTATCGGTGGATATTGCGAAACAGATGGTGGATTTCTTAGTAAATGGGACTATCAGCAACGCGGTCAACGTCCCCTCTATCAGCGGAGAACTGCTTGCCACCTTGTCGCCTTATCTAACCCTTGCAGAGCGCATGGGAAGTTTCCAATCGCAGATAATCTCTGGAATCCCTGAAGAGGTTATTGTTGAGTATAGCGGCAAGCTCATCACTTACGACCTCAACCCGATTACTATTTATTTGCTCAAAGGTCTCCTTAAAAAGATCGACGAAGATGTAAATTTTGTTAATGCGTTGAACATTGCCAATGAAAGAGGAATTAAAGTTGTAAGCGCAAAAAGCATGGGGTCAACTGATTTCGCTGACCTCATTACCCTCAAAACCAAGACCACGTCGGGAGAAAGCCTGTTGGCCGGAACCGTTTTTGGAAAGCATGATCCCTGGATTGTTCGTATCGATGACTTCCGGCTGGAAACAGTGCTTGAAGGAAACATGCTCCTCTTCCATACCCAGGATAAGCCTGGGGTAATCGGCGATATCGGTTCAACGCTAGCTAAGAACCACATTAATATCTCCCGCATGCAGTTTGGCCGTCAAGAAAAAGAGGGTGAAGCGTTAGTTATTCTGGGAGTTGATTCTCTCTATTCTGATGAGGTTTATCGAGGTCTCGCTCAGTTACCAAATATTATCTCGGTCAAACAAATCCAATTAGAAGGGCGATAAACGTTATTTTTTGTTAAGGCTGACTAAAGAAAACTTAGCCCGCCTCAGCGCGGGCTTTTTATTGTTCTAACTCATTGGCATATAAAAAATATGGCGAATGTAATCCTAATTGGAGCCCAATGGGGGGATGAGGGGAAGGGCAAGATCGTAGATATTTATACCGACTTTGCTGACGCAATCGTTCGGTTTCAGGGCGGGAGCAATGCAGGCCACACTGTAGTAATCGGCAACAAAAAAATTATTCTTCACCAAATCCCGAGCGGAATCCTCCACCCCGAAAAGCTCTGCATCATCGGCAATGGGGTAGTCCTCGACTTAGAGGCTTTGCTTGATGAGATGAACGAATTAAAATCGCAGGGGTTTTTTCAAAATGAAACCCAACTGCTTATCAGCGAAGAAGCGCACCTTGTTTTTCCGTACCATCGGCTGATTGATATCGGAAAAGAGAATAAAGCCGGAAGTAATAAAATCGGCACCACCGGCCGGGGAATTGGGCCAGCATATGGAGATAAAACAGTCCGAACCGGGATCCGGGTTATTGACCTTTTTAATGAGAAGGTGCTTAGGGAAAAGCTTGGAAAAAACGTGGCCGAAAAAAATTTCTATTTAACTAAGTACCTTGGTCAAGAAGGTTTTGACGGGAGCGCGCTGTTTGAAAAATATTCTGCTCTGGCGAGAAGGCTAAAGCCAAATGTCGTGAATACTTCCGTAGTCATTAGCCAATTGATGGAGAAAAAGAAAAACATCCTTTTTGAAGGAGCCCAAGGAACTCTTTTAGATATTGACCACGGAACATATCCTTTTGTAACCTCTTCCAATACTGTTGCGGGGGCGGCTTGTGTCGGAAGCGGAATTGGGCCTACCAGGATTGATCGAGTGGTTGGCATTGTCAAAGCCTACACTACCCGGGTCGGAGAAGGCCCCTTCCCCACCGAACTTAATGATGAAATCGGGCTAAGACTAAAAGATAAAGGAAAGGAGTTCGGGGCTACCACTGGAAGACCCCGGCGCTGTGGATGGATTGATATCGTTGCCCTAAAGCATTCAAGCAGAATCAATGGGTTTACTTTCCTGGCTTTGACCAAACTCGATGTTTTAACCGGAGTGAAAAAAATAAAAGTATGCCGCGCTTACAAATTAGAAGGAAAAGAGGTTTCTGAATTTCCGGCCAGCATTTACACTCTGCAAAACTGTGAGCCAGTTTATGAAGAAGTGGCAGGGTGGCAGGAAGATTTAACGGGCATAAAAAAATATAATGACTTGCCCAAGAATGCCAAAAAGTATATTAAGCTTCTTGAAAAATTGATGGAAAGAAAGTTTATCTTAATTTCCGTAGGGTTTGAACGGGGGGAGACCATTATAGTAAAAAAACCGTTTCCTTCAAAAAACAATTGAGATAACTTCTTTTTTTTGATAAGTTTTTCTCTATAATAAAAAAAGTGAGCCGCTAGCTCAGTTGGTAGAGCATCGGATTTTTAATCCGGTGGTCACAGGTTCGAATCCTGTGCGGCTCACTTTTTTGTCCCCATCGTCTAGCCCGGCCCAGGACACCGGCCTTTCACGCCGGCAACACGGGTTCAAATCCCGTTGGGGACGCTTATTGAAAACAGGGGGGTTAGCTAACTTTTTAACCCTCCTGTTTTTTTATTCAAAAACGGTCTTTGCCTCCGCCGTCAATTACCCTATTGCCAACCCCGCCAACTCATAAAGATAGTTCTTTTTTAAATTATAAAAATACACTATAATATTTTCCCAACAAATCTTTTCTTTCCAAATGACAAGAGAGGAGCTATCCAGAGATCCAAAAGCCTTTAAACACTTACCTTGGTTTTTTGAAAAAAATAACACAAGCATAAAAAACAATATTGCGGTCATTAGTGGTTTCTCGTGTTAGAGAAATTTTATGGTTTAAGGGCGTTTGCGCTCTCCTCATGGCATAGGAGGAGGACCTGGTTCAAATTTCGGAGGTGCATCATGGTGGTGCATTTTTTGGTATTGCCCTTCTTGAATTTTTTGATACTCTTTTAATTGTTCTTCGGCCAAGACTGAGCCGAGCTGTTTCCCCATATCCTTGTCAAGCGCCTGCATGTCGTTTCCCAATATGCGCATATTCTCTCGTTCTTGCTCCCTATGTTTTTTAAGTATGGTTCGCTTTTTCTCCATACTCGCATCCATAATCGGGCGGATTTTTTCTTCTTGCTCTTTAGTTAGATTGAGGCGTTCTTTCATTGTGGCAAATAATTGATCAGGCATTCCGCCCATCATGGCTTGATGATGCATGCCTCTGAAGCCCATTCGTCCCCTCATTTTTAATTCCTCATGTAATTTGTCCAACTTTTTTTTCTGCTCATCGGTTAGCTTTTCCTTTATCTGTGTCATGGTGTCGTCCATAATTTTTTCAAACTCCGGACGGTACTTTTCTCTGAAACTTAATATCTTTTCCTCAGCCTGGCGCACAATTTTTTCTATGTCCGTTTTTTGCGCTCCTGTTAGGTCGAGATCTTGAACTATTTTTCTCATTAATATATGCATGAGTGGCGGCGGGCTGCCTTTTGCAAATCGCTCAAATCTATGCTTAAAATAAAACTTGTTGCCTAAAGAACCTGCCAACGCACCTACGGCAAACACCAGAAGTATTATTATTGCTACTTTGAGTTTGTCCATTATGTTCTCCCTCCTTATAACCCAAGCATTTCTACGTAGCTCGCCTCAATGGGTTGTTCTATCGAAAGTCTTGCCATTTCATCCTCAGGAACAAAATCAAGCTTAACCATCCAAAAGGTTAATAAAGCAATCACAACACAAACAGCTGGCGCAAAACGCCACGCAAATTGCCCAAAAAGTTCAAGTGGGCTTGTTTTAAAAGGAAGCACCCCGAGGCTGCAGATGTGTTGCATGACGCTCATTTCCCATTGCTCACTCACCTTGGGTTTTTCTTTTTCCCGATATGCTTTTATGAGTGTATTTTCCAGTTTCATATAATCTTTTTTATTAAATCGCATGCCATCCTCCCTTAGTCTTCCAAAAATTCTGCAAGGATCTTACGAAGTTTTTTTCGAGCGCGAAATAAACGAATTTTTACATTCGCAACACTCCAACCAAGAAGGACGGCAGCCTCTTTGCCCGAGAGGCCATCCAGATAAACCATCTCTAAAGCCATTCTGTCTTCAGGGGACAATCTATGCAAGGCCCTGCCTAATAACTCGACGGCCTCTTTCTGCGAATTTTTTTCAAATGTTATTTGATTTAGTTGACTAGCCATTATCCTCTCCAGACAACTCCGATCTTCTTCGGAGCAAGAACTCATCGGGATTTCGCGGGAACGATATTCTTTTCTCCAAAAGTCATAACAAGTTCTTACTGCAATGGCCGACACCCATTGTTTAAAGCCGCTCTTGAATTTAAAAGTCAGCAGAGACTGATACGCTTTTACAAAAACATCATGCGCTACCTCCTCTGCCTGGTTATACGGTATGTGATTGCTCACAACAGTTAAAATGTGTCCCTGGTATTTTTGCACCAAAAATCCAAACGCGTTAATGTCCCCGGCAATAACCCGGCGGACAATGTCGTGGTCGTCTGCGATGGTGGTATGAGTAGGCATCTCTAACGATAAAACAGCGGTTTACTCGGCTTTGGATTTTAAATAGTTTTTTCGCTTTTACTTATTTTAAACTGATTACAAAATTTTACAACCGAGTTTCGGGGCAGAAGATAAAATTTTCTTCCTGCCCAGTTCGACAAATGCCAATCACTGTCGTTAAGAGTTTGGTTGGTCACCTTGTTTCTGGTGCTTTGGGGATGCCATATCGGGTTCAGCCATTGAGCCGTGATGCCCCCACCGTGGTGAACACCAGCGGTCTTTCTTGCAAAACTCCTTTCTTGCTTCCATTCGCCCCCTCAGGTATCCGGCCTGTTCGGGACTAAGCACAGCCTTTAGCCCTGGAATCATTTTTGCCCTGAGTACAGCTAAGTTTTCCTTAATGGATGATACCTGTTGAAAACCTTTCCGGAAAGCAGCTTCATCAAATTCTTTGGCAGAAACCAGTGTGGTGAGCTCCTTATGCGCTTCCCTGAGGCTATCTAGGAGCTTTTTTCTTCCTTCCTGATTTTTGGTCAAGATATCATCAACCTTTTTCTTTTGGTCTGCCGTCAGGTCGAGCTCATTAATTATTTTCTCGCATCCCTCCATTTTGTGCCCAGACATAAACGGCGTTTGCCCACTCTTTGCGCATTGCCCAAATCTGTGCTCCAAACATAGTCGAAGTCCCCAAGCTCCGGCCAAGACGCCTAAAATAAATACCAGAAGCAGGCTGCCAATTAATTTGGGTTTATTCATATGTTCTCCTTTCATGGCAAAGGCTATTGTTTATCTTCCTTCTCTTTAAACGCTTTATGACTCCAACTCCTTTAATGCTGCTTGAACCAAAAGCAGGATCCTCCATAGAACCATTCTTTGACTTTCGTCTGCCCATTTTCCCTTCACCTTTATAGTTGCGGGCCGAGTGGAAAAAGTTACAAAAAAATGGGTCGTGCTGAATTTTTTGATTTTTTTATACCACAACATGCTGTTTTAACTAAAAATATTTACGAATTCCCCAAATGCCATCCGTGATTCCGTGATGGAAATTTTCTCTACAATAAAAAATTTATTGTTGCGTAACCTTTCTTAAACATCAAACGACAACTTATATTAATGAGGTTTTCCGGCGTCTGACATGTGTAGTTATAACGAAAGGAGATCAACATGAACGGAGGAAGCAAATCGTCAACAATGTATGCTTGTAAGCATCATTTTTTAAAGCAATTACCAAAAATAACGCTCTATTTCCTGCTCATATTCATGGTGGCGTGTTCGCAGACAAAGACCGAGAGAAGGGGGTGGGCTCCTTCCGGAGGGGGAGTGGCTCTACCACAGTACACACCGGAAGAATTCATCGCGACAATGAAGGAACGACTTAGTCTTACTGGTGAGCAGGAAGAGAAAGTTCGTCCAATAATAGAGGAATACTGTAAAAAACAGCGGGATGTTATTGAAAAATACAAAGGGCAAGAACATCGCGGCGGGGACTGTTGTTTAAGGTGTGATTTGCAACGCCTTGGGGAATCAATCGAGAAACAACTCGCAACATTCCTGACAGAAAAACAAATGAAAGAATACCAAAAGATACAAGACGAGCTGCAGCCAAGGCCGCCGGAAAATGGACCACAAGAGATGGGCAGAGAAAGGCCGGGCGGCAGGGGAGGAATGGGTGGCGGCAGGGGTGGAGGAGGTTGGGGAGGAATGGGTGGAGGTATGCCACCGGGAATGTAACTCCACCAAAATTACACACGCACTTACTCCCAGTAAAGAAAGGATTTGCAAAAGAAGGTGAAGAGAAAACTATTGAAAAGCGACGGGTGACAAATGACTACTATGTTTAATTTAATGCTTTTTTTTATAATTATTGTCGTTTTGGGTATTGGGATATTTGCTGCGCTATTAACGCTTACGGGATCAAATATATTAGCCTTTCCGCGTCGAAGCAAAGCAAGCAATAAAAATCGTGTGGGCAGATAAAGCCTAAAAATAAAGGGTACCAAACCGAAGAAGCATACCTATTGTCCTCCAGATGATATCTTTAGGGGCTAATCAAAAGAGTCTGAAAAATTTTTAGCCCAATATCGTCGAGAATCTCTGTGTCGCTGTTTTTTTAGGAAACCTTTTTGCCGAAGAACTCTTTAATGCATCGCCATGCCGCCGTCAATGACTAAGCTCTGACCGACAATAAAATCGGGCTCGGCAAGGGCAAGTTGGACAACGGCGCCGATTAAGTCTGAGGGTTACTCTCTTTCGTTTGATTGCCTGCATCACACATTATCCACAACCTCGAGCAATTCCGGAGGGAAGCTTTCCCCAAACTTTTTGCTCGGCCTCGGTTCAGGCATGTCCGAGATTAATACAATTCACCGTGACCCCGTGGACGCCGATCTCCTTGTGGCCACAGTGCTCGAGCTATAATAATCCCACCGCCGCCCTTTTAGAGGCCACATAGTGGAACTCAAAGGGAATGCCAAGATCAAACACCAAACACCGCCGACGAGGAAAGATTGATGGTTTTCCCTTTCCCCTAGGTCTTCACGCGGCCCAGCAGCAAAGCCAGATTCCTTTGACGTTCACTCTCATTATCTTGTCCCAATCCCCCTTCGGTTATCTCCGCAAAGGGTGTCATTTATACCCCTTGGTATATGGCAGCATTATTCACCAGTATGTCAATCCGACCGAATCGTTCCGCGGCCTTTCGCGCCAGCTCCTCGGTGTCGTGCTCGGAAGTCACATCAGTCTTTGTGGCAAGCGCCTCGCCTCCGCTTCTTATAAAGCAATTTTACTTTCTATCGTCACGTTGTGAGCATAGCAAAATTATACAAGGCCCGGCTATAATGCAGGGGGGTGTGCTTCGCCCGAGCAAGGGGAACGGCTCTCCTTCTCATAAGACAAACTCCTTTTGTGATTTTCCCGTGTCTTTTATTTAGCCATGTTTTTTGTTCTGTTGGCTGCGGTTTTCCGCTTGCCTTTCCTTTTGCAACGCCTCAGAAATTGACGCTAAAGAAAGCTTCCGGGCTGGAGAAGACAAAAAAGAGTAGGCTCGATTCTAGGGACGAAGTTTTTCTGTTAGGAATTTCTAAAATGGGATTTCGGGTGCCGTGGGCAATTCCCCATTAATCTTAAGACCGAATTATCTTGAGCGCCTCTTTAGTTGAAATTCCTTCATGCACCATGGCGCAAGCGGCTCTTACGAATTTAGCCGGTTTTTCGTGTTGAAAAGCATTTCTTCCCATTGAAAGCCCGGCGGCCCCAGCTTTCATTGCTCCGTCAATCATTTTCAGGGTTTCTTCATCGCTCAGCTTTGAGCCTCCGGCGATCACTACCGGCACAGGGCAACCCGCCACCACTTCCCTGAATGAGTCTGGACTGCCGGTATAAGGGCACTTGACAATGTCGGCACCCAGCTCTGCCCCGACTCGGGCCGCATGCTTTACTACTTCAACGTCATTTTCGCTCTTGATTTTTGCACCGCGGGGATACATCATGGCTAAAAGCGGTATTCCCCACTCCATGCACTCAACCGCGACCTTGCCCAAGTCTTCCAGCATTTTGGCTTCATCATCAGCACCAATATTTATATGAACCGAAACCCCATCGGCTCCCATTTTTAGAGCATGCTGAACTGAGTTGACCAAAACCTTATGATTTGGGTCGGGTCCCAGGGAGGTTGAAGCCGACAGATGTAGGATTAAACCAATGTCTTTTCCGGTGCCCCGGTGCCCATGGAGAGGAAGGCCTAGGTGTCCGATCACCGCATTTGCGCCTCCTTCGGCAATCATGTTTACCGTTTTCCCCAAGTCGATCAACCCCGTTATGGGCCCGGAAGAAACACCGTGATCAATTGGTACAATAACCGTTTTTTTGGTGTTACGGTTTATGATTCTTTCTATTCTGATTAATTTTCCTGTAATCATTTTAAACCCTCCTTGAAAAAAGATCGTTATCTTTCGATCAGGTTGTGCTCTTCTAAATGGGCCGTAGTTATTTCCCAAGTCTGGTCGCTCAGCTTTTGAACAGATTCCTCTCCAGAAAGCCGATAAAGAAAAGGTTTGGCTAAGCTATGAAAAATTTGGCCCACCCTTAAAAGGTAGCTTTCCCTTTCAAACGAATCTGTTTCTTTTCCCCTTGATTCTTTTATTCTCTTAATCCCCGCACCCGGTGGTATCTCGATTAAAAAAAGCAGGTTTGGCTCAGGAGCAAATTCACGGTTTCTCTTCTCAATTTCTCTTGGGTCAACACCAAGGGCTCCCTGGTAGGCAATCGTAGAAAAATAATACCGATCCAAAATAATTATTTTGTTATTTTGTAGTCCAGGGTTAATAATTTCTTTCACATGTTGAAAGCGATCTTTTATAAACCATTCAAGCTCTTCCTGCGGGCCCACATCTCCTCGCCCCTCCTCGATCAGTTTTCTTAATTTTTTTCCCCACGTTCCTTCGGTCGGCTCTTTGGAGAGATCGGCTTCGAATCGAGCTTTAGTTAGTCGCTCGTATAATAATCGTGCCTGCGTGCTTTTTCCTGCCCCATCAACCCCTTCAAAGGCAATCAGTACTCCTTTTTTTAATCGGTGCATTTCTCGGTCGCCTAGTCGGTTCTTTCTTGCCTATAGTGCTGTCAAGGATTAAGCCTCTGGTTAAAAACGACGTTTGCTTGAAGCCGTCCATTTTTTAACCAATCTTCCAAATACTTATTCATTTTCTCATAAAGATACCTTTTTTCTATTTTGTTTTTTTTATCTAAAAACTCTTGAGGCGTCACTTCTTCTTTTATTTTTAGTTTTATTAAATAAATTTTTCCGCCCACCGCAAATACTTCTTTCGCAAAGGGCGCTTCAGGGCTCAAGCCAAAGGCGGCTACCATCATCTCGGGCGAAATCCCGATTTTGGGAATGTTGTTGTTCGTGCGAGTAAAAAGGCCCGTTTCTTTAATGGTTAGTTTTTCTTGATCTGTTATTGCCTCTGGAAAAGGGCTCCCTTGGATAAGCTTTTTAAGCATTTCCTCGCCTTTTTTTTGGGCAGCTTCTTTTTGAGCTTCTTTTTTTAGAATCACCACTATTTTTTCTTTTGCTTCTCCCACGGAGGGGAGATGGCTTTTCTTTTTGTCCTCGAGCCGAATAATGTAGTAGCTTTCATTAATATACTTGGGTGAAGCTATTTCTCCAGGGTTAAGTCCAAAAATTTCTTCCATAAACTCCCCGGGGTCCCCCGCTATAGGGGGGCTTTCCTCTCGAGAAAAATAATTGCTTTCAACTATCTTTAGTCCCTCTTGATCGGCATATCCTTTAAGGTCTTTCGTCTTAAGCAGGGTCCGGTAGCCTCGATAAGCCTCCTTTTTTATGAGGTCTTGGGTTTTTCCCTTGATGAGCTTCTCCCGAATTTCTTCCTTGGCTTCCTCGAGTGGTTTTGTTCTCTCTTCTTTTATTGCCTCAACTTTAATTATATGAAATCCAAATTTAGTCTCAACCACCCCACTCACCTCTCCGGGCTTAAGATCAAAAGCGACATCATCAAATTCCTTTATCATTTGGCCCCGGGGGAAAAACCCTAAATCCCCCCCCTCTTTGACTGTGGCCTGATCTTGGGAATACATGAGGGCTATGCGCTCAAAAGGCTTTCCTCCCTTAATGAGAGAAAGAATTTCCTCGGCTTTCTTTTCAGCTTCTTTTTTTTCCTCGCTTTTTGTGCCTGGATTAACTTTGATTAATATGTGCCGAGCATGGATCTTCCTGGGCTCCCAAAATTCCTCGGAAAAATTTTTGTAGTACTCATCAATTTCCTCGGGAGAAACCGCGGGTTTGTTTTTAAAATCTTCGGGCGAAAATTCCATATAACTAATTTTGATTTTTTCAGGCACGCGGAACTCTTCTTTATGCTTATCATAATAAGCTTTCATTTCTTCTTCCTTGGGCTCACCCACATTGAAAAAAGTTTCGGGGGCAATCTCCGCGAATTCCAGATCAACCTTTTCATTTTCCCAAATAAACTTGTCCTGGAGTTCCTTTTCGGAATATTTCACTCCATCGATTACCAAATCTCTTATTCGAGAGACCATAAGTCCTTTTCGCTGATCGTTTTCAAATTCTTGCGGGGTGATTCTGTTCTGACTCAAAAGCTCTTGATATGTTTGGCCGTCAAATTTTCCGTTCTTTTGAAATCCGGGTATTGCTTCAATGGTTTTTTTTAGCTCAGCTTCCGGAACCATCAGGCTGGCGTTTTCCGCACTTTCCAACAAAAGAAGTTCGTTAATGAGGTTGTCAGTGATTTGTTGTTTTATCCCGAGTTTTTCAATCAAATCTGAAGTCAAGTCCACCTGATAAATCTTTTTGTAGTAATCTACCAGCTGCGTGTAATATTTCCGATATTCGGCCGCCGAAATAGTGCTCTTGTTTACTTTTACCATCCAACTTTCTTGCCTTTTGCGGATGTCGGTCCAGCCAAAATACAACACGAAACTAATAATGAGAAAAGGGATAAAATAGATAAAAATTGATCTCGCATATTTTCTTAAAACACTAAGCATCGCGTTTGTCCTTTCTTCGGTAATAATCCTTGCCAACCGTTTTCTTTTTCTTTTTTACCATTATAATTACTTTAATACAAAAAATTTCTCTCTATTATTTTCTTGAAAAAAATCAGGGGTTCTGTTAAGCATTAGGTTGTCGCGTGTTTTTATTTGCGAGCCAAATTATTTTTTTCTTTTAAAACAAGGGATTAAAATGAAATTTCTTAATTCTATTATTGGTATGTTTTCTAATGATCTGGCTATAGATCTCGGAACTGCTACCACGTTAGTTTATGTGAAGGGCAAGGGCATTGTGTGTAATGAACCATCGGTCGTCGCCCTCCAGAGGGATGGAAAAGGCGGAAAAAAAATTCTTGCCGTCGGCAATGAGGCAAAAAAAATGCTAGGTCGAACACCGGGCAACATCATGACGGTCCGCCCCATGAAAGATGGGGTGATCTCGGACTTTGAGGTTACGGAGGCGATGATTCGCTATTTTATAGAACGATCCCACAACCGGAGAAACCTAATTCGTCCCCGAATGATTATTAGCGTTCCTTCCGGAATTACTTCAGTTGAAAAACGGGCGGTGCGCGAAACTGCGCTTCAGGCTGGCGCCCGTGAAATCTATTTGATTGAAGAACCAATGGCTGCCGCCATCGGCGCTGGCCTTCCGGTGGATGAACCATGGGGAAATATGGTCGTGGATATCGGCGGAGGAACTACAGAGGTGGCGGTTATTTCACTTTCGGGAATAGTTTTTAGCCAATCAATCCGGGTGGCTGGGGATAAAATGGATGAAGCGATCGTGAGTTATATAAAACGAAAGCACAACCTTCTAATCGGCGAGCGAACCGCAGAGATGATAAAAATGACTATTGGAACTGCCTATCCAGAAGAAACCATAAAAACCGCTGATGTGAAAGGTCGCGACTTGGTCCTGGGGGTCCCCAAGACTTTAGAGATAACCTCTGAAGAAATAATGACCGCCTTAAGAGAGCCTATAAAAAGTATTGTTGAGGTAGTTAAGGCCGCCTTAGAGCGGATTCCTCCAGAATTAGCAGCAGATGTTGTAGATAAGGGGATAGTTTTAGTGGGCGGGGGCGCATTGTTGAAAAATCTTGATGTTCTTCTCCGAGAAGAAACCGGCTTGCCTTTTGTTATCCCTGACGACCCCCTTACGGCTGTGGTGCTTGGTTCTGGAAAAGCCTTGGATGAACTGGACCTTCTAAAAAATGTTATGCTTAGGGATTAAACATCACCTCCCGGGAAGTTTTTCCTGTTATGTCAATTTTTTCTCGAAAGTATGGTTTCCCCCTTTTTGTCCTCTTAGTTTTGTTGGCTGTTTTTCTCTATTTTTTCTATAACTTAAAACGTCCTCCGAGTTTTCGCTTTATAGAACCCGGGGCGTTTTCTGTGGTTTCTTATTTCCAGAAAACTATAAACACGGTTTTTTCTTTTCCTGTTCGCGTTTGTAGGCGGTATGTGTTTTTGATCGAAACCGAAAAAAAAAACCAAATATTAAACCAAGAAATAAAAACGCTTCGTCAAGAAAATGTTCTTCTCCAAGAAGCCGTTTTAGCAAATCAAAGACTTCGGAAGTTTTTAGAATTTAAAAAAAATACCCCCCATAAGCTGGTGGCGGCTGAAGTTGTTGGAGTTGACGCTTCGCTATATTTTGAGTCTTTCTTCATTAACAAAGGGAGGAACGAAGGGATAAAAAAAGGCATGGCGGTTTTATGTCCTGATGGCGCGGTGGGAAGAATTTTGAAGGAGGCAGAATCGTTTTCCGCAGTCCTTCTTTTAACCGATCAAGGCTTTGCCTTGGATGCTCTTGTTCAGAGAACCCGAAGCCAGGGGGTGGTGGAAGGAATTGGAGGGGGGTTTTGCCAAATGAAATATGTGCTGGGATCAGAAGATGTATGCTTGGGTGATTGGGTAATAGCTTCTGGGTTAGAAGGATTTTTTCCCAAAGGAACTATTGTGGGCAAAATCGTCTCCCTAAAAAAGAATAAGCTTTCTACCTTCCAAGAAGTAATTATTCAGCCGTTGGTGAATTTTAAAAAAACCGAAGAAGTCTTTGTTGTCCTCGATCTGGCGTCATAATCTATGTGGGAGTTTCTTTTTTTAGCCATCTTTGGACTTTTCTGTATAGTTGTACAGACGAACCCGATAGCAAATTGCTATCTCTTTCCGATAAAACCAGACTTTACCATCCCCCTCACACTTTATATATGTCTTTTTCAAAAGCCGGTTCAGGGTTGCTTTTTGGTGATGTGGCTTGGTTTTCTAATGGACTTGTTTTCAGGGGGGCCCATGGGTATTTTTTTGTTTTTAAGGTTAGTTTTGTTTTGTTTTATTCAAATTCTCAAGAAATTGTTTTTTTTAGAAAACAAGCTCCTCTGGGTGGGCGTAGTTCTCTTTTTGTTTTTATTAGACTCTCTTTTAATTCACCTGTTGTTTGGGCTGATGGGAAAAAACTGGGGAACTCTGAAGATCATTTTAAAGACTTCTATGTCACAGGGTTTTTTTACTTTTTTATTATTTCTTCTGATGTTTCCTCTTGCTAATAAATTTGAAAAGTTTATAAAAGAACGGCAGACAAAATAGGCTTATGGACTTTGATCAAGAAATAATCGAGGCCCTTTCGCAACGGCTTGGCTTTTTAAAGTTTTTTGTTTTTCTGGTTTTTTTAATAATTTTTGTCCGGCTTTTTTATCTTCAGGTGGTAAGGGGGGATTATTTTTTTGATCTTTCTGAAAATAACCGGATTAAAATCCAAGAAATGCCTGCCCCTCGGGGCGTTATTTATGATCGAAATGGCCGGATTCTCGCAAACAACGCACCTTCTTTTGATGTTTCTCTCTTGTATTCGGGAATAAATCAGCTTAAGGGAATACTACCCTTGTTAAGTGAGATTTTAAATCTTGATCCAGAGGAGATTATAAAAAAGGTAAAAAACTCTTTGTACCTTCCTCGTTTTAAACCAATAAAAATTAAGCTGGATGTAAGCCGGAAAGAATTGAGCGGGATAGAATTCCACAAACTAGACCTTCCCAACGTGGTGGTTGAGTTTTTTCCAAAACGAAATTACCCGTTAAAAGAAGATTTGGCTCATGTTCTTGGTTACTTGGGTGAAATAAATGAATCTGAACTAGCCCAACCAGAATATTCAAGCTATACCCCCGATGATTTTTTAGGCAAATCAGGAATAGAAAAAGTTTTTGAAAATCCCCTTAAAGGACGCCCTGGTTGGCTTCAGTTTGAAGTCGATTCTCTGGGAAGAACAAAGGGGGTGTTGGGTTCAGTCGACTCTGTTCCTGGAGAAGATCTTTTTTTGACTATTGATTTAGGCCTACAGAGTTTTGCGGATCAAGCCTTAGGAGAAAAAAACGGTAGTGTTATCGCCATGGACCCTAATACAGGCGAGATTTTGGCCTTTGTAAGCCACCCTTCTTTTGACCCCAACCTTTTTTCTCGGGGAATATCTTCTAACGACTGGGGTGCATTAATAAAAAACCCTTTTCATCCCCTTACCAATAAAGGCATCCAGGGTCTTTATCCTCCAGGGTCTTTATTTAAAATAGTTACTGCGATCGCAGGCCTGGAAGAGGGCAAACTAACTCCAGATACGAAGATTTTTTGCAACGGTTCTTTTAGTTTTGGAAATCGTCTTTATCGGTGTTGGAAAAAAGGTGGTCATGGAACTTTAAATCTTTTTGAAGCCATAGAACAATCCTGTGACGTATATTTCTATCAGGTTGGGCATTCGGTCGGAGTTGACCCCTTGGCATATTATGCAAAATTATTTGGGTTAGGAAGGCCTACCGGTCTAATTTTAGAAAACGAAAAAGGAGGGCTTGTTCCCACCAGTAAGTGGAAAGAAAAGACTTTCCACATTCCTTGGCAAAAGGGGGAAACACTATCCTGCGCGGTTGGCCAGGGTTTTTATGTAGCCACTCCTCTTCAAATGCTCGTATTGATCAGCACAATTGCAAACGGGGGAAGGCTGCACACGCCTTCCTTGGTTAAAAAATTGGAAGACGAACGCGGAACGATATTAAAAGACTTTAAGTGCAACGAGGTTCCTCAACTCCCTATTTCGCCTGCATCTATTAAAATTATCAGGGAATCTCTTTTGCGGGTTGTTCAAGGGCAAAATGGTACCGCAAAGACTGCCCGGGTGGCGGGGATAGAAATAGCGGGAAAAACCGGGACCGCCCAGGTTGTTGGCTTGCCCCCGGGGGAGGCGCGTTCTAAGCTACCAAGTTATTTGCAAGACCACGCGTGGTTTTTTGCTTTTGCCCCCTTTAATGACCCCAAAATAGCTGTTGTGGTTTTGGTTGAGCATGGTGGTTTTGGTGCGGTTGCTGCTGTTCCAATCGCCCGGGATGTAATCAAATATTATCTCGAGAATAAAAGGCCGTAGATATGCTTTCCACTTTTTTTCTTTTTGATCGGCGTTTAATTACCCGTTTTGATTTGAGTCTTTTTTTTATTGCCTTATTAATTGTGGGTTTTGGGGTTCTTAATCTTTATAGTGCGAGTGTTTCGGTGCACGCTGTAGGGGGCGTTTATAAAAAACAGGTTTATTGGCTTTTTTTAGGAGTTCTTTTGTTGTTTTTAGGGTCTTTTTTAAACTATTCGCATTTGGAACAATTTGGTTATTTTCTTTATTTTTTTGTTATTTTTCTTCTTATTTTGGTTCTTTTTCAGGGTAAATTTATTTCTGGGTCAAGGCGTTGGCTTTCCTTTGGTCCGTTTAATATTCAGCCCTCAGAGTTTGTAAAACTTTCCCTTATTATCGTTTTGGCAAAGTGGTTTAAAGGTAAATTTGACCCACGGGGTTTCAGTTTATCTTCTTTGTCTATTCCCGTATGCTTCTTAATCATCCCTTTCTTTCTTATTTTTCTTCAGCCAGACCTCGGGTCTGCGTTGCTCTTGGTGTTAATCTTTTTTTCTTTGGTTTTTTTTGTAAAAGTCCGGTTTCGAACTCTCTATATTTTGTTATTTTGTGCATTTCTTTTTTTCCCCCTCTCGTGGAACTACTTATTAAAAGATTATCAAAAAGACCGGGTTGTCCATTTTTTAAATCCTTCCTTAGACCCACTGGGAAAAGGCTATCAGGTTCTTCAATCCAAGATTGCGGTTGGGTCGGGAAAGTTTTTTGGAAAAGGTTATTTAAAGGGAACACAATCTCAGCTTAATTTTGTTCCGGAAAAATATACTGATTTTGTTTTTTCGGTTTTTTGTGAAGAATGGGGTTTTGCCGGGGCGTTAGTCTTAGGTTTTCTTTATATTGGATTACTCTTTCGTTTTTTATTTATCGCATCTTCTGCTAAAAACAGTTTTGGGTTGCTCCTTGGTTATGGAATAACCGCCTTATTTTTTTGGCAAATTGTCATAAATATAGGGATGACTCTTGGTTTATTACCAACCGTTGGGGTTACCCTCCCCCTTTTTAGTTACGGTGGTTCTTCGCTTGCAATCTCTTTGTTTTGTGTTGGGGTGATGATTAATATACACATTCAAAAACATATTTTTTAATTATTTATATATATAAAATACATAAAAAGAATTTATCTATTTAAAAAAAATAATTTCAGTGATATAAGATTTTTATTAGTTTTTTCAACAAAAAATAACAACCACCTCCATTCTTTTTGTTTATTTTTTCTTTAATACTAAAAATAACTTAACTCTTTCATAACAAATTTTTTAAGATAATAATAAATATGAAATTTAAAATATCCCATAAAAAATTATTAAAAGCTCTTCAAAAAGTCCAAGGTATTATTGAGCGAAGAGAAATTAAACCAATTCTTTCTAATATTCTCATAAAAACGGGGGTTGGGGGAATAGAAATAAACGCCACGAATTTAGAGGTAAGTATAAAAGAATTTTTGGAAGCTGAAATTTTTGAAAAAGGAAGTATTGTTTTAGATTCTAAAAAAGCTTTTGAAATAATAAAAGAAATGCCGGATAAAGAAATTTTTTTTAAAAGAAAAGAAAATGATTGGATAGAAATTACCACAGATAATATTTTTTTTAATGTCGTCGGTGTAGATGCCAAAGAATTCCCTGAAATAAATTTTTTAGAAGAAGAACAATTTCAGGAAGTTAATAAAAAAAATATAAAAGAAATGATTGAAAAAACTATTTTTGCTGCGTCAAACGACGAAACAAGAGCGAATCTAAACGGGGTATTTTTTGAAAAAATAATAAAAGCAGGAAAAGACGTAATCCGTATGGTTGCAACCGACGGACATAGGCTATCAATGATTGATAAAGAGATAGAAGGGGTTAGTGAGCAAGGAATCTTGGCAATGGAACCACTCGAAAAAGGACTTCTTTTCCCTAAAAAAGGTCTTTTGGAATTAAAAAAGATGTTGGATGAAGGTTCAGACAACCAAAACCTATTTTTTCTTTTAAAACAGAATACTGGGATATTTAAAAAAGAAAATATGGTGTTGTCAATTAGGGTTATTGATGAAGAGTTTCCAAATTATAAACAAGCAATACCTGAAGAAACAAAAAATAAAGCGATAATTAATCGGCTTCGTTTTTTTAATTCTTTAAAAAGAATTTCTGTTATCGCTGAAGAAAGATCGAAAGCAATTAACTTGTTTTTTGGCAAAGATACACTTGAGGTTTTTACCACCAACCCGGTTTTTGGGGAAGGAAGGGAGACGATTCCAATAGGTTATGAGGGGGAAAATATTAAACTTGGGTTTAACGCGGGGTATCTTGTTGATAGTATTAGCGCTATCGATGGAGACGAGGTTGTTATAAAAATAAAAGACAAAGATAGCCCAATTACAATAAACCCACTAGATGATGATGAATATACCGCTGTAATAATGCCGATGGAAATAAAAGAATAAATGGGGACTCTAAAGGAAGCGACTAAAAAGAAGCTGGTAGCATCGGAAAAAAAAGCATTAATTATTTTATTTTTTTTGTCAGCGGCAAGTTTGTTTTTTGAGTCAAAAAAGATTTTTTTAGGAATCTTGATAGGGGGTGGACTTTCGTTGGCAAATATTATGATGTTAAGTAAGATGGGAGAAAAGGTTTTTCAACAAACTGGCCCACGAAAGACAACGGTAGTAATAATATATATCATTAAGATGATAATTTTATTTGGAGTATTGTTTTTTTTGGTGCGCTACAACGTAGTAAATATTTTTGCCTTTATCGTTGGTTTTTCAATCATTCTTTTAATCGTTGGTTGGGAAATTGTTTTTCCATCGCAAAAACCAACCAATTATTAATCTCTTTTTGCCGTTTTAAAAATCACACACCACTATTTTGAAAGAATACGGAATATATTTAGCTCTTGCTTTTGACGTGGCCGCCTCCTTAGTGGGGGGGTTTGTGGTTGGATATTGGCTCGACAAACAATTTAAAACTTCTCCCTGGCTAACGATGATTTTTTTTGTAGTGGGGGTAGTTGCGGGAATAAATACAGGAATTTTTATAGTTAGAAAATTTAAAAAAACTCTCACAGAAAAATAAAAAAATCTTGACAGCCTGTTTTTATAATGATAAACAACCCCTCTCGTGACGAATGGATTTTCTTCATTCAACTTTAAAAATTGGATTTTCCGATGGAGCACGGTTTTACTTGGTTTTCTCAATTGCCTTTTATTGCTGATAATCCGGAAAGACAGCTTATTTTTACTACTATTTTTATTGCGGTCGTTCTTTTTATCCTTTCCGCAAAAATTTTTAATTCAATAAAAAAATCGCCCACTCCACTTATCCCCCTCCAAAAAATTTCTTTTCAAAATTTTTTTGAATTAGTTATCCAGGCTGCACTTAATATAATGAAAGATATTATCGGTAACCACTCGGAAAGATATCTTCCTTTAATCGGAAGCCTGTTTGTTTTTATCCTTTTTTGTAATCTTTTGGGGCTGATCCCCGGTTTTATCCCTCCCACCAGCAATCTTTACACTAATGCCGCATGTGCAATAATAGTTTTTTTATATTATAACTACCTGGGGTTTAAAGAACACGGGATAAAATATTTAAAACACTTTGCCGGACCACTTATTTATCTGGCCCCACTTATGTTTATTATTGAGGTTATCAGTCACATTTTTCGGCCCCTTTCTCTTACGGTGAGACTTTATGGAAATATATCCGGCGATCACCAGGTGCTAGCCATTTTTTCTGGACTTGTTCCCCTGGTTGTTCCGGTCATTTTTTTGGTTTTAGGCTTAATGGTGGCGTTTATTCAGGCATTTGTTTTTGCTACACTTGCGACAGTATATATAGGTATGGCAGTGTCTCATGAACATTAATAATTTTTTTAAAAAGGAGGTTGGCAAGTCATGAGAAAATGGAAAATAGCATTTATGGTAATAGGATTAGTATTGCTAATTTCTTCTCCTATTTTAGCTCAAGAGGGTGGTGCGACTGCAGGTGGAAATAATGCAATAGCTAAAGGGTTGATTGGGTTAGGGGCTGGCTTAGCTATAGGTTTGGCGGCCCTTGGTGGTGGAATTGGACAGGGAACTGCTGCAGGAGGTGCACAGCAAGGAATTGCTCGGAATCCTGGGGCAACCGATAAAATGTTTGTCCCTTATATCTTGGGCTTGGCCTTTATCGAATCTCTGGTTCTTTACGCTTTTGTTATTGCGTTTATCCTTAAAGGAATGATGTAACCATGTTTTCTTCCATAAACCTTATCGGAATTGATATTGTTCCGGGTCTCCTTGTTGTTCAGGGGTCTATTTTCCTAATGGTCTTATGGTTTCTTAATAAGATTCTTTTTAAACCTATTTTAAAAATTCTTCAGGAACGAGATGAAAGAACTGAGGGATTTTTAAATCAAGCCGATCAGGTTGGCGAAAAAGCTGAAGAAACCCTTGAGCAATATAATGAAAAATTTCGGCAGGCCAGAAAAGAAGCCCTCGAACTAAAAAGAAAAATTATTTTAGAAGGTGCTGGGAAAAGAGAAGCGGTGATAGATAAGGCCAGAAAAGAAGCCCAAGGGTTTTTGGAAGAAATGAGGAAAAGTTTAGTCGAAGAAGCCGAACGGACCAAAAAAACTCTTCGCCAACAAGTTGATGCAATTGGACAGATAATGGCACAAAAAGCTTTAGGAAGAAGCGTGTCGGGATGAATGTTTTTTATCTCATAATAATTACACTATGTGCCCCTGCGGGGGTTGCCTGTGCTTCATCAGAAGTGGGGCATGGCGGCTCGTCCCTCTCCCTCTGGCCCTTTATTTTTAGCGTAATAAACTTCGTTCTTTTTCTCATTGTTTTGTATATTTTTGCTTTTCCCCGCATAAAAACCTTCTTTTTTGAACGATGCGAAAAAATTCAACAAGCGTTAAAAGAAGCCGAAGAAGCAAAAACTCTAGCGGAAAACAAGCTAAGGGAATACGAAAAGAAAATAGCCCTCTTGGGTAAAGAGATAGAGGAAATTCGCAAAGCCGTCGAAAAGGAAGGGGAAGTAGAAAAAGAAAGAATTATTACGACCGCAGAAAAAGAAGCCGAAATAATTAAGTGGCAGGCAAAAATAATTGCCGAGCAAGAACTAAAACAAGCCAAGGTAGAGCTAAGAAAAGAATTCGCCGCATTATCTTTGGAGAGAGCTGAAAAAATTATAAAGGAAAAAATTAACGATGATGACTATGCTCGCCTGGTTAAAGATTATATTACCAAAATAACCTCCAAGGTAATCTAAAGTATGTTAAATAAAAAGATTGCCCGAAGATATGCCCAAGCATTAATTGAGATCGGGAAAGAGAATAATCGGGTCGAGGAATTTAACAATGAACTCAAAAATTTTTCTGATTTGCTGAAAAAATTTCCTGAGTTCCAGAATGCTCTTTTAAGCCCGCTTTATTCAGGTGAGGATCTGAAAAAAACAATCTTGGGGGTGGCTGAGAAAATTAACCTTTCGGAAACTATAAAAAATTTTTTATGCCTTTTGGTGGACAAAAGAAGGATCCAGTACTTTTCCGCCATTTTAGAGCTTTATGAAGACTTGACTTACCAGATTTCTGGATATGTGAAAGCCCGGGTAATAACAGCTCGGCCTCTTTCTACAAGAGATTTTGAGAGCATTAAAAAGTCGCTGGAAGATATTACCCAAAAAAAGGTGCTCTTAAACAGCGTGGTTGAGCCACAAATTATTGGTGGGGTTATTGCTGAGGTGGGAGATAAAATTTTTGATGGAAGTATTAGAAATCAACTCCAAAGAATAGGTGAAACGTTAATCTAAAAAGGATTAAGAATCATGGAGATCAAAGCAGAAGAAATAACTCAGGTAATAAAAGAGCAAATTGGTAAATATGAAAAAGAAGTAGACATTAGAGAGGTCGGAAGGGTGCTTTCCGTAGGAGATGGGATTGCACGGATCTATGGCCTTCAAAACGTTATGGCCAACGAGCTTATCGAGTTTCCTCACGGAATTATAGGAATGGTTCTAAACCTTGAGGAAGATAACGTTGGGGCGGCAATTCTTGGAGAAGATGTCCATATCAAAGAAGGCGATCTGGTAAAAAGGACAAACCGGATCACCCAGGTTCCCGTGGGCGAAGCGCTTATTGGCCGGGTAGTAGATGCCATAGGAAAGCCCATTGATGGAAAAGGAGAAATAGACTCTAAAGAATATCGCAATGTTGAAGTAAGGGCTCCGGGGGTGGTGTTCCGATCACCCGTGAAAGAGCCTCTCCAGACCGGCATAAAAGCAATTGATGCTATGATTCCGATTGGTCGAGGACAGAGGGAGTTAATCATCGGAGACCGCGGCACCGGAAAGAGTATCATCGCCCTTGATGCGATTATTAACCAGCGGGACACTGATGTTTTTTGTATTTATGTCGCCATAGGGCAGAAGCGCTCCTCAGTTGCCCGCGTGGTTGATCTCTTCGAAAAATACGGCGCAATGAAATATACCACCGTGGTGGCAGCTACTGCCAGTGACCCGGCCCCCCTGCAATATATCGCTCCGTTTGCCGGGTGTGCTATGGGAGAATACTTCCGGGATACCAAGCAGCACGCTCTCGTTATTTATGACGACCTTTCTAAACATGCGGTTGCTTATCGGCAGTTATCCCTCTTATTGAGAAGGCCGCCAGGAAGAGAAGCATATCCGGGCGATATTTTTTATCTTCATTCCCGGCTCTTGGAACGAGCAGCAAAACTAAACGATGCTTTGGGTGGGGGTTCTTTAACCGCCCTTCCGATCATCGAGACCCAAGCAGGAGATGTTTCCGCTTATATTCCTACTAACGTGATCTCTATTACCGATGGCCAGATCTATCTGGAGCCAGAGCTTTTCTATTCCGGGATCAGGCCCGCAATTAATGTTGGTCTCTCGGTTTCTCGAGTGGGTGGTAATGCCCAAAACAAAGCCATGAAAAAGATTGCCGGAAGCCTTCGACTTGATTTAGCGCAGTACCGAGAGCTGGCAGCATTCTCAAAATTTGGAAGCGACCTTGACAAAGCTACCCAGGCCCAGCTCGCCCGTGGAAGCCGCTTGGTCGAACTCTTGAAGCAAGGACAATACAACCCGCTTCCGGTAGAAAGACAAATTGTTATCATCTATGCCGGGACCCAAGGGTTTGTTGATGATTTTCCCGAGTCATCTTTGGCGCGTTTTGAAGCTGAACTTTCTGATTTTATGCTAAATAATTACAAAAGTCTGCTGGATGAAATCAAGGCCAAAAAAGAATTGACCGAAGATATTGATAAAAAGCTTAAAGAAGCGCTTACAAAATTTAAAGAAAAGTTTGTCGTAGAAGCATAATGGCAACACTAAGATCAATAAGAAGACGAATCGCTAGCGTAAAAAATACGCAGACCATTACCAAGGCCATGCAAATGGTCTCGGCTGCAAAATTGCGGAAAGCCCAGGAGAAAGCTTTAAAAGCTCGGCCGTTCGCTGAGGCGACAAAGCATTTGGTGCTGGAGATGTGCAAAGGGATGACCCCCGAAGATCACCCCTTCTTTGTTTCCAGCGAGGAAAAGAAAAGGCTGGGAATTATACTGGTCACCGGCGATAAGGGGTTGTGTGGGTCATTTAACAACAGCATAATTTTTAGGGCTGCAAGAGACCTTAAAAAAATGGGAGAAGGTCTGGGAAAAGCATCCTTCCTTACGGTGGGGAAAAAGGGGGGTGATTTTTTTTCAAAAAAACATTTTGAAACAAAAAAGAAATACCACGAAGACCGTGAAAGAACTAATTATGAATTAGCCGCGGAGATCGCCAGGGAAGCAAAAAATTATTTTTTGACCGGTGAATGGAATGAGGTTCATCTTTACTATTCTGCTTTTAAATCAGTAGTCCGACATGAAATAACCCAAGAAACCATTCTGCCCATTCCCACCACCCCGGCCGGGATAGAGGCCGAGGCCCCGAAAGATTATATAATTGAACCAAGCCAAAAAGAAATTTTAGACCAGCTCTTACCAAAATATCTTGAAAGTCAGATATTAAAAGCCATCTTAGAATCTCAGACCAGCGAATATGCTGCCCGAATGACTGCCATGGATACAGCCTCTAATAACTGTAGGGAGGTTATTGCGGATTTAGACTTAATTTATAACAAAGCCAGACAAGCCGCCATCACCAAGGAGCTTTTAGATATCGTTGGCGGAGCCGAAGCTTTAAAAAAATAACTCGTATCCTTTAAGGAGGATAATCACTAATGACCAGAGAAGTAGTAAGCGAAGGGAAAATAACCCAGGTAATAGGCCCAGTGGTTGATATGCGGTTCGATACCGGGAATCTTCCGGAAATATTTGGAGCTATTGAATTAACCAATCCAAATGTTGACGACACTGAAGGGAACCTTATTCTTGAGGTGGCTCAACATATCGGTGACGATACAGTTCGATGTGTCGCCATGGAAACCACTGATGGTTTAGTGCGGGGCCAAAAAGGGGTTTATCGAGGAGAGCAGATAACTATTCCGGTAGGAAAAGAGGCCTTGGGAAGGGTGCTCAATGTAATCGGAAAGCCCGTTGATGAAATGGGCCCGGTCGTCACGAAAAAGCGCTACCCCATTCACCGGCCATCTCCTTCGTTTGTCGAACAGAATGTAGCAGTGGAGGCCCTCGAAACCGGAGTAAAAGTTATTGATTTATTGGAACCCTATTCAAAAGGGGGGAAGATCGGTCTGTTTGGAGGCGCCGGGGTTGGAAAAACAGTTATTATTATGGAACTGATCCACAATATCGCAGTTCACCACGGAGGCTACTCGGTTTTTGGAGGTGTGGGGGAGCGGACCAGAGAAGGAAATGACCTGTGGTTGGAAATGAAGCAATCAGGAGTTATTTCGAAATGTGCTTTGGTTTACGGACAGATGACCGAGACCCCGGGTGCCCGTGCTCGGGTTGGCCTTTCCGCCTTAACGGCAGCAGAATACTTTAGGGATGAAGAAGGGCAAGATGTTTTGCTCTTTATTGATAACATCTTCCGTTTTACCCAGGCCAACTCTGAAGTTTCGGCGCTTTTGGGCCGTATGCCATCAGCCGTGGGATATCAACCCACATTAGCCACAGACTTGGGCGAACTTGAGGAAAGAATTACCTCAACCAAGAAAGGTTCAATCACCTCAGTGCAGGCTATTTATGTTCCTGCTGATGACTTGACCGACCCTGCGCCCGCGACCACCTTTGCCCACCTGGATGCAACGACCGTTTTGTCTCGGCAGATTGCAGAGCTCGGGATCTATCCGGCTGTTGACCCCCTGGACTCAACCTCCCGGATTCTTGACCCCAAAGTGGTCGGAGAAGATCATTACCGGGTGGCTCGGGAAGTCCAAGTGATTCTCCAGCGGTATAAAGACCTTCAGGACATTATTGCTATTTTGGGCATGGAAGAATTGTCTGATGAAGATAAAATAGCGGTAGCGCGAGCAAGAAAAATTCAACGATTCCTTTCCCAGCCATTTTTTGTTGCTCAAGAGTTTACCGGCACTCCTGGGAAGTATGTAAAACTGGAGGACACGATCCGAGGGTTTAAGGAAATAATCGAAGGAAAACATGACGATCTTCCAGAGCAGGCCTTCTATATGGTTGGTGGCATTGAAGAAGCAATTGAAAAAGCAAAACGATTAGCTGGATAAAAGAGACAAACATGGCAGACGCAATCCATTTAGATATTCTTACCCCAGAAAAAGTGGTGTTTAGTGATTCAATAGAGATGGTTACCGCACCGGGAGGACTTGGAGAGTTTGGTGTTTTGCCCGGACACGCTGCTTTGGTTACTACTTTAGAAACAGGAGAAGTTGCAATAAAAAAAGATAATCGGGAATATTGGCTAGCTATTAGTGGTGGATTTGCCGAGGTGGGAAACGATAAAGTAACTATTTTGGCAGAAGCCGCTGAACTGGCCCAGGAAATTGACATAAAAAGAGCTGAAACGGCCAAGATTCAAGCCGAAGAAAAACTCAAAAGCTTGTCCTCCGATGACAGCCAATTTTCAGAGGTGGCTTTAGCTTTAAAAAGAGCTACTAATAGAATAAAAGTTTCAGCCCGCAAAACCTAACTAGTGGGAAGGATGGAGAAACAGCTTAATGAGAAAAAAAGAATCGACCGGGCGCTTCAGATTTTAAAAAAGGAGAAGATTGAAGCTTTTTTAATAAATGACCTGACCGACATTCGATATCTTAGCGGCTTTACAGGAGATGAGGCCTCCGCGCTGATAGCGCCGGAGGCTCTTTTTTTACTCGTTGATTCCCGCTTTACTACCCAGGCAAAGCTTGAAGCGCCGCTTTTTCAAACTCTTAAAATTTCCAGGCGACTAGAAGACACGATAAAATTGATAAAACGGCTTAAGCTGAAGAAGGTAGGGTTTGATGCAAAAGTGATTTCTTGCGCTGACTTCAAAGAACTAGAGAAAGGACTTTCGGGCAGAGCCCTCATTCCCATAGAAGAAGGGTTGCGCACGCTCAGGATAAAAAAAGAAAAGGAGGAGATAAAGGTTATTCGCCAGACGATAGCAATCTCCACTCAAGGATTTCAAAAAATGAAAGAGAAAATAAAATTCGGGGTCACGGAAAAAGAAGTTGCCGCAGCCTATGAATCTGCGGCAAAAGAAGCGGGGGCAGATAAATTAGCTTTTGATATTATTGTTGCGAGCGGAAAGCGGTCAGCGTTGCCCCATGGGGTTGCGAGCGGAAAAAAGATCGGCACACAGGAATTGATTATGATAGATTTTGGGATCCGATACCAGGGATACTGCAGTGACGAGACCTGTACTATGGTGATGGGAATCCCTGCTCCAAAACAAAAGGAAGTTTTTAACATTATAAAAACAGCTCATGATCGAGCGATTGAGAAAATTAAGCCAGGCGTTTCTTCACAAAAGATAGACAAAGCAGCCCGAGGCTATATAGAAAAAAAAGGATTTGAAAAATACTTTGGACACGGGACTGGCCATGGAATAGGGCTTTCTGTGCATGAGGAACCGCGCATTTCTCCGTTAAAAAACGAAATCCTTGAAGAAGGGATGGTCTTTACCATTGAGCCGGGAATTTATCTTCCCAACTGGGGAGGAGTTCGAATCGAAGACATGGTCGTGGTAACTCGGGATGGCTGTGAGGTGCTTACTCTTGTACCAAAAAACCTAGAGATCCTAAATTAGGAGGGTGACAGATGTACTCTACTAGTGATTTTCGAAGGGGGCTAAAAATAGAACTTGAGGGAACACCCTACAGCATTGTCGAGTTCCAACATGTTAAGCCAGGGAAAGGCGGCGCCTTTGTCAGGACGAAATTAAAGAACTTAGCTACCGGCCGGATTATTGATCGGACTCTAAGGGCGGGGGAAAAAGTTGAAAAACCAGACCTAGAAGAAAAAACCATGCAGTACCTCTATGCAGAGGGGAAACAGCATTATTTTATGGACTTAGAAACGTACGAGCAAACATTTTTAACCGAAGATCAGTTAGGAGAAAGCAAAAACTACCTCCAGGAAAATATCACCATCACCGCCCTTTTTCATCAGGGAAATCTCATCGGGGTTGAAGTGCCGATGTTCGTTGTGCTTATGGTGACCAAAACGGATCCTGGAGTCCGAGGGGACACGGCCAGCGGGGGAAGCAAGCCTGCAACCCTCGAGACCGGAGCAGTAATACAAGTGCCCCTCTTTATTAATGAAGGGGATAAGGTAAAAATTGACACCCGGACCGGAGAATACATCGAAAGAATAAGTTAATAATCCGTTAAAACTCACCTATTTTTCGGTCTTGCCGCAAGCCCTGCACCCGCAGTTTCGTGCCCTCAGTAGCTATAGCCACCGAAATTTGTTCAATTTATTAAAAAATTCGCAACTTCAAGAAAAAAATTAGGCCCCATATCCTTTATGGAAATTTTTCTTAAAGCATAAAAAAATTGCAGGGGACGAAAATTTATTGAATCAAAAGAAAAAATTTTCTTGAAGTTAAAACATGTTGTGTGATGGGAAGCAGTGATTTTTGTTCAATTAGATCAGGATGGTTTCATCCGGGGAAGATAATTAATAACGAACTGAAATTTTGGAAAAATCCGAGGCAAGCGCATCAGATTAAATACCATAACCCCGATGCTGAAACGATCCAGCCAGGAAGACATGGGCCAGCCAAAGTACACGGCGATCTGACTCTCCGGCATTTCATACTCCACAACTTTCAAGACAGCAACCATTCTCTGGTACAAACTTGTATTGATAAGAGGGAAGCGATAGTGGTTGGGCGCCACTTTGCTGGGGATCCCCTGCCGAGGTGAATAAAAAGTGACGTAAGCCTCACTGTCTTTTGGGTTGCTCAAAGCTTCTTCCCAGGGTCGTCGAAAATAGATGTGGAGATCAGGGCTGGAAGATTGAGCTAATTGGAGAATCATCTCCATCTCGCTGTCTGTCTTTTCTATCTCCTTGATCTCTGGCGCGCGTTTTCGAGCCATTATAAAACCACCGAGCAAAACTATCCCAGTAACTGTAGCCCACAACATCGTACCGTGAGGTTTTTTAATAGCCAAGAAAATAAAGCAGCTCACAAGGACAATCCAGATCACCAGGGTAAATAAACGATTGGTATGGAAAGAGATGACCTCTTTGGTGCCCATGAAATAACGGTAGATAATAAGACACCCCATGTTAATGGAGAAGCAGGCGATTAGGCCCAAAGCGTACATGTCTGCCAGGATCATCTGGCTGCCTTGGGTGATAAAAATGATAGCCGAGAAAAAGATAGCGTTGAGAAGGTGAATGCGGTAGAGGGACTCGCGGTGGTTGGTGGCGATGAGCCAGAGAAATCCATAGCGATGAGCTGCGCGCTCCATGAGTTCGCTGGAAGCCACAAAGGCAGTGTTGACGGCCATGGTCAGTGTGAAGCTGGCTAATGCCCCCACGGCCATCCCGAAGGGAACACCATTCACCAAAGTGGCGAAATAGGTGATGAGGTCGCCTTCATGTTTTACAAAGTCAATATTTGCTGATAAGGCCAATGCGGCCACTATCGGAGTCACCAGGCCTACCGTAAAAGCTAAAAACCAATAAGCCTTGCGAATCTCCAGCCAGTTACGCACGAGGCCGGCAGTCTGCAGTACGGATTCGACCCCGGAATATGCTAAGATACAGCTCGCTATCGAGGCAATGAAAATATCGTAGGTCTTAATCCAGGAGCCGGTTTGCAACCGGCTCTGCGTGTAATGCACGGCCTCCTTGAGGTGGGTCATGGAGGTGCTGTCCAGGCCTATGACGCCGGTGGCAATCAGGTTAAGAAAAACGAAAGCAGCCACGATAAAAATGGTAAAGGTAAACCGCGCATTATCCCGGATCCCCAAGATGTTGAGTCCCGCCACAAACCAGATGATCGCCAGAACCACGGTCATTATAACTGAGTGAGACAGAGGAAAAAAGGATGAAGCATTGAGGACGGCGCTCACGGCTGAAATGCAGGCAGTGAGCACATAATCCACCATGATGGAGGCCACAGCCACAAACGAGACCATGGGGCCAAGCACCAGGTAGGAGAAAGAATAAACCCCGCCACCGATAAGACCATGGTGCTCAAGGATCTCAGCAATCTCCACCAGCCGGGTAGACAAGAAACGGATGAACAAGGAAGTAAAAGCAATAAAGAAAATAGCGCTCAAACCGATGAAGCGGTAAGCCTCAGCCGGGGCGTAGAAGACCGAGGTGAGCTCGTCCATAAGGGTAATGACTGCGATGGAGAGCCAGGTGAGCCACCATCGCCCCTTTAAGTAATAAGAAAGGAGACCTGGCTTGCGGAGCAGAAAAATAAACAGCCCAACTAGGCTGAGGTTGAGTATAAGGAGGATTCCAGTTTTCATAGATTAAATTTTACGCCATCAGATATTCTTTGTTTCAAACATAATTAGCGGTGTTTCTTTCTGCAAACCTTCAGAACCAAAAACTGGGCAACCCAAAAATTATCCCCAGCTTCCGCGGCATGGTCTTGAAGAGCATGGTTCTTATTTCAATTGCGCTAGACCCGCACGGAAGGTGTCATAACTTTCCCCCCCAAAGAGACAAAAAACAACTTTTTCAATCAATGTTTGTTTTTTGAGAAAGTTGCCGGTAGCGGAGAGCATGATTTGGGCGCACCGGTCGAGCGGAAAGCCGAAAATGCCGGTGCTGATAGCCGGGAAAGCAATGCTTGTTAATTTGTTTTGTTCAGCGACCTTGAGGCTGTTTAAGGTGGCATTTTTTAATTTTTCGTCTTCATTCCCTTCCCCCATCTGGGGCCCTACTGCATGGATTACATATCGGGCTTTTAAATTTCCTCCGGTGGTGATCACTGCGCCGCCCACAAACGTGCCTCCGATTTTATCACACTCCTCCTGAATTTTTGGACCCCCTTTGCGCCGGATTGCTCCGGCTACACCGGCCCCGAGCTGGAGAGCCGCATTCGCTGCATTAACAATAGCATCAGTATCCATTTCTGTGATATCGCCTTCGACAAGCTCGATAACGGATTTATTGATGGTTTTGTTCATATAAAAGACCCTCCCTTTTACTTAACCTGGCTATTTGTTAGAGCGATACCTTATCAAACCCCTAAAAATATTTCAATCCCCGCCCATTTTAACGGAAGAAATAAATAAATTAGACTGGGTTGACTTGCGCCCAACGAACCAACGGCTGGGTGTCCGGACACTTTTTATTGAACCGGGCAGTCCCTGGGAAAACGGTTACAATGAGAGCTTTAATGGCAAACTGAGGGATGAATTGCTAAATGGAGAGATCTTCTATACCTTAAATGAGGCCTAGGTGTTGATTGAAAGATGGCGGCTGGAATAAAATACTTTCAGGCCGCACAGCTCGTTGAATTATCTTTCCCCGGCACCTGAAGCCAGGCTTCATTGGAAAACATAAAATAGTAGAAAAGGGGTATTTACTTAACTCAGGTTAACACCATATATAGAGATATAGGAAAAATAAAGGAGTATTTTTAAATGGATCAACTTAATTTGTCAGACGAAATATCCTTAATCGCAAAGATTCAAGC
>Ga0182021_10000317_pt1 | contig 49562 bp, 33 predicted proteins | sample 612E3MmetaG_FD_120493 | JGI IMG/M metagenome (GOLD analysis project Ga0182021, IMG submission 120493) | Permafrost microbial communities from Stordalen Mire, Sweden - 612E3M metaG (Illumina Assembly) | ecosystem: Environmental > Terrestrial > Soil > Wetlands > Permafrost | place: Sweden... | reverse complement strand
TTTTCAAACAAGAATGCAGGAACCGGGAAAGCAGTCTCCACCAGCGGGTTTACTATCGGAGGAACTGATTCAGGTAATTATTCTTTTACACAACCAACTGTATTAGCTGATATCACCCCGTATGGTCTGAGAGTAACGGGTATAACTGCGGCCAATAAAATATATGACAGAACAACTGCCGCTGTTCTCAATACCGGAAGCGCTGTCCTTTTGGATGTTTTGACAGGGGATGATGCCAGTCTGGTATTAACTGGAGCTGCAGGAACCTTTGCCAACAAGATTGTTGGAACCGGTAAAACAGTTCTAATATCAGGTTTGACATTAAGAGGAACTGATGCAGGAAATTATTCCGTAACTCAACCAACAACATTGGCAGATATTACTTCTGCAGGTTTAACAATATCAGGATTAACAGCCAGCAACAGAGGTTACAACGGAACAACTTCTGCAACACTAAATGCAGGCAGCGCAGTCCTGACGGGCTTATTCAGCGGAGATATCGTAACCCTGGTTTCAGGTGCAGCAACAGGAAATTTTGCGAATAAAAATGTCGGAACAGGTAAACCAATTTCAACTTCAGGTTTTTTGCTAGCGGGAACTGATGCAGGCAATTATACTCTTACACAGCCAGTAACATCGGCAAATATTACTGCTGCGAATCTTACTGTTACGGGATTAACCGCCAATAACAAAGTTTATGACGGGATGACAACAGCGACTCTGAATACCGGAAATTCAACTCTGTCAGGCATTTTTGGAAGTGATGTTGTTAATCTTATTCCATCAGGAGCAATCGGAACTTTCGCTGATAAGAACGCAGGTACCGGTAAGGCAGTTTATGTAACCGGACTTTCAATCGGAGGAACAGGTTCAGGGAATTACACTTTGGTTCTTCCTGTGGCTATCGCAAATATTACTCCAGCAGGTTTAGTGGTATCCGGTGTAACAGTTAATAATAAAGTTTATAATAGTACCACTACAGCAACATTGAATTCTAGTAATGCTTCAATCACAGGTATCCTGGGAAATGATGCTGTCAGTCTGATAACTGCCGGAGCTACCGGAAATTTTGTAAATAAGAATGCCGGCACAGGCAAAGCGGTCGTAAGCACAGGATTTTCAATCGGAGGTACTGATGCCCGTAATTATTCATTAACCCAGCCATCACTGACAGGTAATATAACAAGATCCGGACTCACAACAGCAGGTGTAAGAGCAATAAATAAGGTGTATGACGGAACAACTGCTGCAAACCTGAATGTCGGAAGTGCAGTGCTTTCTGGTGTTTTTGGAACAGATGAAGTTTATATTATATCGGCAGGAGCGACCGGAACCTTTTCGGACAAGAATGCCGGCACTGCAAAAATCGTTTCAACGGCATTAATTCTGGGAGGAGCGGATTCAGACAATTATTCATTGATTCAATCAATGTTAACCGCTGATATTTCACCCAAAGCCTTGATAATTGTACCAAATACCCTTACCAAATCTTACAGAACCAAATTGACTTTTACAGGAACTGAATTCACTGCTGAGGGTCTTATTCAAGGTGATATTGTAACTGGTGTCATTCTTAATAGCCCGGGAACAGATCCCTCAGCCCTCGTGGGGACATACCCTATTTCAGCAGAAGGAGGGGAAAATAATAATTATAGCTTCACATATGGCAGTGGAATATTATCGGTGAATAAAGCACCGGTCATAGTAACAGCTGATAACAAAACGAAAGTATATGGATCTGAAAATCCTTCATTGTCAGTTTCCTATTCGGGCTTTCTGAATAATGAAGATGAATCAGTACTTGGTGCACGTCCGGTAGTTTCCACAACTGCTCTTACTACCAGCAATGTCGGAATATATGCCATAACTCTTTCGGGAGGCAGCGATAACAATTATGATCTGATCCTGGTAAACGGAAGCCTTAAAATAGAAAAAGCACCATTGACAATAACTGCTGAAAATAAAACCAGATCTTACGGGCAGATAAATCCTGTTCTTACAATTACCTATTCAGGATTTGTAATGGGTCAGACTGAAAGTGTTCTGGATGTTCGCCCTGAAGTGGAAACTGAAGCTAATATTAATTCAGATGCGGGTAACTATGAAATTACTTTATCTAAAGCCGCCGATGCGAATTACAATATCATTTCTAAAAATGGTATCCTTAAAATAAACAAAGCCGATCAGTTAATCAATTTTGAACAAATAGCAGGCCAGTTAAGAATGACACTTAAGCAACAGTTGAAAGCAACAGCGTCAAGCAGTCTGCCGGTAAGTTTTGAGATATCTGACCCCAGCATAGGGATAATTAATGGTAATGTCCTTACGATAAATAAGGATGGCAAACTTATAGTCAGAGCTGTTCAGGGAGGAAATAACAACTGGAATCCCGCACCTGAGGTTGAACAATCAATTGTTACACTTCCGACATTTGATAACATCTCGTCTCTTTTCACACCAAACAGCGACGGGATGAACGATTACTGGTATATTCCCGAACTGGAACAATATGGAAAACTGCAGGTGACCGTTTACAACAGGTTTGAGCAGGCAGTTTACAGGTCTGACAGCTATAAAAACGACTGGGATGGAACATGGAATGGGTATCCTCTTCCAAGTGGTTCATACTATTACATAATTAAGTCCTCAACAAAGGGCTTTATAAAAGGTGTTGTTAATATTGTCAGGTAATGCACTGAAAAATGATAACCACAGAATTAAAAAAAATAATTTTCATTTTAATTTTATTTTTACCGGCGAAAGTCTTATGCCAGCAGTTCCCGTTTATGGAGGGCTATTCCGTTAATCCGTTCAGTCTCTCACCTGCCTTTGCCGGCATACATAACAGTAAAACCCTGTTCATGGATTACCGATCCGATTGGACTGGTTTAGAGGGAGGGCCAAGAACTTACCAGCTCACTTATAGTGACAAATTCAGGAAACATGTGGGCCTGGGAGTCAGATTTATATATGACAAGACCGACATATTCAAACATACACTTATTCTTGGAACATATACTTATGAAGTAAAAATTGCCAAGGAACATATAGTTAACTTAGGATTTTCTGCAGGATTCTATAGAAATTCAATTGATCTCGGAAAGTATTACAACGATCCGGGATATGTTCAGGATATGGTTCTTGTATATAGCATGGAGAAATCAAAAGTTTTACTTGCGACCGATTTTGGGGTATTATACAGATTCAGGCAGTTAGAAACAGGAATTTATTTCTCAAATGTGATGTTTGGAACGGCAAAATACCGTAATACTAAATTGACATATAAACCATTGAAAAACTATCTTTTGCACGCTTCATACCTTTATGAGATAAATGATAAATGGTCAGCCAAGCCTACTATAGTCTTACGCGGTGGTCAGAATATGCCGTTTCAGTTCGAGGTTTCTCCTACCATTACCTGGAATAGCAAATTCTGGGGAACAGTACTGTATAGAACTGGCGGAATACTCGGAGTAGGTTTTGGAGGTGAGTTATATGACATGATTATCCTGAATTATTCAAAAAATCTCAATACCAATGCTTTTATAAATCAATTGGGAAGTAACCAGATTTCTCTTGGAATTAAAATATTTAACCTCGTGAAAAACAAAAAGAATCAGGGGGTATAAGACAGACAGGTCAGATAATATGTCAAAAGATGATTTTTCTCCATGTCGAGAATGACAGATTATGTAAGCTCTGTTAAATGAGAAACCAGATAATACTTTTTTAGATTTATTTAACAAAGTCCTAAACAAAAACAACCGGGGAAATAAATAAAAAATCATATAAACCCTTCAGATCAAATAGACTGGCAACATTATAATCTCAATTATCAACAAATTAACCTGGACTCTATTTAATAATCCTTAAACATTCCGAGTTATCGGGCTCTCATAATAAATAGTTAATTTGTTTATTATCTTTACTTAGTTATTTTGTGGATGAAAAGATTGATATTATTATTTGTAATCTGTATTTTTATCAGGTGCGAATCATCTCAGAAAGAAATGAAGAAAATCCTGTTCTTGCATCATAGTACCGGCATGAATGTCTGGCTTGGAAAGACCAACAGGTATCTTTATAAACTTACAAAGAAAGGGGACATTCAAAAGTTTTTTGCTGACTATAATAATGAAAATAAGACCAATTATGAATTAACTGAGTCATATTTTCCTAAAGAAGCTCCGTATGGCTGGAATAATTACCCATATGATTATTATAATATCTGGGTCAAGAATGCCGGCGAAAATGCTTATAAGGAAGAACCAACATTGGAAATTCTTACAAAAAAATATGATGTCATAATATTCAAACATTGCTTCCCCGGAAGCAGAATTTCAGAAGATACGGGTTCTCCTGATATTGACTCTGATGCAAAAAGAGTAGAAAATTATAAATTACAGTATAATGCATTAAAGCAAAAAATGCATGAATTCAGGAATAATAAATTTATTGTCTGGACACCTGCAGTTTGCACAAAAAATCAGATGACGGCAGATGAAGCAAACCGGACATATCAGTTTTATAAATGGATGACTGATGAGTGGGACGAGAAAGGAGACAACATTTTTATCTGGGATTTTTACAAATATGAAACTGAGGGTGGTTTGTATCTGCAGGATAAAAATGCACGCAGCCCCGATGACTCACATCCATCAGTGGAATTTTCTGCAAGAATAGCACGTTTGTTTTGCAACTATATTTTGGATGTAATTAGATCACATACTGAACATTAACTGTTTTTTCCTATTTTAATTGAAAATGAATCTAATCTATTTAATACAACGTATCCGTATATTTCTACTTAAAAAAGGCAGCAATAAAAGAAAAATAGAATATTTTCGTAAGCAGGGGATGAAGATTGGCAAAAATTGTCTGTTAAACTCTATATCCTTTTCCACGGAACCTTATTTAATAGAAATTGGCAATCATGTAGCCATTGCAGATGGCACTGATTTCATAACCCATGACGGAGCAATCTGGTGTTTTCGGGAGGAACTTGGCCCTGCAGACATTTTTGGTATGATAAAGGTAGGCAATAACGTCTTCTTTGGAAATAACTGTACAATTCTTCCAAATACTTTTATAGGTGATAATTGTATAGTAGGTGCAGGAAGCGTGGTCCGCGGGAAATTCCCAGCCAATTCGGTAATTGTCGGAAATCCAGCAAAAGTGGTTATGAGAATAAATATCCAAAAATTTCTTTACCTCCAGAATCCGCATTTACTCCAAACCCAAAATATGTCCGACTTCAAGAAGAAAAAAATAATCAAAAAACATTTTGGTATTGTTTAGTCCCTCATTATAGGATGATATGGCCCCAAAATGAATAACTTGATGAAGAAGTTGCATAAAAGAGTAATTCTCCAGTAGTGAAATATCCACTCTAAAGTAATCCGGCTTTTTCATCCGTATCAATCAATTCAATATTAAGCCCGTACCTCGCCATTAAAAATGCAATTTTGTTATTATTGAACGCTTCACCTTCCTGAGGTGGTACAAGAGTTATCAATCCCTCGTTCTTTAATTCATTTAGTTTCTCTTCAATATCAGAGCATTTAAAACAGACGTGATGAAATCCCCCTCCCCTGTTTACAAAATTTATAAGAGACTGATTACCTTCAACAGGTTCAATAAGCTTTATAGTCAGGCTATCCTCCTTTTTTAAAAACGTTACTTTTACTTTTTGCCTGGAGTTTTCAACTATTTTTGTCATTTGCTTATAGCCAAATACACGATCCCAATAGGCAATTCCATCATTGAGATTCTTCACGGCAAAACAGATATGATCTATATTCATTTTCTCTTTTTAATCTTTTATCTAACTTATTCTTTATATGCACTCATACCCTCCATCAATCGTCACGAACTCACCCCCTCCCGATAGCTATCGGGAGGGGGTGAGTTCGTGGGAGAGACTAATCATTTAAAGGTTTATCAAAGCATAACCCACATTCCCGGGCAGATAGGGTGAAAATTTCAGATTATCCGGTTACAGTTTGTCATATTATATCTGATCATAAACAATTTTGGTCTGCTCAGCTATCTTGTCCCAATTATATGGGGTCAAATCGTAATGTACAGGTTCAAAGCTGATCAGCAAATGCTGGTCTAGTTTTTCAATAAGTGATTCCTCATTCCCGGTTGCAAAAAACTGATCTTCCTGTAATGCTATCTGCTTATTTGCCGGAATATCACTGACCAGTACAGGTAAACTATAACTCATAGCCTCAAGAACTGATATGGGCAGGCCTTCATTATAGGAAGGTAATACAAAAAGTCTGGCATGAGTGTAAAGTTCGTGCAGCTTTTCTCCCTTGATGAATCCTGTCAGTATAACAGTATTTGCCTCAGCCAATCTTTTTAATCGTTTTGAAAATTCAGTTTCATGATCCGCATCACCGGCAATTACAAGTTGAAAATTCTTATGTTTTATTTTACTATAAGCACTAATCAGAAGATCAAAACCCTTTTCTTCCACAAAACGACCAACCGAGAGAATATAACTGTTTTTTGTTAACCCCAGACTTTTAATATAGCCATCGGTGTGAATTAAGGGAAGAAAATTTACACCGTTATTAATATGTATGAATTTTTCTTTGTCACCTAACTTTGCTTTCTGGTATGAGCTTACGAAAATAACTTTATCAGAAAATCTGACTGCCAGAAATTCTGCAAGTTTTAGGATATACTTTGAAGATGCAGACCATTTTACATGTTCATAATTTGGACTGTGATAGGTCAGAATAACTTTCAGGCCAGCTAATTTTAAGAATGGTATAAACATCCCTGGTCCGATATTATGAATATGAACAATGTCAGGCCTCCTGATTATGCATATAACTGTACAAAGAAAGGAATGATAAAAAGCTTCAAATCCAAGTATCCTGGTTGATGGTAAATCAATAAACCTGATATTACTGTAGGACTTGACTTTATTGACTACGTAGGGTTTTCTTCTAAAAACAGTAATCTGATATTTGTCCGAAGCAATAAGTGGGTATAATAATTCACAATGCTTCTCAACCCCACCCTGAATATCTGGAAAACCTCGCGTACCTAATACAAATATTTTCAATTTATCAAGCTCAAAATGTAACAATAACAAACAAATTCTTTAGCCGAACACTAGATATTTATTTTTCAGTGATACTTAGCTATCGGTAATGTAAACCTATACATTTTATTAATAAAACGAAAAAAATACTTAATAATTATTCAAGTCAATCCGTCTTATTATACCAATAATCAAGTTACTCCTTAGAAACTTCTTATTATCAATGATTATAACTGTTGATATCATGCCGGCAGATCAGGATTGATTAGCCTGCATTTGAATATTACTCTCCGAATCTGTTTCCATGTGGAAAATCTGGCACACAATAAACTTAATTTCTGTATTTTTGTAAAGGTTGAGTCAGTAAATGTCCACCTATATATCAGTATTTTTGGGAAACCTCCGGCGGGGGATAAACCGTCTTAAAAAATACCATTTATTACGTACTGCAGGTTTATTTAGAAACAGAATTGAAATATGGGTAAATATTACCAGAAATTCTTAACAAAAAACCTTTCTCCGATAGTGAATAAAATGGGGATAGGTCATTTAACGAAGCCATTTTATTCCGGTAAAGGACAAATACTAATGTTTCACCGGGTCATACCCCGAAAAGCCGGAGATCGAATTCACAACCATCTCAGCCTTGAAATTTCTCCTTCCCAGCTTGAAGATATTATTATTTTTTTCAATAAGAGACATTATGATCTTATAAGTCCTGATATGCTTCCTTCATGGCTGGAGACCAACAGCAAAACAATAAGGAAGTTTGTGATTTTCACATTTGATGATGGTTACAGGGATAATCTTGATTTTGCGTACCCCGTTTTTGCAAAGCATAAAACTCCTTTTACAATTTATATCACTAATTCATTCCCGGATAAAAAAGCTATTTTATGGTGGTACATTATTGAAGATCTAATTCTGAAGAACAAAAAGGTATCTTATTCATTTTCAAACTGCCGGATAGACTTAAACTGTTCAACTTATTTAAACAAGGAAATGGCTTTTTCCCAACTGAGGAAGATAATAACAGGATTCAATGAAACAAACCTGGAAAATGAATTAACCGGATTTTTTACAAAATTTGGTTATAGTGTAACTGATTACAATTCTGATCTGACACTTAACTGGAATGAAATTTCTGAACTTTCAAAAGATCCTCTGGTTACGATTGGCGCTCATACTCTAAACCATTACAACTTATGCAATCTGACAGATAATCAGTCCTATCATGAAATATCAGAATCAAAAAGACTTATTGAGTCAAAAATAAATTCTGAAGTAAAACATTTCAGTTATCCGCTGGGGCAATACGGATTAAGGGAGATTGAGTACACGAAAAAAACTAATTTCCTGACAGCAACCACTACTAAAACAGCTAATGTATTCAGTAACCACCTGGATCATCTTTTTACCCTGCCGCGAATTTCAATCAATTCCCTTACTACTGAAAATGTTCTTAATCTGCAGGTAAACGGATTCTTTCCGGCAATTCTCAATAAATTTAAACGAGTCATTTATTGAATTTCCGGGCTGATCCCGGATGATCAATGCTTTTAGAATTTCGATAAAATATATCATTTTTTACTTCAATCCGAGAAAACACCTCCGCATTACCTTTGATTTTTCAAAGATCAGTTCAATAATAATCGGAACTCCCAATCCGAAAATCAGCCCAACGGCAAATACAATTGCATTTTGATCAACTCCGGATTTCAAAAGAAGAATTCTGGTCCCGGCTGTCCCAAAAACATGGAACAGATAAATTCCATATGCATAATATCCAATTTTCGAAATGATACCAATATTCTTTCTTATATAAAATAAAAGAACAATACCCGCGCATGCCACGCATAAACTTAAAATATTAGTTTCATCCAGGGTCAGTTTCGTACCTGAGAACCATATATATTGCTGTATAATTATAGTAATAATGAAGAGAATAAGGGGAATCAGTATGATTTTTTTTCCTGTATAAATTGCTTCAAATCTTTGTATCCCGCAGCCGAGCAGGAAAAAAGGAAGCAGATTCAAATAACCGTTAATACTAAAAAAATCATCTGGCACATAAAGAAAATATCTCATTAATACAGCAATAAGAAAAATCAAGCTCCAGTTTCTGACTGATGCCGCCAATTTGAAGTGATCAATTATGGCAATTGAAATAAAAATCAGAAAAATTGATTGTAAGAACCAGAAATGCTCATAAGGAAAAATATATATTTTCCATATGCCGGACAATGGGAATTTTGCATTTGTCCCGGGCAGGAAGTGTTGTACCAAAAAATGTGTGGTGCCTACAAATATCAGAGGTAACAGAATTCTTCTGGCTTTGCCTTTCAAAAATTTAAAAACGCTGGAATTTCCAATCGGATATAATGAATAAACATATCCTGAAATAACTGAAAACAAGGGCATTCGTAAGTATTCAAAAGTATAGTAGAAATAACGCCAACCGGAAGCATCGGGAACTTTCATCCCGTTTTCAGGATTTCCGCCAATAACGTGCCCTGCCACCATAAAAATTATTGCAAACCCTCTGAGGGTTTCAATAGAAAGCTCCTTTTTTTTAGGTCCCATTATTAAGTGTCAATTTTTTAATCCTTCCTTTATAATCTGTGTTGTGCATATATCTGAACGTCATTGATAAACATATGTCAATACCAATTTATAAACAGCTCACAGCATTAGTACCAATTCATACTGTCCCTATAATCAATGTGTATACCAGCCGATTTTATAATTTTATAATATTTTTTTTGTAAAATTTATATACTCATCCCGGAACCTTTCTTCCGAGAATTCTTTTATTAGCAGACTATGGCCATTTTTACCAAATTCATTTCTTTTATCGGGATCAGATACCAGTTCATAGAGTTTTGATGCAAGCATACCGGAATCTCTGACAGGAACGAGAAATCCGTTTAATCCATCTTTCACAAGGTATTTCGCATCACCAACATCAGTTGAAACCACCGGCAAAGAATAATTAAGTGCTTCCATGATACTATTTGGCGTACCTTCAAAAATCGAACTTAAAAAGTAAATATCAGATTCAATATAATAATCTTCAATTTTGTCAGGATTTCTCACTATTGTCACATCTGATACCTGCAGATCTTTAATCCAGGTTTGAATTTGCTGATCAAGTTCGCCATCCCCTACAATTATATATTCTATAGTCTTATCAAATGCCTTCTTTTTCAATAAAACTATTGCATTTAAAGCAGTTAAATAATCTTTCTGAGCAGCAAAACGGCCAACAGATAATATTTTCACAGTTTTTCTGTCAGCTCTGACTATCTCTGTATGAATATTATTTATGCAATTCTGGATCACAACGGACTTTGAAGGAGAAAACCCTTTTTTCACGAATAATTCCCGCCCAAAATGGTTGTTAAAGATCACGTAATCAAGAAAATATTTTTGCAGGATAAAATTGGCATGAAATTTCACAAAAGGCAGGAAAGAGTTTCTTATTCCTCCCACATAAATTATTCTTTGGAATACTGAAACGAATGAAGCAAGCAAATTATCCAGAGGAAGAAAGGCAAAAAGAACTTTAATCCTGTATTTTCTGATATATGAAATTAACTGTATTGCCCTGGATATGAAATTTCCTGATAACTGGATGTAATTGATTTTTTCTTCTTCTATAAAGTCCAGATGCCTTTTTATCTGATGTTTCTTTTTCTGAACAAAATAATATACATCGAATTCATCTCTCATCAGCTTTGCCTGAAGTAAACTTTGTTTTTCAGCGCCTCCCATAACTAAAGCTCGCATCAGAATTCCAATGGCCGGCTTATCTTCCATTTTAATTTATTTTTTTAAAACTCAGCCTTTCAATTTGACATCAAAGGTTTTTTGCTCCAAAATAAAGAATACCTCCTATCCTCAACAGGTTAAGCAAAGGATCGATTACTTTCCCCACATTGCCCAGTTGACCTGTGTATTTGTATTGCCAGCGTCCTGTTGTAACAGACAACATTTTAAATCCGCATCTTTCAGTCAGGGTGGTGAGTGACTTTGGAGAAAAATAACCGTAATGTGAATAAATGACTCCTGTTGGTGGTTTAACAAATTTTTTAATTCCGGTCAACTCATAAGCAATGAAGTGAGGAGCATAAATTGATGGTACTTCAATAACCAAAATGCCATTTTCCCGGAGATGGTATTTTGCAATTTCCAGAGCGCTCATCGGATCAGGGATATGCTCAAGAACCTGAATAAGGGTTATGACGTCAAAGTGATTCTCAGGGAACATATCCCTGTCATATAATCCCTTTACAATTTTTGCTCCTGTCTTCTGAGCAGCAAAAGCTGAAAGTTCCCTGCTATCCTCAACTCCATACAGATCAAATCCTTTTTTGGAGCATAAATAAAGAAAATGTCCGTCACCACATCCAACATCCAGAATCCTGCCTCCACTCTTCATTTTGACAATACGGTTTAAGATATCCTGAAAAGCATTACGCCTTTCGGGATACATAAATTCATGACCCTTGTCTAAAAAATCCAGTGAATAGGCATCTTCGTAATCAGTAACTATGGTGGAAGTTCCCGGTCCCGGATACTGTGCAACAAAACCACACTGTTTGCATCTGTAGAGTTTTACATATCCATCGAACCAGCTCCTGAACATCTCAGGCTTTGTCTGACCACAAACAGCACACGGGTTATCCGGCTTAATATTTCCCATACTCTTTTAGTTTTCAGAAAGTTTCAGAAAAAAGTACTTAAAAATATGTATTTATTTCTAATGTTTATCTTTTACCTGAAAATACCACAGAACAAATTCATTCACTCCGGCTTCAAAAGTATATTTTGGACTATATCCGATTTCAGTTCTCGCCTTGGAGATATCAGCATAGGTAATTTTCACATCTCCCGGTTGCAAAGGTAAATGATCCAGAATTGCCTTTTTACCTATAAAATTTTCAATTGTTTTTACAAGTTTGTCCAGGTTGATAACTCTTGACTCCCCGAGGTTATAGATATTATACCCTTTAAGGTTATTAAATGCACATCCAATGCCGTTAACTATGTCAGCGATGTATGTATAATCTCTTGCAGTTGATCCATCACCAAAGAATTGAATTGGCTTACCCTCATCTATCAGTTTTGAAAATTTGTGAATTGCAAGATCAGGCCGTTGTCTGGGGCCATATACCGTAAAAAAACGCAGGCAGGTAATATCAAATCCATATAAATGGTAATATACATGACACAATAATTCACCGCTTTTTTTTGTGGATGCGTATGGTGAAATTGGATTATCCACGCTATCAGATTCTGAAAAAGGCACTTTTTTATTATTGCCATAAACTGAAGAAGATGAGGCGAATATCATTTTTTTCACATTATTGTGCTTCATCTCTTCCAATAAAGAAACAGTTCCGTTTACATTAACATCATAGTACTCTGTAATGTTATCGATTGAAGGCCTGACCCCAGCCTTGGCTGCCAGATGAATAACCACATCAATTTCATTTGACGAGAAGACCGGTCCAAGTGAAACTCTGTCGCGAATGTCAATCTTGTGAAATTGAAAGCGGCTATTTTTCTTAATTCCGGAAATATTTGACAGCTTGATTCTTTCAGGATAAAAATCGTCAAGATTATCAATCCCGACAACAGAATTTCCAAGCCCCAGATAATATTCACAAACATGTGAGCCAATAAAACCGGCTGCACCCGTAACTAATATATTCATAATTCTTCCTTAAATGGATGACTCTTCTTAACTTCTTTCAAACTTATAGAACTTTTATGTAATTTATTCTTTATATACACTTATCCCCTTTCCAGATCCTCATGAACTCACCCACATATATATACTTATCTCTCTTCTCAAGCCTCATGAACTCACCCCCCATCCCCCTCTCTGCTACGCAAAGAGGGGGGGTAAGACGTTGTATGTTAGTTCACTCCCCCTCTTTACGAAGTAGAGAGGGGGAAGAGAAGGGGGTGAGTTCGTGGGAATAACTGAATAAGCCGGATGAAACCGGGATAATCATTAAAACAAACACCAGTCTCCTATTAAATACAATAATAATCGAAACCGTTTTCTGTAACTTCCTTTCTGTTATAAATATTCCTTCCGTCAAATAACACAGGATTCTTCATTATACGCTTTAAAGTTGACCAGGAGGGTACCCTGAATTCTTTCCATTCTGTGACGAGTAAAACTGCCATAGCATCAAAGCAGGCTTCGTACATATCTTTTGCATAGTTAACATCAATATTCCGCTTGCGGCACTCATCCATGGCAACAGGATCATAGACCGACACAATACCTCCGGCTTTCTTTAAAAGGTCAATTATCACAAGAGCAGGTGAATCTCTGATATCGTCAGTTTCAGGTTTGAAAGAAAGTCCCCATACTGCAAACTTCATACCGTTTATATTAGAATTGAAGTGCTGCATTAGTTTTTGTACCAGAATCTCTTTCTGATGATTATTGACTTCCTCAACAGCTTCCAGTACACGGAGTTTTCTATTGTTAGTTTTTGCGGTATGTATCAAAGCTTTTACATCCTTTGGAAAGCAGGAGCCACCATAACCGACACCAGGGTAAAGAAATTTATTCCCTATTCTGCTATCTGAACCAATGCCTTTCCTGACCATATTAACATCTGCACCAACAGATTCACACAGGTTTGCAATGTCATTCATAAAGCTGATGCGTGTTGCCAGCATGGCATTTGCAGCATATTTGGTCATTTCTGCAGATGGAATGTCCATATAGATAACCCGGTAATTATTCAGCATGAAAGGTCTGTATATCCGGTCTAAAATTTCATGAGCTTGCTCTGAATTAGTACCAACAATAATCCGCTCAGGCCCCATAAAGTCCTTGATTGCAGAACCTTCCTTAAGAAATTCCGGATTTGAAGCAACATCAAATTCAATATTTAATCCTCTTATTTCAAGTTCTTTTTTTATAACATCCTTTACTTTCACAGCCGTTCCAACCGGTACGGTACTTTTGTTTACAACCAGAAGGTAATTATTCATATTCCTGCCAATCTCTTTAGCAACCTCCAATACATGATAAAGGTCAGCGCTGCCATCTTCGTTCGGAGGGGTACCTACTGCCAGAAATACAGCATCAACATCGTTAAGGCATTCCTTTAGCGAGTTGGTAAAATGTAACCTTCCGACTTCTACATCTTTCTTTATAAGACTGTCAAGGCCCGGTTCATATATAGGAAGTACACCTTTCTTAAGGTTTTCAATCTTTTTTTCATCTATATCCACGCAGGTGACATCTATCCCAACTTCAGCAAAGCAGGCTCCGGTAACCAAACCGACATAACCGGTTCCTATAATAGTAATTTTCATAATTTAGGTAATTAATTTGTTATAAAGTTCTATGTATTTTCTAACCATTTGATCGATAGAGAATTCATTCATAATACGTTCCTTCCCTGCCAATCCCATCTTAGTGCGTAAATCAGTATCATTCAAAAGTAACTCGAGTTTCCCGGCAAGTGCAGGAGGGTTTGATGAAGGTATTAAAAAACCTGTTTCAGAATCTATCACTATTTCATTTGTACCTCCACCCGATGTAGCAATGACCGGTTTCCCGAGAGCCATGTACTCAAGAATAGAATTTGAGATTCCCTCCGTAAAGGTAGATAAAACACAAATATCCATGATATTGACAAAAGACTCGACTCCTGATCTTTCACCCAGTAACCTGAAATGTTCAATATGCTGAGCATCTATAATATCCCTCGATGCTATCGAATCAGTACCTTTGCCAATAGCCAGAAATACTATATCTTTCCTTTTATCCAGCAACAGTTTAGCGGCGCTGAAATAAGTTTTGTAATCCTTGGAACCGCTGAAGGAAGCAACCATTCCGATAATCCATTTTGAATCGGTTTTGATCTCCTCTTTTATTTTATCCTTACTTACAATTTTTTCTACTCTGTCGAAATTAAATCCATTATGAATGACAATACTTTTATTTTTCGGAGCTTTATATGCGAGTAATCCGGCTGCGGAATTGCCAACTATGATATCTGACAAAGGAAATGTCAATCTGGCACGTAACCAGTCTTTGTTTAAAATATTTTGTCTGGCAGGCGAATTAACCACCATTCCATTAACTAATTTAATATGAAGTATTTTGCAAACCGGAACCAGATATACTGCTGTCATACTATCCCAGCAATGGACAATATCTGGTTTGTATTTCTTACATAGTTTATAAAGCTTTGGGAAAATGGAGAGGTCTTTTTTTGTTTTCCTTATGAGGTAGTGAATATTAATGCCCAGATCAAAAATTTCCTTATAATGAATATTAGAATTCATGACAACAAGCTCGAATTCAGTATCTTTCCGGGTTCCAAGGGCTCTTAAAAGTTCAGTCAATCTTCGCTCCTTTCCTCCTGAGACCAAACTATCTATAACAAATAAAATTTTCATACCTCTAAGTCCTTTCCTGAAGATAATAATTTGTGATATTTCCGGTTAATGTCCCTGCATTTACCAGATTATTAATTGAAACATGGATATAACCGTATCTGACCGTTGGCTGAAAGAATAATTCGCAACTATGTTTAATATTACTTTAACTTTTCAAGTTTATACAATTCTTTAAAAAGCGTATCAATCTCTTTAATTTTTTCAGCATTTACAATATGATTGTGTTCCACATATGCTCTTGCTCTTTTGGCAAATTCGTCAGTATTCTTTACGGACTTCATATAACTTATAAGTTTATCTATATTACCGTCAGCAACTTCGCCTAGCTTTTCCTTTTTAATAACATCGCCTGGATCAAAATATAAAGATAATACCGGTATCCCGCAAGCCCATGCTTCAACGAAAATATTAGGGAAACCTTCCATCGGAGAGGTGGAAATCAAAGCCTTTGAGTTATAAATATGTACCAAAGTTTCGGGATGACTGAGACTACCATAGAGAGTAACGTTCTTATAGGATTTTAATTTTTCATAATATTTATATCCTGTTCTGTCGCGTGGCTGGCCGATAACTTTGAATGTAGCAAAAGGAGATTTATCGACAAGTTCAAAGAATTGAGCAAAACCTTTACGTCTGTCAAGTGCTCCGACATAGCTAAAATCCTGTCGCAACGGATCCGGCTCTGAAGGTATTTGGTTCAATTCAATTAAATTATTGAATATTATTGAGTTGATCCCTTTCTTTGATAAGTTTTTCTTTTGTCCTTCATGCTGAACCAGAACCATATCGGCATTGCGAACTAGTCTGGGAAAAATTAACTCGTTGAAAAACAATTTTAAGAACCAGTATAACCCTTCAAAATGAGTCATATAATCATGTTTTATCCTCATCTTTAAGCCCATGGAATCCAGGTCTGAAGCTAATTGAAGGATGAATTTGCCTTTTGTCCTCCGGGCTGCCCTAAAAGATAAAACATGTTTGAAATCACGTATCTGGCAATAATAAATATCCGCTTTCTGAGCTTTAAGACTTGCGTATAAATTTGGTATGAGATGAGTAAATAGCCTGGTAATCCTTATACTATCGTGATATCCATGTATCTGTAAAATTTTAATGCCATCACTTGTCATATAATCTTCTTTTGCCATAAGGTCTATAATTACAACTTCGTGACCCAACCTTGCCAGCACTTTTGCCAGTAAGGCTATTTGTAATTCACCACCACCGCTTGTTTTACCTTCAAGAGCACTGGCAACGTCTCCCCATGTACATATTTTCATACTTTAAAATTTTTAGCAGCTTCTGTTATGGTTACAGAATCAATATTTTTATTTTGAATTAAAATGAAAAAGCTTTCCAAAAGATCAAACAATTTTTCTGTAGATTCGGTATCAGGACGGTATATTGAACATCCGGGCATCAGTTCGCTTGAATGAAACATCATAACAATATATGGTAACTTAATGGCGATGGATTCCTTTAATAATTCCTCAAACAGATTTATGGTCATCCATGGGTTAGGTCTGAACCATAATGGCTGGTTCTTAAAAAATAACTTCCTGAACACTCTAAGAAAAATGCTATGATCAACGTTTCTGAAATAATGTTTTGCCAGTGAAGTATATCTGTTTAAGGGGAACTTTGTGGGAAGTATGGAAATCGGGATTTCAATCAGGGAACCATTTTCGAAATTGTATTCATATGGAAATGGTGTATTATCAACAAAATCCGGGCCTCCCATCCCACCCGGAATGCCAGGATGACCGGACCAGCTGGTATATGGGGAAACTGAGGAATCAACCAGGTAATCATTCTTCCACAGGAATCTGGCCAGAGTCTCATTGAATCCATATCTACCTGAACGAAAAGACAATGGACGTTTTCCAAAAGAAGCTTCAACCTGATCTGTGAGATATTTTAACTTGTCAGTTAACAAGCCATCAGATAGTTCGTTAGCAAATGCGTGAGCGGGATCATTAAATCTGTAACCATCTTTATCAAGAAAGGGAGGAGTTGTCCATGCGTGTAAGTGAGTACCTATTTCAGCTTTTTCTTTAAGCGAGTAATCAGTAAAGATTTCCCTGGCAAAACTGTCATCACAGACTTCAGAAGTAACAAAATAGGTTGGTTTTATAGAATATTTTTCACATAAAGCCTGAAACCGCGGAACAAATTTTATATTTTCCACTGTGAGTTCCCGGCCGTGGTCCCATTGATTATCGCCTTCTGTATCAATTGTGAGGATAAATTTCATAATTCAAGTTTTTTGGAAGAGATACGATTTGTGTGTCAGTTCAATTTCTTATTAAACATCATTCCTTTATTCAAGAACGGTTCTTCATTTAAATTAATTATAATGATTTTAAACTTCTGGTAATTTTCCGGACCGAAGACATTATTTTTGAATAAATTTTATACATAGCCAGAGAAAAGTCGTATTTATAAATCATGTAAGTTAAAATGCTGTTATCAGGGGTTGTTTTCAATAATTCATAGTATTTTGAAGCAAGTGGTTTGTTTTTGTTCAGGCGCATAATCAGAAGTCCGTTTTTACATAAATCATAGAACCCTTCAGGATCAAATTTTCTGGTTATTTTCAAAAAAAGTTCTTCATTAATAATACTTTCATAATGTAATATTTTCTTTTCCAGACTGACTTTTGATGTAGTAACTCTGTCATTTCCTTCAACATGTATGATACTTAAGGCTTTATGTATATAATATCCATTTGCCCGTTCACTGAGCTTAAACCATAATGTACTTTCACAGCCGATAAGATTTTCATTGAAACTATCATTATTCAGAAGACTTGTTTTGATTATCCCCCAAAAATCTCCTTTACATGCCGGCATGATTTCATTGCCATGAAGATAGCAATCTTCATTTAATCCCTGACCGGTTAATGTGTTTGATAATGGATCCCAACCGTTACATGTAACAGCTGTAACAGAGGGGTCAAAATGCAAAGGGATATTCATCATTGACTCAATAGCATCCTGCACCATTTCATCATCTGAATCATATATTGTAAACCACTCACCTTTAATTAGTTTTAATCCTGAATTTTTGGCGCCGGTGGCTCCTTTGTTCACCTCATGTTTGTGCACTCTTATCCGTGAGTCGTTAATATTCCTCAGAACCTCAGTTGTATTGTCAGTGGATCCGTCATCTACTATTATTAATTCAATATTCTTATAGCTCTGGTTTAAAACGCTTTCTATAGCTCTCACGACAAGATTAGCCCTGTTATAAGTGGCCATTATTACGCTCACTAAAGGTAATTGTGTTTCCATTTTTCTAGAGATTTAAAGAACCTATATATTCAATAATTCTTTTAGATTGAAAGTTATAGTTAAAAACAGTATTTGTCAATTGTTTTCCACGTTGAGCAACTGTCAAAGCCAGCTGATAGTTGTTAAGTACATAATCTAATTTTTCAGCTAATTGATTACAGTTACCCGGTTCAATGAGAAAACAATTTTCACCGTCAGTAAGGTAACTGGAAATTTCACCAACGGCAACTGTTATGACAGGTTTTCCTGTTACAAGATATTCGGTCAACTTCGAAGGGAACGATGCCGAGGTCTCGAGATCTTTGGCTCTGACCATGACAAGTACATCAGAATGAACTATATATCTGACAACTTCTGTTCTTGTAAGATATTTCAGCAGGTTGATTCTTTCTGACATTTTCATATCCAGAATTAAATCCGCAAGCTGTTTCCTTTCTAATTCCGTACAAAATCCTCCTACAACAAGATTTACGCCGGGATGTCTGTCGCAGATTGAGGCAAATGCCTTAATTAAATTATCAATGTTATCTCTTGAAAAGGTCAGCCCGCCAAAATAACCAATATATGAATATGGAAGCGGTTTTTCCAGGGTTTGGGTAAACCTGGTGGGATCGACTGTGCTTGGAACAAGGAGAAGCTTACGCTGGTCGAGTCCATATTCCTTATAAAAATCAACCAGAAACTGCGAAATACATAATATGCCATCACACAAGAAGGATTCAATTCTGAGTTTTATTAATCCTCTCATTTTTACCAGAGCATTCTTTTGAAAAAGTCTTAAAGGATGTTCGCTTTTTTCAACAATTAATCTGGTATTTAATCTTTTTGCCAGGTAATAAGAAAACAAATGAGTGAAGATATCATGAGTATCAGTTATAATGGCAGTTATAGCGTCCTGGCTGTGAATCTTCTTAATCAGTTTGATACTAGTAAAGTACTTGGCAACTTTATGCCAGTTCCGTACAATAAAATGGTCACTTCTGGAAGCCTGGTTTAATGGGTTAAAATATTGGATACCCTCAAGATTACCATTCCCGTTTGTTAAGTATTCGTTTTTGTTACAAATTATATAAGTATTTACATTATTTTCAATAAATCCTCTGGCATATGTATAGATCCGATTAGTAGCAGCATTCCCTTCTGGAAAAGTAAAACTATCTCCAAAAATTACAATGGACATAAATGTTATATTTTAATTTTAAGTCTATTAAACAATCAAATCCAACCGTCTTTTCTTTCACATCCAACCTTGAGCAGTTTGAAAAAATCATTTTCTCCCTTCAAATATAATAAATTCTTCAGAATCGGAGAGCATATACCCTAAACGACATTATCTCAGATGCAGACTTTATACTGTTCTAAGTTTTATTTATTCAATTTAATCATCTAACAGGTTTCCCAAATTTACCGATTTGGCTGATCATATCAAATCAGCTGATGTTCCGGAAAATCTGAAGGGGATTTATCGTTATAGTATTTTAAATAGAGTACTGCCAGAACAACACCCATTTCGCTAAAATTAAAATAAACAAAAGTTGTATTTGCAAAACAAAAAGATATTAACCCATACAAACTACCCCAGAATGCATATTTTCTCCCGGTCATCCACGCATATTGTAACAGGAAAAATATTGACAGAAATATTAATAATGATCCGAATACCCCATAATAGTATAGATATGAAAGATAACCAACATGTATAAGTGGTGCAACTCCAATTAATAACCTCGCCACATCGGGTCTTGTTTCAGGTCCGACACCAAACCATGGGTTTTCGGGGAATTTCAGCAGAAATACTTCATAAGAAACTATTCTGGCTTTGGCAGATCCCATCCCGGTATCTTTTTCCAGTATCCTGTTATCTATAACCTGCTGAATATTATAGCCGGACAGACTCGCTACTCCAACCAATACAATTAAAATACCGGCAAAGAGCACCAGGGTATATACCTTTTTTCTTACGGCAATCATCGAATTAAAAAATAATTGCGACATGACTATAATAGTCGATATCATTACGTATCTCGCCCTTGTCAAAAAAGCAACCACAATTCCGATTATGATCGTAACAAATACTGTTTTCTTTTTTGAGTGATAAACGCTGATCAGAATCGCGATCAATATAGGAAAGGATACACCCAGTGAATTTAAATTTACCCAGCTGAAAATAGAGAAACATCTCTGTTCCTCAAGATAAACCAATCCTCCTATATTTCCAGTAATTGTACTGCTTATAAAAAAGTAAGGATATTTAATTTGTATTAGACTGACAATTAATGAGATAATTATTACAACAAAGATCAATTTGGTCATTTTTCTTATAAAACCCTCATCGAATTGAACACTTTCAATAACAATAAATATCAGACAAGCCAGGACATTTGCATCAGAAAGAAGGAAAGAAACAGTACCTGTATTTGGAGGTAGTACTTGATTCAACAGTGTGGACAGCACATGATAGATGGTAAATAATATTAAGAATATCAGGTACTTTGGTATTTTAATCTTTTGAATTATTAAATAATAGAGAACGACAGGTATCAGAATCAATGTGACAAAAACACCCACAGGTTTTTTAAGAAAATAAATAGACAACCAGGCCCAGAGGGGATAAAATGGAAGCAGTATAAGGAAAAATAACTGGATTACTCTATTCATAATGATTAAAGAATGATTTTACAGAATCGATTATTCTTTCCACATCCTGCAGTGATAATTCATAATAGAAAGGAAGTCTGACTAACTGATCGGTAAATCTGTCGCTATTGGTCAGATTCCTGCCATCGTGCCTGTTTTGATAATATGGACTTTTATGCAGGCTCAAGTAGTGAAACACTGCATGTATATCATCATTCTTCAGATGATTGATTAACGCTGTTCTTTGTTCAAGAGAGGTACAAACCAGATAAAACATATGCCCATTATTGGTAGCATATGAAGGAATTACCGGCAGTTTAACTCCGTATTGATTACAGACCGTTTTCAAGCCTTTATAATAAGTCTTCCAGATCTCTTTCCTTTTGGTTTGTATAACATCAATGTTTTCCAGTTGTGCATAAAGGTAAGCTGCAATTATTTCTGAGGGAAGAAATGAAGAACCTGTGTCGACCCACCCATATTTATCAACTTCACCTCTGAAAAATTCTGACCTGTTAGTCCCTTTCTCCCAGATTATTTCAGCTCTTTTTATAAACCGGTCATCATTTATTGTCAGCATACCTCCTTCTCCCGAGTTTAAATTTTTCGTCTCGTGAAATGAGAAAGCGGCCATATTACCTATCGAACCCAATGATTTCTTTTTATAGTATGAGTCAATTGCCTGAGCAGCATCTTCTATAACCAGCAGATTATACTTTGCAGCCAGTTCCATAATTGAATCCATATCACAGGAAATACCTGCATAATGAACCGGTACAATAGCCCTGGTGGAAGGAGTAATTAATTTTTCCAGGTTTTTGACGTCAATGTTCGGATTCTGAGAATTACTATCTGCAAATACAATTTTTGCTCCCTGTCTCACAAATGCCAATGCTGTAGAAACAAAGGTAAAAGAGGGTATGATAACTTCATCACCGGGCTTGATATCAGCCAGCATTGCACACATCTCCAGAGCATCAGTACACGAAGTGGTAAGTAAGACCTTTTTAAAACCAAACTTTTCCTCAAAGTATTTATGACATTTCTGGGTATACATACCGTTACCCGAGATCTTACCTGAATAAATTGCCTGATACATGTAATGCATCTCTTTCCCGGTAAGGTAAGGCTTGTTAAAAGGTATTTTCATTTTATCCATAGATGATAAACATTTGTTATGTTCTTAACTTTGAAACCGACCGATTCATAGAAAGCGCATGCGGATTTATTGCTCTTTTGTGTAACCACCTCCACTTCATGAAGATTTTTATCAACAAAATAAGCAAAAGCAGCATTTATCAATTTTTTGCCAATAGATTTACCCCGTTCTTTTTCATCTACTGCCAACAGGCCGATTGATCCGGTTTCATTCTTTACTATCAGAGTAATAAATCCTTTTTCGTCATTGCCATCATAATAAACAAGGATTTCATCAGCTGCATTTTTTTTAACAGATTTTTCAATCCACTCGGAATACAGGTTTTCGTACTCCTTATTATGAAAATTCGGATCTGTTTTAAAACGGGAATAGATTCCGCTCTGAAGAGCTAAAAGCCTGAGATTTTCGGATGTATAAGCTAAATTGTAGGGCTTTATTTGAGTTGAAGCGTAAGAATCATTTTCCTTAAAGTCCTTAATAAAATAGGTAACCTTTTCATCAGCGAGAAGTCCGCCAGCATTTGTTACAGAATTAATTGAGACCTCATCTTCAGGATTGACAAAACAATATGCAAGTCTGAAGCCTTCTTTCCCAAGATTTCTGATAAGATCACTCAGTTCCCTGGTTTTTATTTCATGAGGCCGAATGGAAGCTATTTTATAACCGAAAAATAAGGAATCCCATTCTAAACAGGTATAATAATTATTCATTCAGTTAGTAATAGAATTTTTCATAATCTGTTCAATTCTCTCATACTGTACATCAGGAGAACAAAGTTTCATAGCAAGATCCCTGCAATTGTCAGAAAGCTTTCTATAATCATCATTATTAAGGGATAAAACATCAAAGAGACCTTTTGCCAGATCATTACTGTCTCTCAATTTTGCCATATATCCTGTCTGGCCGGAAATTACCAGATCGGGAGCGACTCCCATTTCAAATGAGACAACAGGCGTCCCGCACATGATTGACTGATTTATCATTTGTGGCCCGGAATCTTCAATAGACGGGCATAAAAAAACATCTGCAGCCTGAAACGCAGAAGCCATCCCATAATTATTATCCAGATATCCCATGTACTGATACGGGAAGGGCAAAGCATCAATAATTCCTTCTGTTTCTCTCCCTGCAAATAATAATAAAATATTGCTTCCAAGGTCAGTGCCAGCCAATCTATCCTTTAGAATTTTAAGACTTTCCAATAAATAGGACATTCCTTTTCGCTGGATATACAAATACACTGCACCGAAAAACACAACTTTCTTATCAGAATCAATACCCATATTTAACTTCATCGCTTTTTTATCCAATGGTTTAAAAATGGTATTATCAACTGAAAGAAGAATTTTATCAATTTTTTTATCCTTGAATAATACACTCGACTTTGCCTGCCGGTACTGCCATTCTGAAGCAGCTATCAAATGAATATCAGTAATGGATATATATTTTTTCTTGAATAAAAGGTTTTTGCGACTTATATCATTCGGATCATCGGAATAAATGCCCGGGCAACTTCCGCAATTATTCAGATACCCCTTACAATCCCAGGCATAATGACAACCCCCTGTCAACGGAGCCATATCGTACATAAGCCAAAAGATCCTTGCATGAGTTAATTTAAATAATTCATACATGTCTTTTGTATTGATGAAATTTTTTGCAAACAGAACCAAAATAACATCAGGCTTAATACCGGATCTTTTTAAAATATTTTTTACCCTATAAAATGATTTTTGTTCCTTTATTTCCTGATAATGATAGTTAAGATCAGTAGGACGGCTTTTACGAAATTTTATTCTCCTGTTAACTTTGTCTTTCAGATCATTTATTTTTGACAAAAACCAGGTTTCCATACTAATTATTCCTTCCGGATAATCAGGGTCATATTTATTTACCAGAAGTTTAACATTATGCCCTTTACTGCGAAATTCATTAAACAAATCAAGAGCAACTATGCCAGATGCGCGTAAAGGAGTATTACAATTAAGCATTAAAATTTGCATACAATTTACTTATTCCAAATTCCTTTGGCTCTACTATTAATTAACTTCCAATATTGTATAGGAGACCAGATCGCACTCATAACTGCCAATAAGCATGTTGACAGGATTACGCCGGCGATCCCGATATGTTTTCCCAGAAAAATAGACAACGGGACATTAATCAAAGCTCCAAGAGTACCAAAATAAATCTGAAGTTTTATTTTACCAACCCCGTTTAAAAAATTTGAAAAGATCACACACCATGAATTGAGTATTACATATGAAGCCATAACTATTGATATACTAAGGGGAACTACAATTTCTTTCCCAACCCATAACCTGTAGATAAAATTTGAAAAGACAAGCATAATAAGAGCAGCTATACTGGTCAGGGTCCAGACTATAATCAGATTTTTCATAACATTTTTTATCCATTCAATATCTTTCTTATACCAGGCTTCCGTGAATGCACTCCAGAATGGCAGCATTATAATACCAAAACCCATGGTGATAATGCTGAAATATTTATAAGCTATATTAAAAGGTGTTACCTGGGCTGGTCCAAAGAGTTGAGCAATAATAATATTACTTGTTTGATATATGATAAGAGCAGCGATTTGTAAAACAAAAAATTTAATTCCAAGGGTCATCAGGTCGCGGGCATAACTAAAATTCACAAATTTAAATGAAGGGGCATAGATTTTATATTTTTTATTATAAAACCAGATGCTTGAGACACCCAGAACTAATACCGGAGCAAAACTTAAAGCAGCTCCTAAATAGATTAAATTTCCCTCAGTTGTTTTGGTCAGGATAAAAATAACTGCCAGTGAAACAACGCTTGCAAGAAGATTAAAAATGGAGGCTTTCGCAGGTTCCTGGTTTGCTGTCACAATTGTATTCAGTAACTGCAGAACAAATTGTATACAAAAAAATACGAATACAAGCATTGCCAGCAAACTTAGCTCCCGAGCCATACTGGCTGGTGTATTGAGTATTCTGGACCAGTTCAGGAATGGATTAATGCTGAAAAAAATGACTAAAATAATGGCAATTATTATGGCTAAAATAGCATATGTTGTACTAACATATGTCCGTGCCAGATCATATTCTCCCTTTGCTGTAGCTTCGGCAAATTTATTTCGCAATCCGCTGCCAAAACCTATATCAAAAAAGCTAAACCATCCAATTATAGAACTTAAAGTAAGCCAGATTCCATATTCTGTCGGATTTACATAATGAAGGGTCAGTGGAACCAAAACAAGACTTATGGCTATGCTTAATCCTTTAATAAAAATAGCCAGGACAATATTTTCCTTAGCTCTGTTACTTCGCTCATGGCCTTTTTTTAATGGACTGAGAAGGGTTGGAATAAAAGTTGACTTAAAATAACTCATAAAACTTCAATTAAAGAATCCTCAGGGATATTGCCTGTATTGTTAACCTTCTTAAAATCTGCAGACATAACATTTAGTATAGCGTCGTTCAGTCAGTAGTAATTCAAATTGCCCAACTCTTCTATCCCGGGTTTGCAAATATATGCTTTTCTTTATTTAGTTGATTGATTCTTAATCGTAAAATTAATGACAAACTGCCTAATTCTCCTTTCCTTTTACTATCGGGAGTCATGATTTGGTTAACAGACTTATAATGATCTTTTCAGGCTTGATATCATTCCAGAACTGAAAGAATATAACCATCAGTAGGATTTTCTTTTGCAACAATCTTTGCCGGATTACCTACAACCAGCGAGTGATCAGGAACGTCGAAATTCACAAATGAGTTTGGTGCGATTAAAACATAAGATCCTATGCTGACATTGCCGACAATAACAGCGCCTGTCCCCATCCATACATTATTTCCAATGGTAGGATAACCCTTCAGTTTTCCTCTGTTTGCCTGGCCGATCGTAATTCCATGAGTAATGGTGAAGTTCTTTCCAATTTTTGCTTTTTCATTAATTACTATTGTCCCAAAATGCCCAATGTATAAACCCTCGCCTATCTCGGTAGTAAAGGGAATCTGATAACCATATTTATATCCGTATCTCCTGAAAAGCATAAGCAGAATCATCTTACTGAAAGTCCGTCTCCGGCTTTTTGCTAATTTTCTTAATATGTAAGTGTACCGGAATCCCGGATAAGAAAGTCCTTTTATAAAACCTTTAAATCCGGTTAATCCTACATAGCGGTATAAATCTGCTTTAATCTCGTTTTCCATTTATTCATATCATTTAATTATTATGACTATCGGCAATCATGAACTATAAACTTTATCACCAACTGGCTGTTTGCCCGGTATTCATATCATTTAAAAAGTGTGAATCTTTATAGTATTACTAAACCATTATTCTAATAAATTCTTACACAAAAATATGATTAAATTTCAAGTATTAATTTACAAAATCTGCAATAATAAGCACTCCAGATAAATGAGAAAGGTTCCCGAATCCTTATACTACTGAATGATTATCTGCTTTTGAAAGACTACTATATATATTCAAATTAATAACAATCGGCAATCATAAATAAGTAATAGCAACCCGCTTGAAAATCAATTTATTTACCCCATCCCCCTTTGCTTCGCTGAAGCTACGCGAAAGCGAAGAAGGGAAGTAAATTGATTTTCTTCGCTGCCCATGGGGTCGGGGTAACCGGAGAAAATCAATAAGCACTTATGCGTGATTCCTGATACTCATTTTAACAAAAATTAATTGTTGTTTGCTTTTTTTAAATAAAATAAACCATTATAATTGTACTCTAATAGCTGCCTACGGATTGTATTTTGCGGAAAATCATAATTTGATGGTTAATCTGAAAATAAAATTACTTATTTTATTTTTGTCTTTGGTATGCCTTTCTCTGTCAGGTACAACATATTATGTTTCACCAGGCGGCAAAGATTCAAATGCCGGATCACTAAGCCAGCCATTTTTTACATTAAATAAAGCCTGGACGGTCGTTGCCGCCGGAGACATAATCTATGTGAGAGGTGGCACTTATTCCTACACTTCACAGCAGCGTCTTACAGGTAAAAATGGAACTGCTGCAAATCTTATTAAAATCTGGGCATATCCAGGTGAAACTCCGGTTATAACCAGAGCTGGAACCTGGTCATGGAGAGACTTCATGGCAGGAATATATTTTACAGGAAATTATTGCCATTTTAAAGGTCTTAAAATTACAGGCTTTAACCAGAAAGATACAAATGTCTGGACAGCAATGAGATGTGAAGATTTTAATAATTGCATCTTTGAAGCAATGGATTTTTCATGGAGCGGATTAGGCTCTTACATGACAGGAAATTGTGATGGCAATTTGTTATTAAACTGCGATTGGCACGATAATTATGACCCTCTTACTTCATATGAAAATGCCGATGGTTTAAATTTTGAAAATGTTACAGAAGGTGGAGTCAATACTGTGAGAGGATGCAGATTCTGGAATAATTCTGATGACGGACTTGATATATATAATAACAACAGTTATTTGTCGATAGAGAATTGCTGGGCCTGGGGCCAGGGATTTAAGGAGGATCAAATCACTGTTAATGGATCCGGAGATGGAAACGGATTTAAATTAGGTCCGACAAACATATCTGCCCCATCAACAGTTTTAAGAAGAATTGTTAATTGTATTTCATATGGAAATGCATCCTGGGGCTTTAATGAAAATGAAGCTATTTGTAATATGGAAGTTTATAATAATATTACATATAAAAACAGCGATGCGAATAGCTGGGGCGGAGGATATCATTTAAACTCGAGTGGAGTAGCATATTATATTAAAAATAATATTTCTTATCTAGATGTACCGAAGGATGCTGATTTATTAATATTAACAAATACAAATCATAATTCATGGAATGGTGCTGTTAAAGTTACCAATACCGATTTTGTCAGTCTTGATGCAACAGAATTAGCACGTCAACGGAAATCTGACGGAAGTTTGCCTGATATTAATTTTCTTCATCTTGCAGCTGGTTCTGATTTAATAGATGCAGGTACGGATGTCGGACTTCCGTTCAACGGTAAAGCTCCGGATCTCGGAGCATTTGAATTCCAGTCCGGTTTGCCAGCTCCTTTACCGGTATACCTCTCTTCGGTCGTTGAAAATGCAACTCCATCCCTGCTGGAAATTAGCTTTGATTTAAACCTGAATAATCTGGTTATCCCTGCCACTTCTACTTTTAATGTATCGGTCAATACTTTGAACAGGACTGTTAAATCAGTTGCAATTTCCGGAAATAAGGTCAGGTTAACTTTGGCAAGTGATATTGTTTATGGTGACCTCGTGACCGTTTCCTATACTAAACCTGCAACTAATCCTATAGTGACTGTCTCAGGAGGAGAGGCAGCAAGTTTTAGCAATAATTCAGTAACCAACAATTGTAAAGCTCCGGATAAGCCTGTTAGTCCGCCAGTTGCAGTAGTAAAGAACCAGGAGACAGTTTATTCCGGTTTTGTATATGAAATCGATGCATCGGGAAGTTTTGATCCGAATAATGATCTCTTAACTTATGAATGGACTATTCCCAGTATTATATCTGTCTCTTCAAGAAATAGTTCAAAGATCAGATATCTGGCACCCATTGTATTAACATCAAAGAACATTGAATTCCAGGTGAACGTAAAAAATGGTATAAATTCTGTTTCCCAGACCATTATTGTAAATGTTTTGCCCTATAAGCCTGAACTTGAAATTGCAAAAACTAAAACCATTCTCGCAAGCAGTTATCAGTCACCTGATTATCCGTACAATGTCACGGATGTTAATTTATCAACAAAGTGGTCCGCCAATGGTGATAATAGTTGGCTCACATTACCTTTGTCAGTTCCATTTAAAGTAAGTCATGTAATGTTAGCTTTTCTGCAGGGGCAGCATTACAGTTCATACTTTGATATTCATGCTTCGAAAGATAATGTGGTATGGGATACCATTTTAATCGGTGTACATTCGTGCGATTTTTCAGGGGATATGCAGGTATTTGATTTCCCTTCCGGTTATTCAAATAATGAGTATTCTTATATAAAATATATCGGCCATGGCAATTCATTGAATTTGCTGAACATTATATCTGAATTTAATGTACATGGAACGCCCATGGAAATTCCGGTTGTTGAAAACAATCATAATAATAACATTACCATTTATCCGAATCCGGCTGTTGACCATTTTAATATTTCATTGAACGACTCTGCCTTAAAACCCGACAAAATCAGTATCATTAACTTTTCCGGAAAGATAGTTTACCAGGGCGTGTTAAATCCGGAGAACACAAATATACAAGTATCAATGAATTTTAAATCAGGCATTTATATAGTGGAATTAGGTATGGGCGACCTGATCTTATTTGCTCAGAAACTAATCATAAACTGATCATTGCAGATAATTTCTTTAAAAATTTTATCAGTTTGATACTTTTAAATCCAGCTTTTATCTGAATAAGATCTCATGAAAAGAAAAGGAATTCTTATTATATCAATAATTTTCATTTCAATCCTAATCACGGGCTACTTATTTATTAAACCGGCATTAAACTATGTTTCAGGTTATCTTTCAAAATCGGATCGGGTAAAGGCAAATGTTCTTATAGTTGAAGGGTGGCTACCCCAATACGCTCTTAAAATGGCGTATACGGAATTTAAAAAGAATGAAAATAACTATGAATATATTATTACAACCGGGCTTAAATATATTGAGGAATATATTGTTCTTCCTGAGAACGGATATCTGATTTTTTATCCGGGGATTAAGAATTCCCAGAGCAATAATGTTAGTGATCATATAATTGAGGTTGATGCCGCCGGATCAATGGATGGTGCATACTCAGCTCATTTCAATCTGTTTGTAAATGACTCTCTTATTTCTGATTTTTATGCTGATAAAAATAAAAAGAAGTATTCTGCAAAATGGAAAGGATCTCTGTCTGATGTAGATTCGGTAATGGTTCAATTTACAAATGACAGAGCTGATGAAAATGGTGACATAAATTTGTATGTTAAAGAGATCGTCATTGATCAGAAAATAATCATTCCTTACCTTAATAATTCTGAATATAACAATCTGGACAGTAAAATAAGAATTATCAATAATTTCAGTTCCAGTGCCGAGTTAGCACGGAATTGGTTAATGGCAGAAGGGATAGATTCAACTTTAATAAAAGCTGTCCCGTGTGAAAAAGTCACGATTAACCGGACACTTACAAGCGCCTTAGCTTTCCGTGACTGGCTTAAAGTGACAAATACAGATATTAAAGGAATTAATATAATCAGTATGGGAACGCATGCAAGACGCACCTGGATGGTTTATAATAAAATTATGGATGAGAAATATCCTATCGGGATTATATCATTACCTGACATAAATTATAACCGTTCAGGAATTTACAAATTATTGAAGACAATCCGTGAAACTCTTGGAATAATCTATTACTGGTTTATTCTTATCCCCTATTAATATTAATGCGATTCTCCCTGTTTCAATTTTCGCTTTGACCGTAAATTGTTATTTTAATATTTTGAAATCAATTCGTCTGTTTAATTTTCTGTCCTTTTCCAGGAAGTTGGGAGCTATAGGTTTGGATCTGCCAAAACCTTTCGCTATTAACCTTTTCCCTGATACACCCCTGTTTATCATGTAGCTGGTTATGGTATGAGCATAATTTTGAGACAAAATCAGCTTAGCTTCAGGCGATTCCGTATTGTCCGTATGCACATCTACCTCAAGCCTGATTGCGGGATACTTATTCATTATTTTGACAATCTGGTCAAGCAACAGATAGGCACTTGATGTAAGCTTGCTATTAGCATCAAAATAAGTATCAGTTGAAGTACCGAATATTTTTTTAATATTATGAATTTCCTTTTCTGCGGGATCTTTAAGTATAACAATTTTTGTCTGGACATCTTTAATTCCGGCATCCTCGACATCCCTGTAAGCGATGTAGGTAGCCATCAGGTTCATCTGCTGATCTATAATATAACTGTAGGTTAAGTCATTATCATCATAAATCTCCTCAATCTTATACTTCTTGGGCATATTTTTGAATACAATGTTGCTCGAGTCTAATTTTTCCCTTGAATTTAAAATTTCAACCTGATAAACAGCATCCTGCATATTTTCTGTCTCTGCAGAATATAAAGTCTTAATACTGTTAGCTTTAAAGATTCTGATATCAGGTAAATAAGGGCTTGTGGAAGAATTTTCTTCAAGATACGATGATATTTCCTTAAGATCATTAAGAACAATTATTTTCTTTGAACAACCTGTTTTCTGAATTTTGCCTGTGCCATCGGCTTTTAGAGTTAATCCCAGATTAACCAGATATTCTCCTTTATCTTTAAAGGAGTGCCTTACTTTCTCCCCTTGTGTTCTTGTTCCGTCGCCAAAATCCCAGGAATAATCTAAAATTTTATACCCAGGAAGGTAGGATTTCAGAGCATCAAAATTTATTGTATCTCCTTTAATGGTTACGCTGGGTGAATTAATATATGGCTGTTCAATATCTTTCAGGTCAAGAAGATATGATAACTTTGAGAAAAACAGGTTTCCGCTTGCTCTTTCGACAATGTCCAGCTTAACATTATATTTTCCCGGACCCTCATAACAATGACTTACTTCTGCTCCCGTAGCTTGTTTTCCGTCGGCGAAATTCCATACATATTTAAGGTTTAAAGTATCGATCTGGATTGATCCGCTATCGCTGAACCTGAAGCAATATTGATTTTCTTTCTGAATCGAACTATAAAAGATCTGGGGTGAATTTGTTTTGAAATGAAAAATATCGAATGTATTATTATCCCTGTTTGATGAAAAATAGCCTTCATTCATTAATGAGTCGGTAATAATTCCAAGATCATCGGATTTTGAGTTGATTGGTTCATCGAGATGGACCGGAGCAAGCCAGACTCCATCTGACAGCCGGGAAAAGAAAATATCTTTTCCTCCCAGTCCGGGATGGCCATCCGAAGAAAAGAACAGCTCTCCGAACGGACTTATGAAAGGATAAATTTCATTTCCTTTAGTATTAATTACCGGTCCCAGATTCACAGGATCACCCCAGTAATCATCTTTCAGCTGGCTATAATAGAGATCAAAGCCTCCAAAGCCTCCCGGTTTGTCAGATGCAAAAAATAATTTAGTGCCGTCAGGAGAAAGAGCCGGGGTTGTTACGTTATAATATTCATTGTTAATTCTTAATTCTCTTATTTTTGTCCAGTCAGTCTTATCCCATACGGCGGAAAAAATGCCAAGCTTGTTCCTTATTCCTGAAATATCACTGAAGTTACTGCCAGCGACCAGGTTTCTTGAAAAGTAAATAATATCTCTGCTGCTGTTAAAAGTCACCGGCCCATCGTTTAATTTTGTTGTAAGATTTTTTGAGAACAGTTTTGAATTCTGCCACTTAACTTCACCGGTGGTATCAATGAAATTTATCTTTATGAGCCCTTTATTCTGGGTTGTTGAATAATTAACCAGGCTGAGATTTCTGTTTGAACAAAAAACAATTCCTTTTTTATAATAGGCAGGTGCGAATTCATCATATTTATCGGAGCTGAATGCAGTTTTTTTTATGGAATATGTTTTCGGTTGACCCAGCACCAATGATTGAAAAAAAGCAGCTATCAGGATGAATATTACTGATTTATAGTTCATAATTTAAGTTTCATTACAAAATTCCTAAAATCTGGTGTATCCGTAGTGCCATGAGCCCCACTTTCCGTCATCTCGATTAAAAAACAAGCGGATTAGAAACATCAACCTTATAACGGAATTCATATCTAAGCATTATTTCATGCGATCCACTACTATATCTTCCTAGCCTATTTATATCAATATCATATGAATAAGCGACTCTCAGCTGATTATTGATCTGAAATTGGACCAGGCTTGAAATTGCCCTTCCATTCCTGTAGGAAACACCAGCCCAGAACCGTTCAATATAATTAAAATATGCATTAAGATCAAAAAGTACTTTTTCACCATGTGTAAAAGTAAGAAGAGTCGATGGGAAGAACTTAAGATTCGGAGAAATGGTATAATGGTACCCGTAGTTAAACAGATAACTATTCTTTCCCGGGCTTATATTCATACTATACCTGTTTTTATCAAAGTCAAACTTATAGGTTAAAAACTTTGGTATTGAGAACCCCACCGAATGGTTACCATATGCATAGTTAGTTCCGAAACTAAAATTAGGAACGACAAATAACCGGGAATTTATCAGATAAAACTCATCTCCCGGGTCAAGGGCGACAAGATCAGACCAGGCAGTATGGGTAGCTATCAGTCCTGCGCCAAGTCCAAAAGAGAGGGTACCTCCATAAAGATCCAGTTTGTAAGAATAGCTTGTCATAATCTGGGTCTCTTTAGTTACACCAATCTTATCACTTATAATTGTGAGTCCCACTCCGATTTTTTCATTTAATATCGGAGAATCACCACTTAAAGTCAGAGTCTCAGGTGATCCCTTGACGCCAACCCATTGTTTCCTGAAGAAAGCTGCAACATTAAGTGCTCCTCTGCTGCCTGCAAATGCCGGATTTATTGTAATCGGGTTCAATATGTATTGATCCGTAACTGGATTCAATTGCCCGAATACACCAACAGGAATCAGCAGAAAAAAAAGTGTTTTAATAATTTTTTTCATTTTATCTCCTAATTACAACATAGCCACTCTTTGATTTACCATTATTACTTTTCAAAACATAGAAATAGGTGTCATCAGGAAGTGGTTTGCCATTATAATCTACGCCGTTCCAACTATTATCATAATCAAGATTCTGATAAACTTTTGCTCCCCGTCTGTCGAAAATTATCAATTGAGTTTTGCCCAGAGTACTTAAGCCTTTTAACACGAAATAGTCATTTTTCCCATCCATGTTCGGGGTAATAAGTGTAGGTATGACAAAATCATTAACGGTAATTGTTACAGAATCGGAGGACGCCGGACAAACTTTATTAGTTACGGTCCATAAAAATTTATTTAAACCAGGGGAAAGTCCGCTAATGCCAGTCGTCGGTGATGCCGGATCAAAAATTTTGCCAGCCCCTGAAATTAATGACCAGATCCCGGTTTCAAAACTATTAGCTAATACAGCATCCATTGTAGTTTCAAACATGTAATCCAGAATCTGATCAGGACCGGCATTAGCTACAGGATTTTCCATTACATTAACCGTTACCATATCGGAATTTTTACAACCGAACTGATCAGTAAGTGTTGCTTCGAACACTGTAGTTGTCAGGGGATTTACAACCGGATTAAAGATATTCGGGTTATCTGCCAATGTTCCCGGATCCCATTGGAATGAACCCGATCCTACTGCAGCAAGTTGAACCGACCCACCTTTGCATATAACAGTATCTCTTCCTGCATTGACTGATGGAAAATTATGAAATATTATTTTAACCACGTCCGTGGACTGACATGTGCTGTTAACCTCTGTCCAGCTGAATTCATATTCACCATACTGATCAACAGTTACCTTTGCGCCCGGTTGATTCCGGTCCGGGCTGAAGGTTGCATTTCCGGGTCCGCTCACCTTGCTCCAGACGCCTGTTCCGGCTCCTGTTCCCGGTATTGCATTAAGTGTATAATTCAAAGCACATACCGATCCGTCAGGACCTGCATTTGCTGCCGGAATCCTAATAAAGCTAATGATTACAGGGGCACTATTCGAACAAATCCCGTTTACTTCTGTCCATGTGAATGTATATTGTCCGAATGCAGATACGGTAACTGTAGGAGTGGGAGTGTTAGCGTTAGGTGTAAAAATGGCCGTACCGGGTCCGGCAGTTCTTGTCCACGTACCTGTTCCGATACTTGGCACTGCATTAAGTCTGGCTTCAGTACCACAGTTATTGCCTCCTGCACCTGGATTTGCAACAGGTGGCCGGGTAAAGGTCACATTAATCGGTGCGCTCGTTGAACATCCTGCATTTACTTCTGTCCATGTAAAAGTATAAGTTCCATAAGCAGATACCGTAACCGTTGCAGTTGCAGTATTTGCATTTGGAGCAAAACTTCCGGTACCCGGACCTGAAGTTAATGTCCATGTTCCGACACCAACACCCGGGACAGCACTAAATTTGAAGTTCAGATCACACTCAGTACCGCCTGTACCTGCATTTGGTGCAGGTACTATATTGACAGTGTTTGTTATACCTGCTGAAGTGGTACTGCATCCCTCAGAACTGGTGACTATTACATCTACAATCTGATTATTTGTTAAAGTAGTCGTAGTAAAAGTTGTAGATGTACCGTTTTGTACGCTTACACCTGCAACCCTGAAATTAAAGTTTGTTCCGCCTCCGGCGGTAAAAGTTACACTGGTCCCTGCACAGAAGCTGTTGTCAGGATCTGAACTGACAAGGGTGGGTACTGGCAAAGCATTCATTGTTATGCTAATCGCGGTTCGGGTACTGCTTACACAACCTGTTATAATATTTCTGGCAATAGCATAATACGTTCCGGCAGAAGGAGGCGTATAACTCAGATTTCCACTTCTTAACAGACTTCCACCTGATGCAGCACTATACCAATCTACTGTCTCGCCTGCCAATACTGTTGCACTTATAGTCGGAATTGTACCTGATGCACAATAGGATCTGTTGCCTCCGCTGACAGGAGGAAGTACAACCGGGCATGAGCAGTTAGGAGCTGTCACATCTATTGTATTTAAACAACCGTTAAAATCTGTTACACTTATAACAATATTGGTCCCGGAATGAACTCCTGCTATTGACCATACATTTCCTCCTGTATTAGTTACTGTACCGGAAGTGCTTGTCACTGTACCGGTATTTACTGTCACCGCAAGTGAATAAGTAGTTAAATCAGCTGAACAGGATGCCGGGGTGCTTACAAAAATAAATGGCAGAGGATTTACAAAATTCGTAATACCTATTGGAGCGGCGGCACATCCGGTTGTATTTGAAACAATTACGCTTACTACCTGACCATTTCCCAGCGTGGTGGTGGTATATGTGTTTCCCGTACCATTTTGAACTGTAGTTCCTTGTACCCTGAAGTTATAATTTGTTCCTCCTCCTGCTGTAAAAGTTACACTTGTCCCTAAACAGATGAAACTGTCCGGATTAGTTCTTGTGAGTGTTGCTGTCGGAGAGGAATTTACCGTAATGAATGCACTTCCTGATACTATATTTGTACATGTAGGGGCAGTTTGATAATCAACACTAACCAGATTATAAGCAAATGTTCCTGAAATAGTTGTAGGTGCTGCTACGGTGGCGAAGGTGTTTGCAGCTACAGCAATGGTTGTCTGATTAGTTCCGTTAATATTATATGTAACCACAATTGGTAAACTCTGAGGATTGGTGAAAGTAACGTTTGGTGAAACTGCATTTTGACAAACTGAAATAGTCCCGCTGATAGTTGCGGTTGGTCTCGGACGAACTGTAACTGTTGTCGATACAGCAACAGAAGGCCCGCCGCATCCTTCTGCTATAACGCCGACTACTGACGTTCCGAAAAAATCAGGAGCCCATGTAACAGTTCCGGTGGGTCCCGTTCCTGAAATAGTATTTCCGGTACCTGTTACAGACCATGTATAGCTAACGGCGCTGGATGCAGAAGTAGTATAAGATGTATTGGTGCTTCCCTCACAAATTGATGTAGTCGAAGGCGCTGGTATGCTTGGTATACCAACAGTCGGTGCGGTAGCCACTGAATGTGTTGCTGATAACGGACCACTGCATCCTGCAGCACTGGCAGTGATTATTGATATGCCACTCCACCCGGCAACATAAGTCACGGCTCCTGTTGTGGCTACTATACTGTTTCCTCCCAGTAAGGAAGCCACATCCAGACTATATGTTATTCCTGTTGTGTTAGCAGCAGTTGCAGTATAAGTGATAGTTCCTGCTCCCTGGCATCTGGCTGAAGTTGCACCAAGGGTAAAAACAGGTGTTCCCACATTTGGAGTTATTGTCACCAGAGTAGTTACTGTAACCTGAGAACATCCCCCGCTGGCAGCAATAGTATAAGTTATAGTATATGTTCCCGCTGTGCTTGTACCTGGAGTAATTGCTCCGGATAAGGCATCAATCGTCAACCCTCCGGGTGATGCCGTATAAATTCCGCCGGTTGTTCCGGTTCTTGTTACAGGTTGTGGAGTTGAAACTGATGCACAAAATGGTGTTCCTGCATAAGATATTGTTCCGGCGACAGGAGCTGCCGTAATAGTTACCAAAGTTGTGGTTGAAACCTGAGGACATGCCCCACTGGCTGCAATAGTGTAAGTAACAGTATAATTCCCAGCTGTACTTGTACCTGGTGTAATTGCTCCGGAAGAAGCATTGAGCGTCAAACCTGCAGGAGTTGCTGTATAGGTCCCGCCGATATCTCCTGTACTTGTTACTGCCTGGGGAGTTGCTACTGAAGTGCAAAACGGAGTCCCCGGATAAGATATGGTTCCTGCAACAGAAAGTGACATAATTGTAACCGATGCAGTTGCTGTTACCTGAGCACAACCCCCACCGGCAACAATAGTATAGGTCACAGTATAAGTACCCTCAGCGCTTGTGCTTGGAGTAATTGCTCCTGTTGAAGAATTCATTGTTAAACCTCCGGGTGATGCAGTATACGTCCCTCCTGTAGTTCCTGTTCTTGTAACTGACTGAGGAGTTGCAATTGATGTGCAAAAAGGAGTTCCGGCATAAGATATGGTTGCTGCGGGTGCGGTGGTAATTGTAACTGAAGTTGTAGCAGTAACCTGAGAACATCCGCCACCTCCAGGTATGGTATAAGTTACAGTATAAAGTCCTGCAGTACTTGTACCAGGTGTAATTGCTCCTGATGAAGAATTAATAGTTAATCCTGCGGGTGATGCAGTATAGTTACCTCCAATATCACCGGTACTCGATACTGCCTGAGGAGTTGACAATGAAGTGCAGAAGGGAGATCCGGCATAAGATATGGTTCCCGCGACAGGTGCTGTTGTTATTGTTACAGAAGTTGTTGTGGTAAACTGTGGACATGAGCCGCTGGCTGCAATGGTATAAGTAACTGTATAAGTTCCTTCGGCGCTGGTACTTGGAGTAATTGCTCCCGTTGAAGAACTGATTGTTAAACCTGCAGGCGATGCCGTGTAAGTTCCGCCGGCATTTCCAGTTCTGCTCACTGCCTGGGGAGATGAAATAGAAGTACAAAATGGAGTTCCAAAATATGATATAAGTGCTGAAGGTCCTGTTGTAATGGTTACCGATGTAGTGGCAGTAACCTGAGCACATCCTCCACCAGCGGCAATAGTATAGGTAACTGTATAAGCCTTTGCAGTGCTTGTGCTTGGAGTAATCGCTCCTGTTGAAGGATCAATAGTCAATCCTGAGGGCGATGCCGTGTAAGTTCCACCGGCATCTCCGGTTCTTGTTACCGGCTGAGGAGTTATTATAGAAGTACAAAATTGAGCTCCGGCGTAAGATATGGTTCCAGCTACAGGTGCTGCAGTTATTATAACTGAAGTGGTTGCAGTAACCTGAGGACATCCGCCACCGGCAGCAATAGTGTAGGTGACGATATAAGTCCCCTCGGTACTAGAGCTTGGAGTTATAGCCCCGGTACCAGAATTAATAGTCAAACCTGCAGGTAATGCAGTGTAAGTTCCGCCCGCAGTACCTGTTCTCGTCACAGATTGAGCAGAAGCAAGAGAAGTGCAATATGGAGTTCCTGAATAAGATATTGCAGCATTCGGAGTTGGATTTACTACAATAGTTTTTTGCGCAGAAACGGGTGAGCATGTTCCACCACTGCCTGTAAGTGTCAATGTAACCGGGGAGGTCGAGTTGGCAGCAGCAGTATATGTCGCAATGCCCGGTGTGGAGCCTCCGTTATTTGAAAATGTTCCATTTGCCGCACCATCTGACCAAATTGCTGATGTAGTTCCGTCAAGTAAAGCACCACCAAGAGCTGCTGATGTTCCACCCTGGCAGATAGCTGCCATTGCAGGACCAACGTCGACACACTGACCTGCCACCCTGCCAGCAAATGATGACAGAACGAATATCATTATTATAATGTGAATTTTCTTAATCATGTTCATTTTTTTCCGGAGTTATCCAGGCTAATGTTATTTCTTATTTCTCAAAAATATTAGTTACAAAAACTGAAAAGAAAAAATTCTATAACATCTACTGCAAGTTAAAAAAATTCTTTCATTTAGCATACTTTCAACATTGTGAAAAAGAACCTGGTCAATAGTTAAGATTTAATTTCAGTACACGTTTTCAAACTGTCAGTAACATCGGAAAAAATTAACAGGATGCCACCTTCAGTATCCTATTCAGTCCAAATAAAAGCTGCGCACATCTATTTCAATCGTTGGATTGATATCCTCTCACAAAATAAAATGAGGAAAATGGTTCTTAAGAATATAAGCTCAGCCTTTATTAATACACTCTTCAAAGATAATGAATGTGTAAATAGTTACAATTTTTTTTTGACTAACAAATGAATTCGAATGGTAAATAATGATATTTTAGAATTATTATTATCCTTAATTCATAATTTTCTATTAGCAAGCTCCGGATACCTTATAGCAAGAGAAAATTCCTTTACTCCCATTGATCAGTACGAAATGAGGATGCAGGTAATCCTTCAGTATTAAAAAGATCGCCTAAAATAAAATCCTTAAAAGCATATCTCACGGCAACTGGTTCGGGAACAGATGGACAAAACAAGGTGATGCTCCCTCCGGTAATGAAAGCATTGGCAGAATAAAATCTTTTGTTTGCTCCGGCAACCTCAAAGCACGATAACTCTTTTCCGAATGATGTGAGCCCGTTAGCTGCATTGTTAAAGGTTAATTTTACCGTGAAACCTGATATTGTCATCTCTTTAAGTACCGGTCCGGAACTGGCGAATCCTGATTTGCCGTAAGTACCGGCCAGGGCAAGAAAGGCCAGACGGTCGGAACCGGCTTTCTTATTGGCAGGATGAATACAGTCTTTTTCACCAATATCCATGATGGAAGCCATGCCAATATTTGGAATTGCGGTCGATGCTTTAAGCTGAGCTTCACGCAGATATGCAGAGTTTAGGCCAGTAGGACCATAATCGAAAGGAGCAATCTGAATATAATAGAAGGGGAATTCACCTATCCCCCATAAAGAACGCCAATTTTCTACCATACCTGGTAAAAGTTGAAGATACTGTGAAGCTTCATTCCTGTTTGATTCACCCTGGTACCAGATTGCGCCTCTGATTCCATAACCAACTATAGGATTAATCATTGCATTATACAGAACTGTAGGAGTTTGCGGGGAAAGAGTTCCCTGCTGATTCTTATCGGGAAGTTTAACAAAATCGAATTTCCTGATTCCCTCTTCACTGATCCATGGTTCGATACGGGTACCTCCCCAGCTGGTATTTATCAATCCGACCGGAACCTTCAGAACTTTGTTCAGCATCAGACCAAAATAGTAAGCTGTTGCACTGAATTCAGCGACATTCTCAGGTTCACAGATTTTCCAGCTTCCTGAAAAATCATCCAGAGGCTGCAGACTGGAGGCTTTTTTCACAGTGAAAAGCCGAATTGACTGATTTGATGAAGTTGCAATGGTTTCGTTTGATCCAAGTACCGGCTGGCTCATATAACCTTTCACCGGCATTTCCATATTTGATTGCCCCGAACAAACCCACACTTCACCTATCATAACATTCTGCAACTTCAATGTTTTGCCATCACTTACAGTAATTTCATAAGGTCCGCCTGCAACCGGGGTAGCAACTTTAAGTTTCCATTTACCATCATTTCCAGCTATGGCAGAGTAACTCTTTTTATTCCATGAAGTTGTAACTCTGACTGTGGCATTTTTTGAAGCGGTTCCCCATATTGCTGCTTCAGTTTGCTGCTGCAACACCATATTATCGCCAAAAATTGACGGCAGTTTGACCTCGCCAGAAATGGTACCGGAGGAGATGACCAATACCATCAGCAATGATATTAAAAAAGAAAAAAATCTTTTCATTTCAAAATAATTTAATGATTATTAATGTTTTAGGTTTATATAATTCAGTTCTTTGAGTTTGGCAATTTTTTTTGCCATAACATGAATAAGGTCAGGGGCATTATTCTGCTACTTTACAGCCAGAAGCCATGCCTGAGCCATGAGTTGTGCTCCGGCAAGGGTTGGATGAACACCGTCTCCTGTCCAGTATACACCGGGAGCTTTTTTCTGCGCCTCGTCATAGATTTTCTGATAAGGAATAAAAACAGCTCCGAACTGAACCGCAATTTCCCGGGCAGCTTTTTGATAATCATAGAATTCCGGATACCATTTATCATCGACGGCTTTGACACCAGGTACTGCAAATGGCTCACAGATAATTAGTTTTACATCAGGAAGAGCTTTCCTGGTTCTTTCAAGCAGAGCGATGTAGTCTTTTTTGTAAATTTCAACAGTCCCGTTGTATTGTCCGGTCAGTTTATGCCAGATATCATTCACCCCTATAAGAATACTTAAAATATCAGGTTTAATTTCCAGACAATCCTTATCCCAACGGTCAGCTAGCTGGAACACTTTATTTCCTGAAATACCTTTATTAAATATTTTAAGATTCAAAGAGGGATATTTTTCCAGTAATGCAGCGCCAGCCAGCATCGGATATCCCGATCCAAGTGCTTTAGGACTATTAAAAGAGCTATCTTCTTTGTTTCTTCCTGAATCAGTAATGGAATCTCCCTGGAAGAGTATTACATTATTATTCAATAACTTGCTCTTCTTTGATCCCCCCGATGCTGCGGAAGCAGCCAATATTTCCGGAATACTGACTGCCAGAAATCCACCCAGGGCAGCTTTCTTTATAAAATTGCGCCTGCTGTTCTTATTATTTTCCATGTATAGTTTTGTTTAAAGTTTGACTAATATTTTTTATCGAAATCGTCTGAAAGAGTATTAATCTCTGAATCTGATAAATGTTTTCCAGAACTGATTATCACTCTGTATCTGAAAATTGCTGATTTACCGGCAGGTATAGTATAATTAAACACTTCTTTACCTTTTGTAAAATCACTTCGTCCAAACGGATTAGCGGCGAATAATCCGTATCCGCGTGCATGCCAGTATGTCGGATATCCAGGGTTTTTTGGATGATCACAAACTACAAGAGAGATTTTCTCTCCTCCGATTATTCCATAAAGATCCATCCATTTTGCACGTGTACCCCAAACGGAATCGCCGGAGATTCCTTCACTGCTTCTGTAATTTCCGCTTACACCTTCGTTTTTTGAATTCTTTTCTTTTGAAGGAGAACCCTTGGCATCCACCAGTATAACGCCCTCAACGGAAGGCAGCTCAAGCTGACGTGCTACTCGAATACCGAACATTCCCTCTTTTGTATCTTTCCATAGAATGGCAGTATCCGATGCTGTTAAAGTCGTAATCCTGTCAATTAAACGAACAGCTCCTTTGGCTAAAAAATGATATTCAGTTTTTTCTGACATGAGTTTTTTTCCCTTTGGGCCGATCCAGCTCTCATATGAGACGAAAGAACCTTCCCCGCTCCCTCCTTTTAAATTTTCAGTCCTAAGATGTTTTATTTCACCGCCATTAGGTTCTTTTATCCCTCTTGAACCATTACCCCAGAAATCCAAACCATTGATATTTCCATAGTTTAACCAGATTCCTATCTGATGAAGATGGTCAACCTGCTCACCCTCTCTTGGTTTTAACGGAAATCCACGGGTTATTTCAGATCCGCCTGAAGAGTACACAGGATATAATATTGGCTTATAAACATTATCGGGCCAGCAGAAAGAGGTGAAGAGTTTTCCGTCAATTAATACGTCAATCTTCTTTTCTTTCTCATTATCAGCAAATGAAACCAGGGGAAGCTGATCTTTAACCTGAGGTTTTAAGATTTCCTTAAAAGTACCTGATGACACAGCTTCAGATGACGCTGAATTAGCTTCAGGACCCTGAACTGAAACTGTTGAATTTATGAAAGCAGGGAGTAATAGAAATATTAAAATTCTCTTCATATGGGAAGTTTAAAGGGTTTGAGGAAGAAAGATATTTGATCCTGATATATTATTTCAATAAATTAATAACCGTATGATCAATTGCTATACTGTTACAGGAACTACATATGGTTTACGGTATTCCCTGGTGAGCATTTTATCAGCCTCGGGGTCATTTGTAAATTTTTCCTTAAGTCCGTCGAATCTTAATTCCCTGCCCAGCCGGTAGGATATATTTGCAAGAATAGGAAGAGATGATGAATAGAAGCCCTCATTGATGTCACAATGGAGACCGTCACTTTTGCCTGCCCGTACTGCATCAATAAAATTGGCATAATGATCTGCTCCACCGGGAGCGGCCATATAGGTCGGATCGACCGGCTTATTCTCACTTGTGGCTGAGCCGGTAAAAGGGTCTTTCTCTCTCTTGCGGAAGGCTTTCCATGTGCTACCGTCAAGCTCGAGGTAACCGTCGGTGCCATAGAAAGTGTTACCGATTCTGATCCCCAGACTTGACTCATCATTCGTATAACGACCTCTGGTTTCAAACTCAAGTATCTTTCCATCGCTGTATTTGAACAGAGAAGTCTGAGTATTAGGTGTTTCCTGGGCGCACTCAGCAGGATCGATACCAAAAAGACCGCCTGAAGAATATATCATAACCGGATGATCCTTTTTATTCAGACCCCAACGTGCAATATCGAACTGATGTGGTCCCTGATTACCAGTATCACCATTGCCTGTAGCCCAGAACCAGTGCCAGTTATAATGGACCCTCTTTTCATTATATGGACGATAGGGAGCCGGACCTAACCATTGTTCATAGTGTAACGATGCAGGGGGAGTACTGTCTTTGGCAATACCGAAGGAATCCCTTGGTTTATAACAAAGCCCCTTTGCCATGAAAACATCGCCGATCCCGCCATCGTGAAGAAATTTCATAGCTTCCATAACATTGTTGATTGAACGGTTTTGAAGTCCGGTCTGTACACGTACATTGTACTTGCGTGAAGCTTCAATCATTTTCCTCCCCTCAAATATATTATGGCAGGAAGGTTTTTCAACATATACATGTTTCCCAGCCTGGCATGCCCAAATGGTAGCTAGTGCATGCCAATGATTTGGAATTGCAAATGAGACAGCATGAATATCCTTGTCATCAAAAACTTTTCGCAGATCCCATTCTGTTCCCGGTGCTGTACCGGTTTTATCAAGAATAATTTTCGATTTTTCTGCAAAATACTGCTCATCGACATCGCAGATAGTTTTTAACCGGACATTCCGGTTGTCTTTCAGCGAACACCAGCTGTTAATATGTGTTCCGCCCTGACCACGGATACCGACGACTGCCACATTAATACGATCATTTGAACCGATTATCGAAGCATAACTTTTCGGACTGAAACCCAGACCACCTATTGTCAGCCCGGCTGTTCCCAGAATACCTGTTTTGATAAATTCTCTTCTCTTAGTCATTTTGAATGAATTATAAAGTTTCCTTTTATTAAATTATTTAAGTTTTGTCAATGTAATGTATGCTTCTACCTGTCTTACCCGGCCCTCTTTTGAGAGGGTAATTTAATGGCAAATTGTTACAACCTTAAAAATAGTTCTTTTAATTTATAATCGGGGTTTAGTATTGTCAGAAATTTTAAAGGTATGTTTTTAAACCTGCTTTCCAGCCAATAAAAAGACAAGTTTATTTCAGAAAAGAAATATGTAACCATTTATAAAAGATTAATCACAATTTAATGGAATATTTATTACGGATTTACCCACATTGCAGCCTTAGGTTTGTAAAGGGCTGATTTTAAAGGCTGTTATTATTGATAATTTCGGCAGCGGGGTGAAAAAGGTTCTAATATTTAAGGTGCTTTTGGAATCCATGTGCAAATATGTTTCCCATTCCAGTTATTTACTGAAGCATAATCAACCATACTGATAAAACCATTGTCAACAGGAACACGAAACTGCATTTTTGTACCTTTTATTAGCGGCTCCTCTGCAATAATACTGACGTATCCATTTTTTGAAATAACCGAAACGGGGCGGTTGTAATTATCGTCAATATTTTCATCCCTGGAAAGGACTACAGGTCCCATTATCAAAGCCTGAAAATTATCACCAGCCCTATTACTGCCATGAGGTGCATCAAGTATACGACACCGCATATCCAGATTAAGTTCAATCTTATCACCAGGAGACCATTTCCGCGAGATTTCTGCATAAGTACCCGAATTAACCGGAATGGATTTTCCGTTAACTTTTAAGACTGTGGACTTACTCCATGATGGTATGCGTAGTTTAATAGAAAAAATTTCAGAGTATTTGGGTGAAACTCTCACAACAACATTGCCTGAAACAGGATAATCTGTTAAAATATCCAGACGAACAGGGTGTTTTTTGGTTGTCAGCGCATTTGCTGTTCCTGCATTATATAAATTTATGACAGGACCCGAATCGGAATTCATAATAGCTATATATGGAATATAGGCCAATCCCATCGGTCCATTCAAATTACAACACGTTGTATAAACCCCGTTTATTACATCTCCCCATCCCCGTGGATTGGTTTTGACTCCATTTAATAAATTCACATAGCTAAAACCATCACCTTCAGGCTTCATTGCGCCAATAAGACCGTTGTATACATACTTTTCAATCATATCCACTGCAATAGGGTCTCCGAACAAACATAAGATCTGACTACACAGTTTCATCCATGTAACGCCGACACAAGTTTCCATCATTCTCTTTATATCGGGATTTGTCTGTTCAATAGCAGTATTATCCCAGGCTTCTCCCAAAACCAAAGGATGATAAGGTTGGTCTCCTCCTCCGTTTCCAATTATGGTAATCTCTTTTTCAATAATATTGTGATAGAGGTTCATAATGGCTTGTTTCCATTTTTCATTACCGGTGACCCTGTAATATTCTGCTAACCCTTCAAAAAGAGACATCATCTCGTATGCTTTTGGATAAGAACCTCCTATTTGTTCCGGTGACTTATTGTTAAATGCATCTTCGATAATATTGAACCCTTTGGCTCCCCCTCCTTCTTCAACAATATATTTAGCAAAATCGAAATAACGCTGGTACCCTGTAAGTATATATAATCGCATGATTGGTTCAAGCAACGTACTTGATTCAATATGATTTGGGCTCCAGCCCTGATCAGCTATGCTTACTTTAGGTAAAGGTCCAATTTGTTTAACAATAGCATCTGCATGATTTATCATTGCTTTCAGAACCTGTGGATCTCTGCTCACCTGCATGTAGTATTCATCCAGTCCGAGCAATACATATTTTCTTTCCCATAAATCGCCCATGGGACCATCAGGTTGTTTAGAAACATCTGAGGCGCTTATACTTCCATTTTCACGGATTGTTGTCAACAGATCACCTACTGTTGTCTGAAGAATTTTCTTTAATTCCTGATCCTGGTTATATCTGTAAAACATGCATCCCGAACGTACGGCTTTACCCCACATTTCACCCCGGGCGAAGTAGGATCGGCCACTTCTGAACATTTCTACAAACCCGGAATATGGTACTACTCCTTTATTCCAATGTAAAACTGAATTCTGGATATAATCTTCCAAATAACCAGTCAATTGAACTGAACCAGCCGGAAGAGGTTTAAACTGATCATTGATCCGAATCCTTTTATCTGTTTTGCAAGAACAAACACATAAGTATATCGAAATAATGAATAACACTTTTGAACAGAACCGAAAAGGGATAGATAAAATTGGTAGTCTGTTTGTTTTCACAGTTCTCTCATCTTTAACTTTTATAGACATGTACTTAGTAATATTAATGATAAATTTTTCTTTAACACTAACGCTTACTTGTATTGACCGGCAAATTTTATCAATGATTCAATATTAATGGCACTTTCCCAGGGACGATACCTTGTTCCCTGAGGAATATGATCGTTATAGTACTCTGACCATACTCCGGTTGAATCAGTAACAGATAATGTTTTTCTATAGATTATTTCTGTTTTCTCCATTCCTGTTTCAAGCATTGAGTAAAGCAAAAAACCATAATCATATCCTACAGTACGTTTATTTTTCTCATTACCTGTTGAGTCAGATATACAGGATAGAATCCCTGTTTTTTCGTACTGGGTATATACTTTCTCTACCAAATGCTTTAGTTCTGCTGCTTTAAATAATGAAGAATGCATATACAATGGATCCAGGCTAACAGATATAAGATTATAAGAAAAAGGTTTTACCTTGGGAAGAGGTCCTAAAGATAAGCATGCCGGACATTGATATCGGTTATTTTTATCACGCTCTGTCCAGTCAATTCCACCTAATCCTTTTGAATTAAAAACAATGCAATCAGGTCCTGATCTTTCACATACGCCATGACGGAACCTGGGAATATCTGTTAAATTTACCCGTTCCGGATTGTTGGTGATTAACTGCCCGTTTTTCCAGAAATTTTCCCGGAACAGGCTTCTTGTTTTCTCAAGTATTATTTTTTCATTTTCAAGTTTTACGGAGGACCAGCTTTCATGCTTTTTAATCCAGGTCAGCAATTTTTCGCCTCCATCAATAAATAACATAGTGGCTTCAGCAGAACCATCATTCAGAGCAGACCGGGGCAAAAAACCTCCTGCTACGTATGTTTCATCTCCGTTAAATGGAAGCATACCTCTGACTAAGTGCTTTTTCTGCACTTCCCAGCACCACTCAAGCATAGGAAATATTTTTTCTATGAATTCATCATCACCCGTTTTATCCAATAAATCATAAGCCTGTATAACCAGGTATCCTGGAATTTCTACCTCATCATTCTCATGTATGTGAAACACACCTTCTATGCCTATTCCCTGTGCATTATGAATTTCACCATATTTCTGCCAGATATTCCAGTAAAAGTTTAAAATATCTTTTGCTTCTTTAGTGTAACCCAGGGCAAGCAGACCTCTTGAAACGCCGTATTGATCTCTTACATAACCCAGTGGATAAGGATAACCGGCTATTACTGAACCTTCCCGGGCTTGTTGAGCTCTTATCATTACTGATACGTCATCAATTGTTTGAAGAAGTTTTTGTCTTAACGGCAAATCTACCGGAAGCTGATGCTCAAAATCGATTCTTCTGGCAGTAAAAGCTTTCCACCAAATCCTTGTTCTTTCCAATAATTTGTCGTAGGTTAATTTTTGAGCCTCTTCAGCATTCATAATGGTCTGAGGATATTCCGGGCCACCTGCCAGATAAAGTTGAGATTCACCCCGATAAAAAGTCAGAATATATTCATTTTTCTTATTTTTGATTTGCTCAACCTTAGCATTTCCCTCCCATACAATTTGATGATATAAGGGCCGGGGATAAGCGTACTTCTGGTAAAATATTGTTCCTGCCGGAACCAGAAGGAGTAAACTCCCTTTTTGCCCTTTTGACTCTACAAGTTCAGATTTGGGAATTACCTTTACATAGTCCTTCAGTTTTAGATGAAAACTTATCGGTTCAATTAGTTTAAAATGACGGATCATGCAGAGCAGCTCTGAGTCAACAAAATCAACAAAAGTTCCTACAGGTTTTCCGCTCTGAAATACCTGATGCGTCCAGATTGCTGTTCCTTGTTCCCTGCCGGAGACTGTTTCGATATGGGCGCTGTCAATAAAATCCAGTTGAAGAAGAGAAGGTGTAGAATAGGGAGCCGGATATATATTGATAATATTCGGGCCCTTCTCATAAACTATCATCTTTCCATTACCAATAGCAAGAACAGAACCATCGTCTTTTCCATTACCTTTCCAGATTTTCGCTGATGCTTGTGTCTGAAATACCTGAGAGACAACACAGATCAATAGTATATCAAGTGCTTTCAATGATTTTTTTTCATTTAGTTCACAATTTTATTTAATTCTTTTATTATTTGTAACGGATTGTCACTTACTCTTTTACCGAAATTATGAGGGGTCTCCACCCAATTCAATTCCCATGTTTTCAAATCAAATTTATTACCTTTTTTGATTGCATCATAC
>Ga0182021_10000316_pt1 | contig 49565 bp, 50 predicted proteins | sample 612E3MmetaG_FD_120493 | JGI IMG/M metagenome (GOLD analysis project Ga0182021, IMG submission 120493) | Permafrost microbial communities from Stordalen Mire, Sweden - 612E3M metaG (Illumina Assembly) | ecosystem: Environmental > Terrestrial > Soil > Wetlands > Permafrost | place: Sweden... | reverse complement strand
GGCGGCTTTTTCGCGTCGTGCGCGAGTCTTCGCGGCCGGAGACGCCGGCTGAAAGCCGGCTTGCAGCCACGATTGGCTGCCCCACAGCCAAGTGCATACTCGTTACTCTGCTTGCCGCAGACCGCTAGGAGCCGGGTTTACGCGATTGGCGGCGAGGGCTTCGTGGACGTTTTTGAGCAAAAGGATGCCGACCATTACGTCCGCACCGCGCATCTCGCGACTGCTCCGGGGGCGCGGACCGGGCTGTTCGTTCCCGATTGGGGGAGCCTGTTTGTGGCTGTCCCGCATCGCGGCGAGCAGCGCACCCAGATTCTTGTCTACGAAACGAAATGAACCTCAATGAACCCGATACGCTTTTTGCTCGCCATTAGTCTAGTGGCCCTACCCGCTTTCGCCCAGACGACGCTGCGCGGCCGGGTGACCGACGAAAGCGGCGCCGTCGTTCCCGGCGCGCAGGTCTCGATCACCGGCCCGGGTTCGCTTGCCAGGGCAACCGTATCGGGCGCCGACGGGACGTATTCTTTCGGCGATCTTCCCGCCGCCAGCTATACGGTCCATGCCTCCGCGCCGGGTCTGGCGCTGCGACAACCGGCGAAGATCACAACCCAGGCGGCCTATCAGACGCTGAATCTGCTGTTGAGCGTGGCCATGGAGAAACAAGAGGTCACGGTCGCGGAGAATGGCGCCGCCACGGTCAGCACCGAGGCGGCTAACAATGCGAGCGCCGTGGTGATCGCCGGATCGGACCTGAATGCACTCTCCGATAATCCGGACGACCTGGCGGCGGACCTGCAAGCCCTCGCCGGGCCGGCCGCGGGGCCCAATGGCGGGTCCATCTACATCGACGGGTTCAGCGGCGGCGAACTGCCGCCCAAGGAGTCGATTCGCGAGATCCGGATCAACCAAAACCCGTTTTCGCCGGAGTACGACAAGCTGGGCTTTGGCCGTATCGAGATCTTCACCAAGCCGGGGACCGACAAGTTCCGCGGCTCCGTAGGCTATAACTTCGCCAACGACAAATGGAACTCGCGCAATGCGTACGCGGCGGAAAAGGCGCCATTCCATTTGAACGAGCTCAGCGGAACTTTGAGCGGCCCCATTAACAAGCGCGCCTCGTTCAATCTCAACCTCATGCGCGAGATGAACGACAACGGCAACGTCATCAACGGCGTGACGCTAGACGCCCAGACGCTGGCCGCCGCGCCGTTCACGGGCAGTTTCCTATCCAACCTGCGCCGCACCGCGATCACCCCGCGCATCGATTACCAACTCGGCGCCAACCATACGTTGACCGTCCGCTATTCCTACAACCGCGACGATGTGCGGAATGCCGGCGTGGGCAGTCTCAACCTGGTCTCGCGCGGCTACCACAACGATTCCCCCAGCCACACCATCGACGTCACGGAGACCGCCGTGATCGGCGCCAGCATCGTCAACGAGACCCGCTTCCAGTACTATCGCCCCACCACCACTTCACAGGCGAACTCCGCTGGCTACGCGATTCAGGTGCTGGGCGCATTCAACGGGGGCGGTAATCCGGTGGGCCACTCCACCAGCACACAGAACAGCTACGAGTTTCAGAACTACACCTCGGTCCTGCGAGGCGCACACGCGTGGAGGTTCGGTATCCGGCTGCGAGACGCATCGGAGACCAACGTTTCACCGCAGAATTTTGCCGGCACCTTCACTTTCAGCGGGGGCCTGGCGCCGCAACTGGACGCCAACAACAAGCCGGTCCTCGATGGCTCGGGACAACCGGTGCCAGGGGACATCAGCTCGATCGAGAGCTATCGGCGGACGCTGCTATTCCAGCAGTTGGGTTACTCCGCGGCGCAGATCCGCCAACTGGGAGGCGGCGCCACGCAGTTCAGCATCAACGCCGGCAACCCCTTGATTTCGGCTGGCCAACTCGATTTGGGAGCGTATGTGGGCGACGACTGGAAGGTTCGCCCCAATCTGACCCTGAGCCTGGGGCTGCGCTACGAGACGCAGACCAATATTCACGACCGGCGCGATTTCGCGCCGCGCATCGGGGTGGCGTGGGCGCCCGGCGGAGGCTCCGGGAAGTCGCGGCCGAAGAACGTGGTCCGCGCCGGATTCGGCATGTTCTACGACCGCTTCGGCCTTGGCAACACCCTCACGGCGCTGCGTTACAACGGCATTATTCAGCAGCAGTACATCATCGCCAATCCGGATTTCTTCCCCGCCGTCCCGGCTGTCGCCTCACTCTCCGGCCCGGTCCCACCGAGCACCATTCAACAAATCAGTTCCACGATGCGCGCGCCGTATCTCATGCAATCGGCTCTTGGGTTCGAACGCCAACTGCCGCTGGGCTCGACAATTGCGATCACCTACGCGAATTCCCACGGGCTGCACATGCTGCGCAGCGGCGTGCTTCCGCTGGGGAAACCGGGGCAGGTGTTCCTGATGGAATCGGCCGGGCTGTACAACCAGAACCAGTTGATTGTGAACGTGAACACGAAGGTCAGCCAGGACCTTTCGCTTACCGGGTCGTACATGTACAACCACGCCATGAGCAACGCGGATGGTCTCGGAACGTTTCCGGCGAATCCGTACAGCATGGCGGGGGAGTACGGTCCCGCCGCGACGGACATGCACCATCGCGTCTCTTTCGGTGGAACCATCACTCCCAAGTGGGGCATCCGTTTCAACCCCATGCTGACGGCCAATTCCGGACCGCCGTTCGACATCACCGCCGGCCGCGATCTGTACGGCGATTCCCTGTTCAACGGGCGGCCCGGGATTGCGACCGATCCTGGTAAGCCCGGCTTGGTCGGGACGAAGTACGGTCTGCTCGATCCGAATCCGACTCAGGGTGAGAAGCTGCTCTCTCGCAATTTCGGGCGCGGGCCGGGCCAGATCTCCCTCAACATGCGGGTCGGCCGGACATTTGCTTTCGGATCTTCGCGCGAAGGCGGTGCGGCGGCATCCTCGGCCGGGTCTGGCGGAGGAGGTCCTGGCGGTGGCCCCGGTGGTGGCGGTGGCCGCGGCGCTCCGAGCAGCCCGTTTGCCATAGCGGGCGGCGGAAACCAGAGCGGGGGTGGCACATCGACGAATCGCCGGTACAGCCTGACGATCTCGATGCAGATCCGCAACCTGACCAATCACAACAACCCCGGCCCGATCATTGGCAATATCACGTCGCCGTTGTTCGGCCAGGCCAATCAACCCGCCGGCGCGGGCGGACTGTTTTCGGAAAGCGCCAACAACCGGCGGCTGGAACTACAGACCCGGTTTACGTTCTGAGGAGGTCTTCTAATGAGAACCATAGCAGCCGTTGCGCTTGCCGCCACGATGCTCGCCGGGGGCGCCCCGGGCCAGTCGCAATCCGGCCAGGCCATCGGCGAAATCACCGCGCTGGATGCCGGGTCCGGTCGGATTTCCATCAAAACCGACCAAGGGGAGGCGGTCGCCGTTACGGTCGGCGACAGCACCTCGTTTCGCAGGGTCCCGCCAGGAGCGCTGGATCTCACCAAGGCCACGCGCATCGGCCTTTCGGACCTCGGCGTGGGCGACCGCATAGTCGCGATCGGCCAGAGGTCGGAAGACCGAAAGAAGGTGGTTGCCCGTGCCATCATCGCCATGAGCCGCTCGGATCTTGCCCAGAAACGGCTGCAAGAACAGGAGGACTGGCAAAAGCGCGGCGTGTCCGGCACGGTCTCGGCGGTCGATCCCGGCGCGGGTAGTTTCACCGTCAAGTCCGGGCCGAAGGACTTCGCGGTTCAGTCTTCCGGCAAGACCGAGTATCGCCGCTACGCCCCCGATTCGGTGAGGTTCAGCGACGCCCGGCCAAGTTCCCTGTCTGAAATCAAGGTTGGCGACCAGGTGCGTGTGCTGGGGGACAAGGGCGCTAATGGCGCTTCCATCGGCGCCGAGCGAATCGTATCCGGTTCGTTCCGGCAGATTGCGGCAACCATCAGTTCCGTGAATGCCCAAGCCGGAGAGATTGTGGTCAAGGACCTGGCTACCAGGAAGACGATCGCGGTTCGCGTGAACTCCGACTCGACCATGAGAAGACTCCCTCCGGCAATGGCGGCGGCGCTGGCCCGGCGGTACCAGCCCGGCGCCGCGACGGGCGAGAATACCGGCCAGGCGTTGGACCGCCTCCCGGCCATGCCGCTGTCGGAGCTAAAGCCCGGCGACGCCATCATGCTTTCGAGCACCACGGGATCGGACCCGGCGCGGGTAACGGCGGTGATGCTGCTGGCGGGCGTGGAACCTCTTCTCACGGCGTCACCCACAGCCACGCGCGACATCATGAGCGGTTGGAATCTGGGCGGTGGAGGGGATCAGTAGAGAACCAGGCGTCCCCAGGAGTGGGGGGTGCCCTCCGGGCCCGGCAGGCAGGAGTGCCTGCGCTACGCACTGCGGTGCTTGGGGGCCTTGCGCGGCTTGACCTTGGCGGCTTTGGACTGCTTGTATGCCTTGGACTTCTTGGCAGCCTTCCGCGACTTCTTGACGTTTTTGACCGCCTTGGCGCGGTATGCGGGCGGCTTTTGCTTCCCTTCCATGCTGGCTGTCAAGCCGAAGCTCAACGCCAGCGCCAGCGCCAGCGCGCGTAGTTTCATGTCTCCTATTTTACTGTGCCACGCGGGCAAACCACAAATACATCTTTAGGAAGCTAACGGCTGTTAACAAAATGCAGATCCAGGAGGCGCCGCGCCAGATTCTCTCGGTCCAGGACTCCTCGAGGCGGGGCAAACCCGCCACGTAAGCGATGGCGAAGCCGGCCGCCAGCCCCCCGATGTGGGCGGCGTTGTCCACGCGAAGGCCGGGCAACAGCCCGAACAGGATGATATAGACCGCCCAGCGGATGTAGGTGGCGCGAATGGCGCTGCCGAGGGGGTTCCTATGGCGCACGCCCAGGGCGATCATGGCGCCGATCAAACCCATCAGCGCGGCCGAGGCGCCTACCGAAGGAGCCGGGCTCCAGATCGCGCTCACGTAAAAGCCGAAGACGGTGGAAACGAAATAGATCACCAGCATACGGCCCGCGCCGTAGAGTTCCTCCACCTGGGCGCCGAGGTCGAACAACACCCACGAGTTCATGAGGATGTGGAGAAGGCCGCCGTGCAGGAAGCCGGCGGTGACCAGGCGCCACCACTGGCCGGCCGCCAGCCCGGCGTTGTACTTGGCGCCGAACGCCACCAGCGTCCCGACATCGATGTTCCACAGGGCGTCGCCGTTTCCGGCCCCCATGCTGTAGAGCGCCGTGGCGAGGAAGAGTCCGAAGTTGACCACCAGGATGACCACCGTATTGAAACGCGCGTGGGGGATCATCCCGCCGAGGATCGCGCCGGGGTTGCGGCGATCGATGGCGCGAGGTCCCACTGGCTCGTTGCAGTAGGGGCAGGTGCGGTCCTGGGCGGTGATGAAGGCCCGGCAATGCGGACACATGCGGCGTGAGTCCATCTGCACCATTCTACAACCCCGCCAAAGAGGCCCTGTGGTGGATGAATCCTGCTACAATCGAAGATCTCGTATGGCTAAGACGGAGCGTGAGTATCGCGACGATATCGTCCAGATCGGGCGATTGGTGTTTGAAAAGGGCTGGGTGGCGGCCAACGATGGCAATATTACGATCCGGATGGATGCCGATCGTATCCTGGCCACTCCAACCGGTGTATGCAAGGGAATGATGCACCCGGACGATCTGATTATCATGGATTCGCAGGGCAATAAGATCTCGGGCCGCCTCAATGGCACCACCGAGATCGGCATGCACCTGACGGTCTACAAGATGCGGCCGGACATCAAGGCGGTAGTGCACGCCCACCCGCCGGTGGCGACGGGTTACGCGACGGCCGGAAGGCAGTTGAACCAGGCGCTGTTGCCGGAAGTGATCATCTCGCTGGGCTGCGTGCCGGTGGCGGACTACGGGCTGCCCGGGACTTCGGCGCTGACCGAAGGCATGATTCCGCTGATCCCAAGTACGATGCCCTGCTGATGGCCAACCACGGCGCGGTCTGCTACGGCGAGGACGTTTACAAGGCGTACTTCCGCATGGAGACCATGGAGCACTTCGCGCGGATCTCTCTGGTGGCGGAGTTGCTGGGCGGAGCCAAGGCGCTGCCGCGGCAGGAAGTGGACAAGTTGCTGGATGCGCGCACGCGTTATGGCGTGAAGACCAGGAACACCGGGGAACCGGGTTGCCCAGTGGCTTCCGACGATGCGAGTGCGGGCGGAGAATCGAAGTTTTACGTGTCGCGCGCGGAACTGATCGCCCTGGTGGACGAGGCGCTCAAAGCGCGCGGTTTGGCTTAACAACATTTTGGGAGAGCATAGATGGGTGAAGCGTTAGGAATGATCGAAACGCGCGGTCTGGTGGCCATGATCGAGGCCGCCGACGCCATGGTGAAAGCCGCCAAGGTGAACCTGGTCGGCTGGGAAAAGATCGGATCGGGCTACGTGACCGCGATGGTTCGCGGGGACGTGGCGGCGGTTCGCGCGGCCACCGACGCCGGCGCCGCCGCGGCGCGCCGCGTTGGGGAACTGATCTCGGTGCACGTCATCCCGCGTCCGCACCAGAGCCTGGAAGAAGTTCTGCCGATCGGCAAATCTCAGGCGCAGAACGCCGGCAAGTAGCCGGCGGCAGAGGCTTCATGATTCTCGCCCGAGTGGTGGGCACCGTGGTTGCCACACGGAAAGACCCGCGTTTGGAAGGCTTCAAACTGCTCATCGTTAAGCCGATTTCTCCTGAAGGCAAGGACGAAGCAGGCTACGTTGTGGCCGTGGATAGTGTGAGCGCGGGCATCGGAGAGCGCGTCATCACGGTCTCCGGAAGCTCGGCCCGCATGGCCGATGGCTGCAAGGACAGGCCCGTCGACAACGTCATCGTCGGTATCGTCGACGAGGTGAATCTGGACTAGCACATGTTTTTCGGCCGCGTGGTGGGTCGTGTCTGGTCCACCGTCAAGAATCGCAATCTGGAGGGGCAGCGGATGCTGGTGATCCAGCCCCTGACTCCGGAGCTTGCCAACACCGGCCAGCGGCTCATCTGTACCGACTGCACCGGGGCGGGAGCCGGCGAGCTCGTCTACTGGGTGCGCGGCCGGGAAGCCAGCTACGCTCTTCTGCCGGCTGAGCCGGCCACCGACACCACCGTGGTGGGAATTGTGGATTCGGTTCACTTGAAGCGGCCGGCTGCGCCGGAGCCAGATGCCCCAGCCGCCCCTGCGCCGGCGCCCGCGGCTCCAGCCAAGGGCCGCAAGCCGTCGCGGAAGGCCAGCCCATGCTGATCGCGCGAGTCATAGGGGACGTGGTGGCCACCCAGAAGCACCCCAGCCACGAGGGGCGCAAGATCCTGATGGTTCAGCCACTCAACCTGGATGGCACCGATCGGGGTGTCGCCCTGGTGGCGCTCGACGCGGTGGATGCCGGCGTCGGCGACAAGGTGCTGGTGGTCACCGAAGGTTTTGGCGCGAACACCTCCGTGGGCCGCCTTTTACAACCCATTGATATGGCGGTGATTGGCTTTATCGACCAGATCGACCTCCTGCCGGGCGTTTCCTGAGCGCCCGCGCCGGTGCAAAATCAGTCGCGCGCCCAGCGCCAGTCCCAATCCCCACTTCACCAGTTCCACTCCCCAATACCAACTGTGCATCACCAGGAACTGGTTGTGCTCCCCGGAGGACGTATCGGGAGGGGCAAAATCGATCAGCCGGCCGATCGAAACCATGGCCGGCGTGAGTAGGAAGCGCTGAACCAGCACGCAGGCGATCATCAAAAGGATCAGGAGGAGCGCAAACTTGTTCTCCCTGGTTGCGAACAGCACGAAGAAGAAGAACAGCGCTCCCATGACGAGCTGGGTCACTTCCCAGGTCTCGAAATACCAGCGGTTCTGCTCGGAGACCTGATAGCGAAGCAGCAGGCGGGCGTCGGCCCGGCCGAGCGCCTTGAACTGCGCCGTAGCCACGGGATGGGGCCGGGCGAGCAGACGGTCCACCGAGCCGAAGCTCTCGGCGGCAACCCAGACCATGAGCAGCGCGCCGCCCATCCATATGCCCAGCAGGAAACATGCTAATCGGCGGGAATTCATGATGAATACCCGATTCTAGCGCAGGAACTCCGCGGAGAACCGGTTGGCAGGGGAAAGCGCCTGCCCCACAAGAACGCAAACACAGCGCTTCCGGTCGGCCGCAAGACTATTGCCTGCCGATCTTCGTGCCGATCACCTCTCCCGAGACGATGATTTCCACTCGCCGGTTCTGCTGGCGGCCCGCCGCCGTGCTATTGTCGGCCACCGGCATCGACTTGCCGAATCCCACGGCGACCAAACTGGTTTCCGTCAATCCTTGTTCGATCAGGTACTTCCGAACCGACTCCGCGCGCTGGTCCGAGAGTTTCTGGTTCAACTCGTCGCTTCCCGTGCTGTCGGTGTGTCCCTCGATGTCGAGATTCAATCCGGGATGAGCCAGCACGATGCCAGCCAGCCGGGCCAGTTTCTCCCGGGCGATCGGACGAAGGTCGAACTTGCCGGTATCGAACAGCACATCGGCCATGTTGATCACCAATCCGCGCTGGGTATCCCGGGTATCGAGGATGCGGTTGAACTGCTCCAGCAACTGCGCGCGGAGAGCCTCGGCGGACTTGCGGGCCAGTTCCGCTTCACCCAGGGCCTTGGCCTCCCGCTCGTCGGCCTCGGCCTTGGTCTTTGCGGCCAACGCTTCGGCGTCGGCTTTGGTTCTGGCGGCCAATGCTTCGGCTTCGGCCTTGGCTTGGGCTAGCGTGTCGGCTTCGGCCTTGGCCCGGGCCGCTTGAGCGTCGGCTTCCATCTTGGCTTTCACGGCGGCGAGTTCCGCCTCCGCCTTGATCTTGGCCTCGCGGGCGGCCGCCAGCTCAGCTTGGCGCTGGGCTTCTTCATCGGCCTTCCGTTTGGCTTCGGCCGCCTCGGCGGCCGCTTTGGCCTCGGCCTCGGCCTTGGCTTGGGCCGCGGCCGCTTCGCGCTCCTGCGCGATGCGCTCCTCCTCCTGCCGTTGAGTGGTGAGGGCGCGCGCGTCTTCGGCGAACTGCACCGCCTGTCTCGCGGCCGAGACAATCTCCTGATTGCCGGCCTTCCGAGCCAGGGCATCTTCGGCCTTCTTCAGGTTCTCGTCCACCTTGGCGAAAATGTCCGCCGCGTATCGATCCGCCCCGCGCGACCGGGCGATTTCCGCGGCATTGCGCGCCTCATACATCTCCAATGGGACATGCTTGAGGTCCAGCGAAAGCGCCAGCGGATTGCCCAGTTGCGCGTATTGGGCGCGCGCCATCAGCTTGTACTCGTGGACCAGCAGCACCTCGCCCTTGGTGTTCTTGGCGATCTCGTTTTCCAGCACCAGGACCTCGCTGGGCTGGTGCACCGAGAAGTACGGTTCGGCGGCGACAAACAGGGAGAAGGCCTGCAACTGGGTGCTGGTTTTCAGCTTGCCCGCCCCGGCGTCGTTGATGCGAATTTCGCCCAGGTTGTAGGTGCTGCCCTCCGGGGAAACGGCCCACAGCACGTAGGTCAGAAACTCCGCGCCGAATCTGGTTGCCGGCGTCAGTCCGGCCACGTCCGCCTCGATGGAGGTCGCCCCCGTCTTGGCCTCCACCTTGGCTTCGCCGTGGGCTTGCGGGACGGCGCCCGTCGCCACCAGGGCGATCTTGGTCGCGCCTCCGCCAACCCGGTAGCCGATGGCCTTGACCGGCTTGTCGAACTGGTTGGCAGAGGGTGCTTCCTGCTGGGTCTGGCCAGCGGCGATGCCCGCCGATAAGCCGATAACCAGGAGTTGGAGCAATGCCGTGCTGGGGCTCTTCATAGTCGCTTCCTTTCGCCTCGCGAGTCTATTTTAGCCGGAATCGGTCCGATTCGGTACCGCCGGACACCGCCGGACACCTTTTGCGGGAGTGGCTGCACCTACGCCCGATCCGCCGGGTGTAGACTAAATAAGGTCCGGAAGTCCACAATGGAGATTCCGGCTTCGGAGAACAACTATGAAGACCGATTCCTCGCGTAGAAACTTTCTTGCGGCCGGGCTGAGCCTTCCAGTGGCAGGCATGGCTAGCGCCACCGCGCCCCAGGCGCCCCCCGCGAAAGCCCCCAGACCCCCATCCGCGGAGGCCTCGTCGGCCCGCTACCGGACACTGGGCAAGACCGGGCTCAAGGTCTCGACGGTCGGCTACGGGTGCATGATCACGTCCGATGCCAGCGTGATTTCCCGGGCGGTCGATATGGGTATCACCTACTTCGACACTGCGCGCGGGTATCAGTCGGGCAACAACGAGCGCATGGTGGGGGCCGCCCTAAAGGCGTCGCGCTCCAAAATCGTGCTCTCCAGCAAATCCGAAGCGAAGACCGCCCCGGAGGCGGTAGCGGAGCTCAACACCAGCCTGAAGGAACTGGGCACGGACTACCTCGACATCTGGTACATGCACTCCCGCGACACCGTCGCGGCCATTCCCGACGAGCTGGTCGCAGTCTGGGAGAATGCCAAGAAGCAGGGGAAGATCCGCCATATCGCCATCAGTACCCACAACCCCGCCGCCATTGTGGACCGCGTCCTCCAGGTAGGGAAGTTCGAGGTGGTGCTGAGCACCTACAACTTCACGGTGGGAGCGGCCAACGACGCGGCTTATAAGAAGCTGGTCGACGCCGGCATCGGCATGGTGGCCATGAAGGTGATGGCGCCAGCCAGCCGCGCGGGCGGGTTCTCGAACCTGCCCGGCTTCCGGGCCGATCGCATGGACCGCACGCAGAAACCGGGTGGACCGGTGGCCGCGTTGAAGTGGGTTCTGCGCGACCAGCGCTTCGCCACCACCATTCCCAGCATGACCGATGTCGACCAACTGGAGATGAATTTCCGGGCCATGTCGGAGCCCTTTACCGCGGCCGATGAGAAGATCCTGGCCCAGCTCAATGAGGAGGTTCGCCCGCTGTACTGCCGCATGTGCCACCAATGCAGCGGCCAGTGCCCCAAGGGCGTGCCGGTTCCGGACACCATCCGCTACCTGTCCTACGCCGATTTCTACGGCCAGTTCGCGCTGGGCCGCGAGCACTTCCTGGCGCTGCCGGAAGAAGCGCGCGCCGTGCGCTGCCGCGATTGCGCCTCCTGCGAGGTGCATTGCCCCAATGGCGTCCACGTCGCGGAGCGCCTGATGCGCGCGCAGGAGCTGTTCGCGTAGTAGCTTTCAGCCATCGGCAATCGGCTTTCAGCTAAACCCCCGTGCGAGGTGCTGTTGTCTTAGCTGAAAGCTGAAAGCTGACCGCTGAGAGCTTTGCTACGGTTTCATGACCGCCACGTAACCCAGGTTGCGGTAGAGTTGGTTGTAATCGAGGCCGAATCCCACTACGAAGCGGTCGGGGATCTCGAAGCAGTGGTAGTCCACCGGCACCTGCACAATGCGGCGCGAGTCGCGGTTCAGGAACGTGCAGACCGCCAGCGAGTTGGGCGCGCGGCCGGCCAGGGTTTGCAGCAGGTAGCGCAGGGTGAAACCGGTGTCGACAATGTCCTCCACCAGCAGCACGTCTTCCCCCTCGATGCTGTCGTCCAGATCCTTGGCGATGCGCACTACGCCGGGAGCTCCGTTCTTGTTGGAAAAACTGGAGATGCCCAGAAAATCGATCTTCACCGGAACTTCGATGTGGCGCGCCAGGGCCGTCAGGAAGAACACGGATCCCTTCAGCACGCTCACCAGTTTCACTGTCTTCCCCTGGTAGTGACGGGAGATATCGGCGGCCACTTCGCGGATGCGCCGGTCGATCTGCTCCTCGGTAAAGAGAATCCGTTCCAATCCGGCGAGCAGGACCGAGCTCATACCTGCGCCTGCCGTTCGGCCAGGCCGTACTTGAAAACCAGGTTCTCAAAGTCCTTCTGGTAGAAGACCTGGATATTGAAGTTCGGGTAAAGTTCCCGCAGAAGCCGCACCTTGCGGTTCTTCTTGGTCACGTGCGACTGCTTCATGGTGGTTAACTCGACGTAGAGATCCATTTCCGGCAGGTAGAAGTCGGGTGTGAACGATTCCAGGACGCTTCCGTCCCGGTCCCACTGGATGGGAAAGCTGCGCGGCTCGTACTCCCAGGCGATGCGGTAGAAATCCAGCAGGTTGGCGAATATCTCCTCGCTCTGATGGGCGAACATCTTCTTGCGCAGCGTAATGCTGCCGGTGGGAACGATGCCGTAGTGCGCCAGTTTCAGGCGCATCTGAAACTGGAGCTGGGCCGCCGCCTCGGCCGAGAGGCAGCCGCGCTCCTTGAGCCCGCCCGAAACCACGGCGGTTTCCATCAGCTCGGCCATCTGCTCGCTGCCGAGCGATTCGGCGTTGAGCACCAGGTCGAACAGATCGGCGGTGGCTTTGGTCTTTCCGAATTTGGCTTTGCGGTCGGCGCGGTCGGCGGCTTCCAGTTCCAACAGCAACTGGCGGGCGGCGGGGCGCTCCAGGCGGTTATCGAACATGAGATTGCCGATGCGAATGTTCTCCGGCGCCACCACGTGCACCCGCAACATGCCTGGGAAGTGGCGCGCCTGCACCTCGCCGCCCATAGCGCAGTAGACCAGGTGGTGCTGAGTAGCCAGCCGCGCCAGAATCGAAGTCGCCACGCTGGGATAGGCCCTATCCGGGATGCGCACGCCCGCGCCGAATTCCTCTTCGGTGAGCGTCCGCAGGCGGGATTGAGTCAGCAACTCGAACCCGAGCCGCTGCGCGCCGATACGCGCCAGCTCCTCGAAACGGCACCCCGGATGCCCCGAAACCGCGATCAGCGCCATGTTCCAAGCTCATCATAGCGCGCGGCGCGGCAGCAGGTCCGCATATACAAATCCATCGATTTTGCGGATTTCGCCGGCCTCTACTTCGACCGGCGCGCGAAACATCGGCCCGTCGCAGACAAATGTGTGAAACTCGCCGTTCTCGCCGCACGGATCGACGCCCTCCGGCAGGTCCGCCAGCAGCGCGTGGTCGAAGTCGCGGCCGGCGAACCCGGCATCGAGGACTTTGGAATCCACGCACGTGATGCGGGCGCGCAGACCGGCCGCGATCATCTCCCGCGCCAGCGAGGCGGTCGGAATTCCCCACAGCGGAAACAGCGGCGTCAGGCCCGAACCGGCCAACCGCCGCTCGCGGTATTCGCGAACATCGCGGAGGTAGAGGTCGCCGAACGCAATCGAGTCGAAGCCCTCCGCCACGGCGCGCCGGCAAGCTTCGGCCATGCGCGATTCGTAGTCTTCGTTGGTGCAGGGCCAAGGCAGCGGGACCTTCCACAGTGGAACCCCGGCGGCCTCGGATTGGGCCTCCGCGAGCGTTCGGCGCACGCCGTGCATGGCCACGCGGTCGGCGGCTTCGTTGATGGTGGTCAGGAGGGCGCCGACTTCGACATTCTGCCGCCGGAGCGCGTGCAGCGCCCAGGCGCTGTCCTTGCCGGAGCTCCAGGCCAGCAGCGTTTTCACGCTAAGCCGCTTGCGGCGCGGTCACGCGTTCCGAACGCGCCACCGTGCGGCTCAGCCAGGCGTGCAGACCGAACAGAGCGGCCGAGTAGAGCAGGTCCGACGCCAGCGTGCGCCCGTAGAACGGAATGGCCGCGATGTAGCAGCTCCCGAGCCCGCTTAGTGTAAGCGGGTACGTCGATAGGGAACTCAGCCACGCCCCGAAATTGGAGATCAGGAAGAACTGGACGCTGGCCACGCCCACCGCCGCGCCTATCCGCAGCGGACTCTCCGTCGAGCGCAGCCGCGAGCCAATCCAGACGTTGATCAGAAAGCTGAAGTAGACGAACGGCGTCGCCCAGGAGTATCCGCCCAGCAGCGGGTCCGTCGCGGCCATCAATACCAGCGGCAGTAGATACGCCTGCCAGCCCCTCAGCCGGCCGCCGCCATACAGGCTCAGGCTGCCCACGGGGGCGAAATTCGGCGGGTGCGGCAGAAGCCGCGCCAAAGCTCCCAGAACGGTGAGGCCCATGGCCAGCGGCCTCGCGGTGTTCTTCTGCATCGATTTCTCCTTATCCTCAATTATCCACCAGTCAGCCCCGAGCTGGACTGGTTCGGTTCCCACAAGATTTCGGGCGCGCCCGTGGCGTGGCTGGCCCACCGGCTCCACACGAATAGCGCGTCGCTCAACCGGTTCAAATAGCGTACGGCCTCCGGCGGAACGGTCTCGACGCGGCCCAGCGCCACCGTGGCGCGCTCGGCGCGGCGGCAGACGGTGCGGCAAATGTGAAGCTCGGCGTTGAGCCGGCAGCCTCCCGGCAGCACGAACGAGCCCAGCGCCGGCAACTCCGCATTCATGCGGTCGATTTCGGATTCGAGTTGGGCCACCTCGGCGTCGGTCACGCGCGCCTGCTTGGGATGTACGTCTTCGGGCAGCGTCGCCAGAATGGACCCAAGGTTGAACAACTCGTGCTCGACGCGCAGCAGAATCGCCGCCAGCGCCGGGAGCCGAGCTTCCATGGCCGCGACGCGCGCCGCTCCCAGGAACGAGTTCAGCTCATCCACCGTGCCATAGGCTTCAATGCGCGGGCCGTCTTTGGGAACGCGCTGCCCGCCCGCCAGGCTGGTCTCACCCTGGTCGCCACGCCGGGTGTAAACGCGATTGATCGCCATGCGCGGCTCGTCGAATGGTGGCTTGCTCATTACTGCCCCTTGGACAGCGTCCATTTCACACCCGCCACGAAATTCAGCCGTGGCGAAGGATAGCCCAACACCTCTTCATAGTGCCGGTTGAGTGCGTTGCGCAGGTTGCCGTAAGCCGTCAGGCCGCGGCCCAGCGCGTAGTTGAGATTGATCCCCGCATTGGCGTAGCCGGGGTTGCGGAAGAGGCCGTTGGTGGCGCCGAGCAACGGTTCCACGTCGAGCACCGAACCGCGAAAATAGCCGGTCAGTCCCACGGCCACCTTGCCGCGGGTGAACGTAGCCACCACGGCGCCGGAATCCGCGGGGCGCCGCAGCAGTTCCTGGCCGGTCTGAAACGGCGCCGGCGCGAGATTCGCGGTCCCGTTGAGCGAAAGGATCTCGGTCTTCAGGCGCGTGTACCAACCCGTGACGAAGACCCATCGCGCCGGTCGCAGCTTGGCCGCGAACTCCGCGCCCTGGGCCCGCGAGTTGGCCAGGTTGTCGGTCTGAAAGCGGCCCAACCGCGAGAGCGAGCCGCCCAGGGTCACCATCAGATCGTAGAAACGGTTATAGAAGTAGGTCGCGTCCAGCGACAGCCGGTCGTGGAAGAGTCTCTGCTCCACACCCGCGTCGAAGCTGCGCGTCCGTTCAGGCTTGAGGGCGGGGTTGTCGGTATACGCCAGGTCGAATCCGGCGGGCGGCCGGATCCCCATGCCAAAGGAAGAATGCCAGCGGGTCCGGCCCCGCACATACGCCGCGGCCAGCTTGGGATTGGCCGTCGAAATGGTCTGCGCCGGGAAGAACGGCCGCAAGTATCCGTCCGGCGGGATGGACCCCGTGTGGATGAACTCGCCGCGCACGCCCGCGTTCAGAAACAGCCGTCCGCCCAGTTCCCAGCGGTTCTCGAGGTACACGGCGGTGTCGCGCCGGCGTATGGGAAAGGTCTGGTAATCGGCGTCCGTAATGTAGCTGTTGCGAATCTCCTCCCGCCCGTCGCTCACGCCCACGGCGACGGTGTAGTGCCGCGTAACGCTCACGATGGTGCGGGCCTCGCCTTGCGCGCGGAGGTCCTTGTTGAAGACGAATCCATACGCGCTCCGGTACCCGTTGTTATTCAGAAAGAACGTTCCGAACAGATCTACGCGGACGCGGTCCCGGATGTCCGCCTGGTAATGCGCCAGGTAGTCCGAAAAGTTGTTCTTGCTGCGGCTGATGGTGTCGATGCCGGTGAACGTGTGCTTGGGGTCGGAGCCCCACGGGCCGGGCTCGCCCGACTGGTTGGAATCGAAATCTCCGTGCAGCGCGAGCATCTGCCGCCGGAAGTGCCGCGTGACATTCAGCAACAGGTCTTCGTTGCGATAGCCGCCGTTGGCGACGGGGCCGTCCGTATCCAGGCGCGACGCCGAGGCCGCGATCCCGAAACCGGCCAGCCGCCCGGCGCCCGAGACGCCGAAGCGGCGCTCGTAGTTGCTGCCGCCCTCCGCCAGGACGTCGATAGCGGGCGGCGAATCGGCCTCGCGCGTCACAAAATTGATAGCGCCGCTGTTGGCGTACGGCCCGTAAATGGCCGATTGCGGGCCGCTGATCACCTCCACGCGGTCCAGGGCCTCGGCGGGAATGTGCGCGAAATCGAAAGTGCCGCCGAAGCCATTTACCGGCACGCCGTCGATCTCCACCAGGTTGAACGTGGGATATCCGCCGCGGATGAACAGGCCGGCCAGCCCTCCCATAGCGCCCGTCTGGCTAAAGGCCAGACCCGGCACCTCGCGAAGCAGGTCGATCGCCAGCGCCTGGTTGCGCTCGCGGATCTCCTGCCTGGAAATAATGCTCACGCTGCCGCCCTGTTGGCTGGCAGAGACATCCATGGCGGAACCCACCACCCGTACCGAATCGATCTGCGGTGCAATCTCCAGCCGCACCGTGATCTCGCGTTCCAGCGGCAAGGTTCTGGTGCTGAATCCGGGCGCGGTGACTACCAGTTTCGCACCGGCGGTCTCCGCGGTCTCCAACTGGAAGGTGCCGTTCGGGGAAGCGGCGGTTTGGGCCTCCACTCCCACCCGGCCGATAATTGAAACCTGCGCGCCCGGGATAGGGGCTCCGGATGGATCGACGACCGTGCCGGTAACCTGGGCGGCGGAAAGAAGGGCGGAAAACAGCCAGCAGCAAGCCAGCGGGCCTGAAACGTATATGCGCATTCTAAGCTCCTCCCTCGAGGGCCCGATTCATTTGGGTCTCGCTGGCCGGTCTCCTGACTTGCGCATCGCCGGACTGGTCGGCCTTCCCATCCCGTCTCCGGAACAGTGGCCCTATCGACCCGTCCTCCGCGCTTACAGTAGCGGGGCTGTGCTGGACTTTCACCAGCTTCCCGTACACCAGCGGAAATTTACTACCATCCAGAGTGTACACTAATTCAGGAAGCCGATGTGGACCTCAACCTCCCTCCCCGCGCGGATCCTGTTAACCTTCGCCGTATCGGGATTGATCTCTTCCGTCAGCGGCGCGGACGCCAAACCGGACAAGAAGAGGTCGCAGGCCGAGTATCAGCGGGGGCTTCGCGCCGACGAAGCGGGGCACCGCGACCAGGCCATTTCCGCCTACTCGGAGGCCATCCAGGCGGACGCCGGCAACGCGGCGGCATGGCGCGCGCGCGGCAAGGACTACCTGGTCGCGGGCGACCGCGACAAGGCCGCGGCCGATATCGAGCAGGCCATCAGGATTCAGCCCGCCGACGCCGAGTCCTACCTCGTCCGCGGCCAGCTATTTACCGCCACCAGTCAGCCCGAGCGCGCCATCCACGATTACGACACCGCCATCGGCCTGAAGCTCGACCGTACCGAAGTATACACCTCCCGCGGCAACGCTTACCTCGCGACGGTGCAGTACGCCAAGGCCATCGAGGATTTCACCCAGGCCATCAAACTCCGGCTCGACAATCCGGAGCCGTATATGGGCCGCGGAACGGCGCGCGCTGCGCTCCGGCAATACCGCGATGCCATCGACGATTTCGATCGGTGTCTCAGCCTCAAGCCGGACAACCAGGAGGCGTTAGTGGAGCGCGCCCTGGCCTACACCGGCGCCGGAGATCATGGGCACGCCAATCAAGACCTTACCGCGGCCTTGAAACTCCAGCCCGAGGACGTGCGCGCGTGGCGCGTGAGAGGGGCCGTGCGCGAACGGCAGGGCGACGACAATGGCGCCCTGGCGGACTATACCGAAGCCATCCAGCGCGATCCCAAGGACGCGCGGCTCTACCTGGCGCGCGCCGCGGTCTACACGCGGATGACGCGCTATCGGGACGCCCTGACGGATCGCGAGCAGGCGGTCCAGCTCGATCCCCGGAATCCCGACGCCTACGTGGCGCGCGGCGGTTCGTACCATGAGCTTGGCCAACACGATAGGGGACTGGCGGACCGCACCACGGCCATCGGTTTGGATCCGGGAGCGCCGGCTGGATGGACCGCGCGCGGCAACGCCTACTACCTGCTGGGACGCTACGACGAAGCCTTGGCGGACTTGCTCCATGCCCAGAAACTCGACCCCAACAACACGGAAACGCGGGATCTGGCGGCTAAGTCCCAGGTGATGGTCGATGAACTCGTGAACCGGGCGCGGACCAAGGAAGCGGCGCCTGAAACCGCCAGGGTGCTGTTGCCCGGCGCCTCCGAGCCCGCTCCCAAGCCCGAGCCGGCCAAGCCCGAGCCCCAACCGGCCGCGCCAGCCAAGCCACCTGCGCCGACCAAGCCGCCCGCACCCGCGCCGGTTCCTGCCGGGCCCCCGAAGGCTCCCCTCGCCAGCGCCGCGGAGTATCATGCCCGCGGCCGCAAGTCCCTTCAGGAAGATCGCTATCCGGAGGCCATCGCGGAGCTTACCGAAGCGCTCAAATTGGATCCGGCCCTCTCGCTCGCCCTGAATGCGCGTGGTTTCGCATATTTCCGGCTCAAGCAGTACGCCGAGGCGATCGCCGATTTCGACCAGGCCATCCGGCTGAATCCGTCCTACGTCAACGCGCTGATCAACCGCAGCGCCGCCCGCCGCGCCTCCGGCGATCATGCCGGGGCGGACGCCGACCAGGCCAAAGCGCGGGAGCTGATGCAAGGCCGGAAGTGAACGGTCGAGCCTTTTCTCGAGGCTGCCCTACTTGACCTGGACGGCCCCGCCTGCCGCCGTTAGCTTGCCATCGAGCGAATCCTCGACCACCGCGCGCACGGAGTAGCTTCCCGGAGGCGCTGGGAGCGTCATTGAGACAACCTGGCCGGTCTTCGCCAACCGCGCGAAGGTCGCCTCCGTGAAATTCATCTCCAACTCGCTTCGCTTGCCCGCCACGACGCGCCCGCCGGCATCCAGCAGAACCCCTACGAATGTCAGTTTCTGCTGCCGCCGATTGTGGCTGGTTTCGAAATGCAAGTGGCCGATATCGAGGTGCGCCACCAGCGTGATGCCCGGCGGCCCGGGCCTCTGCTCCCAGGTGAATCCGGCAGGCAAATCCGCGATCGTATCCGAGGCGATGACTTCACTGTCCAGCCTGGAGAGTGGGGAGACGGGCGCGGCGGCATTCGCCGATGACGCGGTGTAACCCAGCCGGGCCTGCAGCGAATACCGCTTGCCCGTGGCGAGCCGCACTTTCAGGCTATGAAAACGCCCGTCGGCCGCCACACCGGAGGGCGCGAAGCCGATCACGTACATGGTTTCCGGCATCATGCCCAACTCCCGGAAGCCCCGCACCAGGTCGTTGCTGTTGTGGTAGAACGTGCCACCCGTGCCGGCGGCCAGAACGGCCATTCCGTCATCCTTCGCCTCTTCCTGGCGGCCCGCGATTTGCGCTTCCACGACTTGCGCGCGCCGCGGAACCCGGCCCGCCGGCGGAGAGTCGGAAGCGTCGTTTCCCGGCAACACGGTGTAAAGCCCCCGTGCGTCCAGAGTGTCGATCACCACTTCCGCGTGCAACGCCCGGGCCATCAGGAGATCTTCGTCGGCCTCCAAGTCGCCCGTGAGGAATCCCGAGGAGGTCAGCAGAATTAAGCGCTCGCCCGGCAACTTCGCCATGCCGCCCACCAGGCCGTCAATCACCCGCAGCGTGTTCCTCGAGTTCATGAGCTCGTTCTGCCAGATCCCCTGGGCCAACGAGGCGATCTGCTCTTGCGGGCGCGGCACGCGTCCGCCACAGGCTTGATATTCGGCCACCTTCGCATCCAGGACCTGGTTGTCCATGTGATTGACGATCAGGTATGCCTCATAGGGCCGTATGCGGGGGCACTGCAGCGACACGTCCCCGGAGAATCTCCGATTGGCGGTCACCTTGGCGATCCGCTCGACCAACTTCGGCACATCCCCGGTGAACCCGGCGTCCCCCGGCTGCGAAGTGGTGACCACCGCTACCCGGTCGCCCGGCGCCAGGCCGGTCTTGACGAATCGTTCCGCCGCGGCCTTGGCCGGCTTCAAGGCGGCCGCGTCGATGTTCAGATCGTCGAAACAGAGTGCCACGAAGCGGGACCGCGTTTCGCCTCTCGGCCCCGCGGCGTCCGCCGCCGCTGCCGGAAGTTCAGCCGCCTTCGCGCCGCCACCGGCGCTCACGGGCGAAGTGAAACGTTGCACCGAGAAGGCCGTGATGGTCTGCTTCTTCCCGGCGTCGTAGACTTCGAAGTCGTCCTTTGTGAGGCCGGCAACCGCGCGGCGCTGCCCGTCGCGGACCACCACCGGAACTTCCACCAGATCCACTTCGGTCCGCAGGGTGACTGGCTGCGGAGGCACGTACGGAACGGTGCGCGCATACATCTCGTCGGGAGCGATGGACTGAGCCGCCGCCCAGCCAAGGCAGGCAATCGCGGCCGCCACCGCCCAATACGGGCCCTTGAAGTAGTCCGATGCGTATCGCTTGCTGGTCATTCCGGCACTCACAGAGTACGCAATCCCAGTCCCCTTCGCAATGGGCTTCTCCGACTCTGGCTTTAGCGATAGAGTGTAAAGTATCGGACATGAGCACCTCTAATGCGTTCAACCCGGTTTCGAGGCGCTACTTCTTCTTCGGCTCCTTACTGGCCGGCGCGGTGCCTTCCGCGGGCTTCGGCAGCGTGCCCTCGCTGCGATCCCTCGGCTACAAACCGTACTACGACAAACTGAATGTCGCGGCCGTCGGCTGCGGCGGCCAGGGCGGTGGAGACCTGAACGGCGCCGCCCGGACGGAGAACATCGTGGCCCTCTGCGATGTGGATCTCAATCGCGCCGCGGCCAGTATCAAGCGCTACGAGAAGCTTCCCTTCTATAAGGACTTCCGCGTCATGCTCGACAAGGAAGAGAAGAACATCGACGCGGTCACCATCGGAATCCCCGATTTCATGCATGCCACGGTGGCCCTTGCCTGTATCGAGCGAGGCAAGCACGTGTATGTCGAGAAGCCGCTGACGCGCACTCCGTGGGAGGCCCGCCTGCTCCAGCAAGCGGCCGTGAAATACAAGGTCGCCACCCAGATGGGCAACCAGGGCTTCTCGCACGAGTGCCAGCGGGTGGCCGCCGAAATCGTCTGGTCCGGCGCGATCGGCGATGTGGTGGAAGCGCACTTCTCCACCAGCCCCGGCACTTTTCCCACCACCCTTAAGGAACTGCCGCCCGAGGAATCCGTCCCCGGAACCCTCGATTGGGATCACTGGCTCGGCGGCGCCGCCATGCGGCCTTATAGCTCGTACTACGTCCCCTACAACTGGCGCGGTTTTTACGACTTCGGCACCGGCCAGATCGGCAACTGGGCCACCCACACTGCCGGCCCGGTCCACCAGGCACTGCAACTGGGCGCGCCCACCAGCATCGAGTGCGTCAGCCAGGAGGGTCGCGGCAGCATCACTTTCCCCAATCGGGCCACCATTCGCCTGGACTTCCCCGCGCGCGGCGGGATGGTGCCCGTCAAAGTCTTCTATCACGATTCGCCGCGGTCCGACGACCCCGACGCGTACCACGTCCCCGGCATGGAGAACGAGACCATTCTGCCTCCATCGGACAATCTTGCGGACAAGGGCCGCCCCACGGGCGAAGGTCGTGGCGAGGCTGCGGGAGCGGCGCCGCCAGCCCGCCAGGCGAGACCGCCGCGGCCGCTGGCTCCCGGCGGCCAGCCGATGGGCGCGGGCGGCCCCGATGTGCGCGTCTTTGGAACCCGGGGCGGGGGCCCGAAACCCGGCATCCTCACCGGCAATGGCGCCGTCTTCATCGGCACCAAGGGCGTAATGGCCACGTGCAGTCGCGGTGAAGGTGTGTGGCTGCTGCCCTCCGCGCGGTGGAAAGAGTACGTGCTGCCGCCGCCGCTGCTCACCCGCTCGCCCGGCCACATGCTCGACTGGATTCGCGCCTGCAAAGGCGGCATCGCCGGCTGTTCGGATTTCAGCATTACCGGGCCCTACGCCGAGTGGCTCGCCCTGGCCGCCATCGCCTTCCGCGTTTCGGGCAAGCTCGAGTGGGACAGCGCCAATGTGCGCTTCACCAACAGCGCGGAGGCCAACCAGTACGTGAAGCCCGTGTTTCGCAAAGGATGGGAGATGAAACTGTAATGATGAACTACACCCGGCGCGATATCGCCAAGCTGGCATTGGCGGCCCTCCCGGCTTCCCGACTGCTGGCCAAGCCGAATTCCAAGTTCGGCGGCGTCCAGATCGGCATCAATGCCCCGTACAGCTTCCACGGGATGCCGGCGGACGCGGACAGCGTCCTTCAAGACCTTCTGCAACTCAACCTGAGCGCCGTCGAACTGCGCTCCCAGCCCGTCGAGCAGTTCTTCGGCGCTCCCGTGATTCCGGCCTCCGGGCGCAATGCCACCGCCGAACAGCGGGCCGCTCAGAACTCCGCGGCCGAGGCACTCCGGAAATGGCGCCTGGCCGCACCCATGTCGAAGTTCAAGGAGTTCCGCAAGAAGTACGGGGACGCCGGCGTGCTGATCGAGATCCTGAAGTTCGACGGTGTGGATGCCATGTCCGACGATGTCGCCGACTACGCCTTCAATCTTGCCAAGACGCTCGGCGCGCACGCCATTTCCTGCGAGATTCCCGTCAGCAAGACGAAATGGTTCGGCCAGTTCGCCGCCAAACACAAGATGATGGTCGGCTACCACGGCCACACCAACATCACCAGCCCCGAGGCCTTCGGCCGCCCCGAGAGTTGGGAAACCGCCATGTCGTTTTCCAAGTACAACGGCATCAACCTGGACATTGGGCACTTTGTCTCGGGCAACAGCAAGTCGCCGGTCGAGTTCCTGAAGAAGTATGCGGACCGCATCACCCATATTCACCTGAAGGATCGCAAGACCAACAACGGCCCCAACACCGTCTGGGGCGAGGGCGACACTCCCATCGTTGAGGTGCTCCAGTTGATGAAGAAAGAGAAGTACCCGTTCCAGGGCACCATCGAATTCGAGTACAAGGTGCCGGAAGGCTCCGACCAGATGAAGGAGATGGCCCGCTGCGTGGAGTTCTGCCGCCAGGCGCTGGCGTAGCATTATACTACTATCCATCATGTTCTTCGCGCGCCGCGACGAATTGTGGGGCAGGTTTTTAACCTGCGGCGGATTTTCAATCCGCCTGCCCCCTTTGGACGCGCCCGCCGCAACCTCGAAGAACCGCCACCACTCGTTGCGGCTTTGCCGCTATGCGGGGCAGGTTGGTAACCCGTCCAGCGCCGGTTGCCAACCGGCGCGCAGGATGCCATCCTGCCCCACGATCCATGCATGGCGTCCGTCGTCCCAAAAAGCATGCTGCTTTGGGCTGGCAGCCTGCATTGGGTTGGCAACCCGCTGCCTCTTGACAAGGTGGCCCGAGGCCCGTTACAGGTCCGAAATTCGCTAAAGTGAGTCTAGTTCCAGGAGATTCGCCTTGAGCACATCAAATGCACCGCGCCGAACGCGTTTCTATCGCATAGTCTTCTTAGCCGCCACCGGCCTGATCCTTTGTGGCGTTTCGGATTTCGCCTCGGCTCAAACCGCCCCCTACGCGCCGCCGCAATCGCCACGCGCCAAAATGAATTTCAACTTGAACTGGAAATTCATCCGCGCGGACGTGCCCGGCGCGGAGGCGCCCGGCTTCGACGACTCGGCTTGGACCACCGTCAGCCTGCCGCACAGCTTCAACGACGTCGATTCATTTCGGAAGATCATCAGCCATAGCTGGGGGGACGTCGGCACCTACAAAGGGTTGGTCTGGTACCGCAAGCATTTCAAGCTTCCGGCCAAACTTGCCGGCAGCAAGATCTTCGTCGAATTCGAGGGCATGCGGCAAGCTGGCGTCATGTTCCTGAATGGCAAGGAAGTGGGGCTGTACGAGAACGGCGTGACGGCCTACGGCTTGGACATCTCCGGCGCCGTTCACTTCGGCGACCAAGACAACGTCCTGGCCGTCAAGGTGGACAACCGCACCGGGTCCAAGACCGGGACCGAGCAGAGCAAGGGTATGGTCGACGACACCTACACGGAGCGCGGCACCAAGATCGCGTTTGAGTGGAACACCAACGATTTCAATCCCGACCACGGCGGCCTGAACCGGCATGTCTGGCTGCATGTCACCGGCAAGATCTACCAGACGCTGCCTCTCTATTACGGCCTGGAAAGCACCGGGGTCTATGTTCACGCCGCGAAGTTCAACATCGCCGGAAAGAGTGCCGAGGTCACAGTCGAGTCAGAGGTGAAGAACGCCTCGGGCGATCGCGCCACGGTGGATTTATCGGCCGTGATCGTCGATCGGAGCGGGCGTGTCCGCGCCAAATTCGACGGCAGCTCCACCGATATGGTGGACACCGAACAGACCGTCTTGTCGGCCACTGGAACGCTCAAGGAAGCCCGCTTCTGGTGCCCGGAGGACCCCTATCTCTACGACGTTTACACCATCCTCACGGTGGACGGGAAGATCGTGGACGCCAACAAAGTCGTTACTGGGTTTCGCAAGACCGAGTTCAAGGGCGGCGCCGGCACGGGCGGCGTATACCTCAATGACAAGTTCGTCTACCTGAAAGGCTTCGCCCAGCGCTCCAGCGACGAATGGGCCGCTTTGGGCGGGGCGTATCCCGACTGGCTCCACGACTATAACGCCCAGTTGCTCCGCGACAGCCACGGCAACTACATGCGCTGGATGCACATTGCTCCGCAGCGCGTGGATGCCGATTCCTTCGACCGCTTCGGCATCATTCAAATCTGCCCCGGAGGCGACAAGGAAAGGGACGCGGAAGGACGTCAGTGGGAACAGCGCCTGGAAGCGATGCGCGACACCATGGTTTACTTCCGCAACAGTCCCGGCATCCTCTTGTGGGAAGCCGGCAACACGGTAATCACCGCGGAGCACATGCAGCAGATGGTGGCCCTTCGTAAGAAGTGGGACCCCGATGGCGGTCGCGTCATGGGCACCCGCGGCAATGACGACATCAAGGCGAACACCGCCATCAACCCCATTGCCGAATTCTATGGCGTAATGCTCGGCCAGGATAAGAAGACCGACCAACTCGCCACCCCCTCCGACATGTTCCGCGCCTACAGCGCCGAGCGCCGAGACCGCGCGCCAATCATCGAGACCGAGGACTTCAGGGATGAGGGCGCGCGCCGTTTCTGGGACGATTTTTCGCCGCCCTATTTCGGTTTCAAGAAGGGACCGCAAGACACCTGGCAATACACCTCCGAGAGTTTCGCCCTGGCCGCGGTCGCCCGCTACAAGGCGTATTGGGATAACCGCATTTCCAACCCCGACCCGGCGCACTCCAAGTGGTCGGGCTACGCCTCCATCTACTTCTCCGATTCCGACGCCGATGGACGGCAGGATACGAGCGAAGTCTGCCGGGTCAGCGGCAAGGTGGATGCCGTTCGTCTGCCCAAGGAGGCCTATTTCGCCCAGCGAGTCATGCAAAACGAGCAGCCCGATCTCCATATCTTGGGTCATTGGAGCTATCCGGCGAAGACCGTGAAGACCATCTACGTTATCGCCAATACGCAATCGGTAGAGTTGTTTGTAAACGGCAAATCCCGTGGAGTGAATTCCGAACCGGCGAATGGATATGCCTTCGCATTCCCCGATGTTGAATTCGCGCCCGGAAGCCTGAAAGCCGTTGGTAGGAACGATGGCAAGTCGGTGGCCCAGGAAGAACTAACTACCGCTGGTCCGCCGGCGCAGATCAAACTCACACCAGTGGTTGGTCCGGAGGGTTTGCAGGCCGACGGGCAGGATGCGGCGCTGATTGACGTGGAAGTCCTCGACGCCATAGGCCAGCGCTGCCCCACCGACGACGACAAAGTCGACTTCACCATCGCCGGCCCGGGAGTTTGGCGCGGCGGCTACAATAGCGGCAAGATCGATTCGACCAACAATCTCTACCTGAATACGGAAGCCGGGATCAACCGCGTTTTCGTCCGGTCGACTTTTTCAGCCGGCACGATTACGGTGACGGCCAGCCGTCCCGGTCTGAAGCCCGCTCAAGTGAAGCTGGTTTCCAAACCAGTCCAGATAGTCGATGGCCTGGTGACCTCTATGCCGCAGCACTTGCGCGCTCCGGCGGAGAAATAGAAGCCACCCGAACATAAGAAGAACCGGCGTCCGCCCCACTGGTTGCGGCTATGCTGCGCTGTGGGGCAGGATGTTATCCTGCGGCGGGTTGGTAACCCGCCAGTGGCGCCGGTAGCCAACCGGCGCGCAGCTTGCCAAGCTGCCCCACAAACACCTACCCTGATCTCTATGCCCGCAGCCATTTCCCTCCTACGCGGCGTCAACGTCGGCGGCCACAACAAGATCAAGATGGAAGAGCGCCGCGAGCTGTACGAATCTCTGGGACTGCGTCAAGCCGAAACCTACGTACAGAGCGGCAATGTCGTATTCCGCACGGACGCGCGGGATTTCACCCGTCTGTCGAAGCGGATTGCGGACGCGATCGAACAAAGATTCGCCTTTCGCCCCGGCGTCATCCTTCGCACCGCGGCCGACCTGCGGGCCGTCCTCGTGGCCAACCCGTTCGCCTCGCGCCGCGAAGTCGACCCCAGCAGACTGCTCGTACAGTTCCTTGCCAGCGAGCCGCCGGCAGACGTGCGCGAACGGATACTGCGCATCGAAACCGAACCCGAGGAACTGCGCATGGAAGGGCGCGAACTCTATATCTATTACCCCAACGGCATAGCTCGTCCGAAGGTCCCCTGGACAGTAATTGAGAGGATACTGCAAACGCCCTGTACCGGCAGGAACTGGAATACCGTGCGGAAGCTACTGGAGATGGCGGAGAGCCTGGAGGGCTGCTGACCGCCCGCATCAAATCAGCACTTCAGGCGGGAGGAGGCGTCTCGCTTCCGTTCCGACTCTCTCAGCGAGTTCAAGGGACCGCAGTGCTTCCTCGCGTTGCGGCTCCAGCCAATCGTCCGCGTAGCGTACTTCCACGGCGTACGGATTCATCGCAACCAACTGTGCCGCCGGTACCGAGGGTCGCGACTCGGCGGGCAAGAGCGCCAGCAACCTCCCCAGATCGTGCGTACGCGGTGCCTGGATTCCCAGCAGTGTGAGCAAGGCCTTGAGGTACTTCTCTGCCGCCTGGTGGCAGTGGAAGCAGGCCGTATCGTAAGGGCAGTGGCTCTCCCCGGCCAGGATCAGCCGCGCCGCTTCGAGGTCATGCTCCGCCTTCCGCACCCATCGCCGCAGGACTTCAGTGACCTCAGGCGGCACGCTCATAGACAACCCTGCCTTCGCGGGCGACGGGCCAATAAACCGTATTCACGACGTTCTTGTATCGCTCGAAACGCGCCGTTGTCGAGACCACAATGTCCGTCGGCAGATCGCAACCGATCAGGGCTGCGTACAGTTCGGCGGCGCGCTCGCGCGGATCGTCCACTTCGCGGAACAACACCATTAGGTCGAGGTCGCTGCCTTCCCGCGCATCGCCGCGCGCATGCGATCCGAAGAGCAGGATTCTCTCGGGCGAGAATCTGGCGGCGATCCGGTCCACAATCTCGTCGATGGCAGCCTGGGCAGTCATCTGATTTTGATGATAGCGCGTCGGCTCGCGAGAGTTCGGTGGTGCCTGAGAGGCGCGTTGAACAGGAACACGGGATTCAGGCTGGATTCGCCGGCAGGTTGGGAACCCGAACTGGCCGAGCCTTCACTTCCCGCTGGTCATCACCTTGAATTTGAGGCGAATGATAGATTCCCTCAAGCCACGCATTGTTCCCTCTATCTGGCGAAGTTGGGCAGCGTCAAACCCTGGGTTGGTCACGAGTGGGTCCAAAACCTGTGCACGCAACGTCTCTGCTTCGTCCTTGACAGTCTGGAGAGCCGTCTTAACCGGGGAAAACTTCGCCTCTTCGATAGCGATTTCTATTGTGTGAATTGAATTTGACAACCGCTGGAAGTTCCTGGTGATCTTCTGGCGCACGACGTCGGCAACTGGCCCGCCTGCCTTCGAGCATTCCGAATCAATCGCGTCAGAAAGGGAATGCAGCAGGTCGAGAGAGTCGCCGCAGAGGGAGGCCGTCAGGTCTCGCAGCGCCAAGTCGCTCGCGTGGCGTTTCTGAATTATACTACTCACCCACCACGCCGACAGGCCGGTTGTCACGGCGATTACCAACTCGCCGAGAGAGATCTTAAGCTCGACCCAGCCCCACGACGTGAACTCAGCTATCGGCATCTTCGGATGTACTCACGCGCCCTCTCCGCCAAATACGGCTCTTCATCCGACTTGAGCAGCAACGTCTTCAAGACGGCATCACTCCCATGAATACGGGCGAGTCCGCCAAAAGCCTCCTCTATGAACGACGGTGCATACCCATACCCGCCATCCAGATCGATGAACAGTTTCGCGCCTTGTTGCCTGGCCTCAGCGAACCACTTCTCCAGAAACTCTTGACGGAATTCTTCACCCGAAAACTTACCCTCGGACCGGAACCGAGGGCCGGGAGTACGGGTGAAGTCCTGAGCAATGCTGTGGCTGATTGTCTCCTCAGCTGGGTCCATATGGCACCTCCCAATACAATAGCAGACCCTCCAGGGAATGCGGGAGCTGAACGAATCGGCTGCCCTGGACGTCAGCATAGACGTCGTTCGTTATGATCATGAGTCGGCTGATTGTCTTGCTCTTCACGACGGAATCATATATCGACGGCAAGCCTCGCCCTCGGTAGGCTACCTTAGTACTGGACGGTATTCGCCCCTCTAGCAAGTCCCGAAGAATATTTGGCCGAAATGCGCCAACCAAATTGAGCAGCTTGAGCCGAAGGTTCAATTCGATGCTCTCAAAGACCCCGACGCCCATGTCAATGAAGGTAAAACAATCACACTGCCTCTCCGGATCTTTGAATACCGATGCCCACCAACTCTCTGAGCCGATCGAACCTCGTCCCGCGTGCTCATGGGTATTGGCCATGCATTCCAGGAGGTGCCCATAGGCGGCTTTCAGGCGCAGTAAACCTCCACCATCCTTCGCTGCAAAGTCAATCAATCTCTGAGCCTGGTACCCCTCAGCCCGTTTTGCGTCGACAAGGAAGTCTCGCTTGACGATTGCTCCCCGCGGCGCCCCCGTGGTCGGCAGAGAACTCTTCAGATACTGATCGAAGCCTGACTCGCGGATAGTCTCCGTGGCTGAGGAAGCATTGGGGTAGTTGCCTGATATTTGCACACCCTGGACCCGACCGATTCTGATTACTATCGACAGCAGTAGGGCGATTGCGTCAGGCGTGATTTTGTTCACATTTGCTAAATCCACGAAAACGTCCCTCTGTTTGTTGAACCGCTGAAGATCGTGATAGAACTTGATAGACAAATCCGGGGCCTCAACAAGTGATAGGAGGTATGGCGCCGTGAAGATGACAGGAGAACGGTGGGCCTTTATAGGGCGATAGAGGTCCGCCCCAAGATTGTCGTTATGTTCTCTTGTTGCTCGCTTCCAGGACTTCCACCGGAGACGTTGCGCTAGGGACGCGTCGGCATGACGCTTATTGCGGTTTTGCTCGCGTAGTTCGGTCCAGCGTTTCTTCACAAATGAAACAATAGCTTAGCGCGAAAAAGCCGCTACTGCGCGTCAACGCACATTTCAGCCACGACCGAGATCGCGGCTACTTCACCAGCGCCGCCGACTTCTCCGCGAACTCCAGCACCCAGCCCGGGAAGATCCCCAGCAGCAGCGTGCCGATCGCCGGCAGGATCAGCGCGGCGCGCAATCCCGTCGAAAGCGGCTCGGCGTTTTCGACGGCCTCGCCCGGCTCGTGCATGTACATCATCACCAGGATGCGGAGGTAGTAGTAGGCCGCCACCGCGCTATTGAGCAGGCCCAGCACGGTCAGCCACACCAGGTGCGATTCGAGCGCGGCTTTGAAGATGTAGAACTTGCCGAAGAAGCCGCCCGTCAGCGGCACGCCGATCAGCGAGAGCAGGAAGATGGAAAGCATGGCGGCGGTCAGCGGCTGCTTCTGGCCCAGGCCGGAGAAATCTTCGATGTTCTGGTACCGCTCGCCGCGGCCCGAGAGATGGCTCACCGCCGCGAATGCGCCGATGTTCATGAGCGCGTACGCCGCCAGGTAGAACATGGCCGCCGCCGTGCCCACCTGCGAGCGCGCCGTCAGCGCCACCAGCACGTAGCCGGCGTGCGCAATCGAGCTGTACGCCAACATGCGCTTGATGTTGGTCTGCATCAGCGCCGCGAAGTTGCCGATGGTCATGGAGGCCAGCGCCGAGAACCATACCAGCGGCTCCCACGCGCCGCCGATCGGCTCGAACGCGGTCATGAAGATCCGCAGGAACACGGCGAACGCCGCGGCCTTGGGACCCGCGGAAAGGAAGGCGGCCACCGGCGTGGGCGCGCCCTGATACACGTCCGGCGCCCAGATCTGGAACGGGGCCGCCGAGACTTTGAATCCCAGCCCTACAAACATCAGCGCCGCCGCCACGCCGATGAATACAGGCGCCGGCACGGTGCCCCCGGTGCCCTGTCCCAGGATGGCGGCGCGCGCGGCGGTCAGATTGACACTGCCGGTGGAGCCGTAAATCAGAGCCACGCCGTACAGGAAGAAGGCCGTCGCGAACGAGCCCAGCAGGAAATACTTTAGCGCGGCTTCATTCGAGCGCTTGTCGTCGCGGAAGTACCCGGCCAGCACGTAGCTCGCAATCGACGAAATCTCCAGGCCGATGAACACCACGATCAGGTCGTTGGCCGCCACCATCATCGACTGGCCCGCAATCGAAAAAATCAGCAGCGCATGGTACTCGCCGGTTTCGGCGTCCTGCCGCGCCAGAAAGCGATAGGACGGCAGAATCGTGAGAATCCCCACCACCAGCACCAGCACGCGGAAGAACGTGGCGAAACCGTCCACCATCAACATGCCGCCGAAAGCCGGGCCGGCATGCGTGTAGGCGTAGACCGCTCCGCCAATGGCCGCGACCAGGGTCGCCATGCTCAAGTGTCCGAAGGCGTGCGATGAGCGCCGGTGGAGAATCGGGTCGAGCACCATCAACAGCGTGCCCATCACGCTGAGAATCGTCTCGGGCAGGAAGCGGATCAGGTCCGCGGCATTGAACCCGTAGTTAGCGGGCATTGGCGGCCTCCGCTGGCACCCGCGGCGGATGCTCGACTCGCACCTCGAATGGCACGTTCACCTGGGTCTGTTCGAGCACGCGCGCCGTGGTCCGGCTCACCGGCGGCAGGAACGATTGCGAATAAACGCCCATCCACACCATCATCGCTATGAGCGGGATCACCACTGCCCATTCACGAGGCGTGAGATCGGCAACGCACCGCCGCACCTTCTCCGTCACCTCGCCGTAGAACACGCGCTGGTACATCCAGAGCATGTAGCACGCCGAGAGGATCACGCCGATGGCGGCGTAGATGGCCCACTTGAAGTTGGCGATGGCGGCGCCCTGGAGCACCAGAAACTCGCCTACGAAGTTGTTCAGCATAGGCAGGCCGATGCTCGCCAGCGTGGTCACCAGGAACGCCGTAGCGAGCCATGGCGCCGCGGTGGCCACGCCCCCGTAATCGGAGATCTCGAGCGAATGGCGCCGCTCGTAGAGCAGCCCCACGAAGACAAACAGGGCGCCGGTGGAAATGCCGTGGTTCAGCATCTGGTAGACCGCGCCATCCAGGCCCATCTGCGTGAACGTGAAAATCCCCAGTACGACAAAACCTAGGTGGCTCACCGAAGAGTACGCCACCAGCTTCTTCATGTTGGGCTGCACCATGGCCACCAGGGCGCCGTACACGATCCCAATGATCGCCAGCACCACGATCCATGGCGCGCAGGTTCGCGCGGCGCTGGGAAACAGCGGCAGGCAGAAGTGCAGGATTCCGTAAGTGCCCATCTTCAGCATGACGGACGCCAGCATCACGGAGCCCGCCACGGGGGCTTCCACGTGCGCGTCGGGCAGCCAGGTGTGTAGGGGGAAGATGGGGACTTTGATGGCGAACGCCGCGAAGAACGCCAGGAAGAGCAGCATCTGCTCGCCGGGAGCGAAGGTCAGCCGGCCGCTCCAGATCAGTTCCACAATGGCCGGGTAGCTGAACGTCTGCGTGCGCGTGTAGAGGTAGATGATGGCCGCCAGCATCAGCACCGAGCCGGTCATGGTGAAGAGGAAGAACTTCACCGCCGCGTAGATGCGGCGCTCGTGGCCCCATATGCCGATCAGGAAGTACATGGGCACCAAGGAAACTTCCCAGAAGACGTAGAACAGGAACAGGTCCTGCGCCAGGAACACGCCCACCAGCCCGAATTCGAGCAGCAGCAGAAACGCGAAAAACTCCTTCACGCGGTTCTGAATGGAGCGCCAGGAGACGAGCACGCAGATGGGCGTCAGAAACGTCGAAAGCAGCACCAGCCACAGGCTCACGCCGTCCACCGCCACATGGTAGTGGATATCGGGCGTGGCGATCCACGGCACGTTTAGGGTGAGTTGCGGGCCCGGGACGCCGCGGTCGAACACCGCGGGCAAGGCCAGCGATGCGGCGAAGGTCGCCAGCGAAATGGCAAGGGCCCAGATGCGGCTGCCCCGCGGCGAAGAACGTGGCACCAGCAGCGCGACCAGGAATCCCACCAGCGGCAGCGCCAGAATGAGGGTCGGCAGGTTCATCGGAGGCCTCCCGCGATCCCCATGGCCACAATGAGAAGCACCGACCCGAACAGCACCCACGTGGCGTAGCTGCGTATGTTGCCGGATTGCATCAGGCGCAGCAGGCTGCCGAGGTTGCGTGCGCGCGCCGCTACGCCGTTGGCGGTGCCATCGATCAGGGCCACGTCCACACCCTTCCAAAGCACCACGCGCGAACCGCCCACCAGCGGGTTGACCACCGCCGCTCCGTAGATCTCATCCACGAAGTACTTGTTGTAGACCAGCGTGTAGAGTCCCTTCACGCTCGCCGCGAACGATTCCGCCAAGGCGGGTTTGGTAACGTACATCAGCCACGCCAGTGCGATCCCCATCACGCCCGCCGCCACCGAGATGGCCACCAGGACGGGATCTTCGGGCGCTTCCATCGCCGGAAAGATCGGCGCCAGGAACTCCGGCACTTTGAAAAGCCACCCGCCGGCCAGCGACAGCAGCGCCAGAATGACAAGCGGAATGAGCATCGCGGGGGGCGATTCGTGCGCGTGCTTGTCGCCCCGGTACTCGCCGAAGAAGGCCAGGAAGATGGCGCGAAACACGTAGAAGGCGGTCATACCCGCGGTGAGCGTGCCCAGCCAGTACATCCACGGCGCGTGCTGGTGGGCGGCCACCAGAATGGCGTCCTTGCTGAAGAACCCGGAGAACGGCGGCACGCCGGCAATGGCCACCGCCGCGCACATCATGGTGGCGTACGTCCACGGGATCTTCTTGCGCAGCCCGCCCATGTGGCGCAGGTCCTGCTCGCCCGACAGCGCATGGATCACGCTGCCCGCTCCGAGGAACAGCAGCGCTTTGAAAAACGCGTGCGTCACCAGGTGGTAAATGCCCGCCGAAAACGCCCCGCAGCCCACGCCCAGGAACATGTATCCAAGCTGCGAGACCGTCGAGTAGGCGAAGACCTTCTTGATGTCGTTCTGCGCCAGGCCGATGGTGGCCGCGAAAAACGCCGTGGCCAGGCCGATGACGGCGATAACGTTCATGGCCGCCGGAGCGTGCGTGTAGATGGTCCACGACCGCGCCGTCATGTAGACTCCCGCCGTCACCATGGTGGCGGCGTGGATCAGCGCCGAGACCGGCGTAGGCCCCGCCATGGCGTCGGGCAGCCAGACATACAGCGGAAGCTGCGCGGATTTGCCGCACGCGCCCAGCATCAGCAGCAGCCCGATGATGGTGAGCGTCGCCTCAGGCGCGCCAGGAGCCTGTTTGAACACGGTTGCGAAATCGAGCGACCCGAAATTCTTGACCATATAGAACATGGCCAGCGAGAAGCCGAAGTCGCCGATGCGGTTCACGATGAAGGCCTTGTTGCCGGCTTCGGTAGCGAACTTCTTGTCGAAATAGAACCCGATCAGCAGGTAGCTGCACAGCCCCACCCCTTCCCACCCCACGAACATCACCAGGTAGTTCGAAGCCAGCACCAGCACCAGCATGAAGAACATGAAGAGGTTCAAGAACGCAAAGAACCGGTAATACCCCCCCTCATGCGCCATGTAGCCAATGGAATAGATATGGATCAATGCGCCGATACCGGTCACCACCAGCAGCATGACGATAGTAAGCCGGTCAATGCCGAAATCGCACCCGATGTTGACCGCTCCGCTCTGAATCCAGGTGAAGTAATGCTCGCTGTAAACACCCGTCAGGGCGCCGAGGCTGAAGATAGTCTTCAGCACCCAGGCAAACGAAAGAGCCACGCTCCCGATGGCGACCGCATTGACGGTTCCCTTGGAGAACCTCCGCCCAAACAGGCCGTTGATCAGGAAGCCCGCGAGCGGAAGCACCGGTATGAGCCAGAGTTGCATCAGAATCTGTAATCCATCGCAGAGACGCAGAGACGCAGAGAAGAATGAGAGAAAAGACCTTGATATCCAGTCAGTCGCCGGGGGCGCCAGCCCAACGCTTCCCTCTGCTTCCTCCGCGCGCCAACCCGAGGGCTCGTGCAATGCCACAAACCTCGTAGACGCCCTCTTAGACCTGTCCTCTCTTCTCCGCGTCTCTGCGTCTCTGCGGTGACCATAATTCAGTTCTTCATCGAATCCACATCGTCGATATTCAGCGTCTCCCGGTTCTTGAAAACCGTCAATATGATGGCCAGCCCCACGGCCGCCTCGGCCGCCGCCACCACCATCACGAAGAACGCGAAGAGGTGGCCGTTCACCTGCTTGAGCTGGTAGGAAAACGTCACAAAGCTAAGGTTCACGGCGTTCAGCATCAGCTCGATCGACATGAATACCGTGATCACACTGCGCCGGAACACGAAGCCCGCCACGCCCAGCACGAACAGCACCGCGCTCAGGGTCAGATACCAGGAAATCGGGACCTCCGTCATCTCAGTCCATCTCCTTTCGCGCCAGAACAATGGCACCCACGATGCCGATCAGGATCAGGATCGAAGTCGCCTCAAACGGCAGCAGGTAGGTGGTGAACAGCGCGCGGCCGATGTCCAGCGGAGTGCCGTGCGTGAACCCGCCGAAATGCACGGAGGCACTCCGCGGATACAGGCGTTCGACGAAATACGCCAGCAGGCCCAGCAGCGCGACGAGCAGCGGCGCGCCCAGCAACTGCGCCGTCAGCGACCGGCCGTGCTTGACCTCCGCCCCCGCGTTCAACAGCATGATCACGAACACGAACAGCACCATGATGGCGCCGGCGTAGACAATCACCTGCGCGGCCGCGATAAACTCCGCGCCCAACTGCAGGTAGAGGACCGCCAGCGAGACCATCACACCCACCAGCGAGATGGCGCTCGAAATCGGATGCGTCTGCACCACCACGTTGATGGCGCACACCACCGCGATGAACGCGAAGATCAGAAAGATAGCAAGGACCATTTCATCCCAACCATGCCACCAGAAAGCCGGTCGCCAGCAGGTTCAGCACGGCGATCGGGAAAAGGAACTTCCACGTGAAGCCCATGAGTTGGTCGTAGCGGAACCGCGGCAGCGTGCCGCGGACCCACATGAAAGTGAAGAGCACCGAGCCCGTCTTGACGCAGAACCAGAACGAAGGCAGCAGCCACGCCTGCACCATCGGCAGCAGGAAGAACGCCGCGATCCCCAGGAACACCACTCCAAATACCGGCAGCGTGCGCCGGTCCCGCCGGTGGCCCGGGTGCATGCCATGGTATAGCGCCACCACCCCCGCGCCCGCGAAGATCCCGACCGGCACCAGGCTCGATCCGTAGCGGGCCGGCCAGGGCGCCACCCAGCCGCCCAGGAACAGCAGGGTCGCCATTGAGCTTACCGTGATCATGTTGGCGTATTCGGCCATGAAGAACGACGCGAACTTCATGCTGCTGTACTCCACGTGGAAGCCGGCCACCAGCTCGTTCTCGGCTTCAGGCAGGTCGAACGGCACGCGGTTGGTTTCCGCGAAACCGGCAATCAGAAAAATCAGGAAGCTTAGAACCTGCGGAAACGGCCCGTGCAGAATGTTCCATTCGAGCATGCTGCCTTGCTGCCTCTCCACCAGTTCCCGCAAGCTCAGCGTGTTCGAAATCAACAGCGGCGCGGCGATGGCCAGCGAGAGAGGCAGCTCGTAACTGATCATCTGCGCCGAGCTGCGCAGCCCGCCCAGCAGCGCGTACTTGTTGTTCGACGACCAGCCCGCCAGCGCGATTCCGTACACGCCCATGGATGCCACCGCCAGCACGAACAGCACGCCGATGTTCAAATCCGTGAGCTGCATCCAGGTCCGGTAGCCCGCCACATCGATGGCGGGACCGAACGGAATCACCACAATCGGAAGCAGCGCCATGGTCATGGCGATGAAGGGCGCCGCCAGGTACAGCGGCTTGTTCACGTACGGCGGTATGAGGTCCTCTTTGGTGATCAGCTTGATTATGTCCGCGACCGGCTGCAAGAGACCGTGCGGGCCCACGCGATACGGCCCGGGACGCACCTGTATGTGCGCAATCACCTTCCGCTCCACCCATTGCAGGTAGGCCAGCGTGGTCAGCATGACCGCGAATACGACCACGACCTTGATGAGGGTGATGACGATGAACGAGCCCATTTAGCGACCCAAGCGACCTTCCACCACCGAATTCAAAACCCTGGAATAGCGCCCGAGCGTGCCGGACGCGAACAACCCATTGTGGTCGGAATGCGCCAGATCGGGCCGGTTGTCGACGGGGAAGCTCCCGCTGAATGGCTTCGTCTGCATCTCCTCATACACCGCTTCCGGCGTCCACGGACCGAGCGCCGCCGCCGCGCCCATCTCACGCGCCAGAAATCCCATGATTTCGAGGTCCGGCTTGGCGCCCATGGTATTCACCGCGCGCTTCAGCCGCTGCACCTCACCCGTGACGTTAGTAACCGTGCCACTCTTCTCGTACGCGCACGCCGCCGGCAGCACCACATCCGCCGCTAGCGCCGTCTCAGTCGGAAACAGATCCTGCACCACGACGAACCCCGCGCGCCGCTCAGGGGCCAGGGGCCGGGGGCCAGGGGCCGGGGGACGGAACGGGTTCGCTCCTACTACCCAAAGCACGCTCAGGTCCGCTTCCAGCATCTCGCTCACGCGCATGCCGCCTTCACCTGGCATCAGCCCCATCTCCACGGCGCCGCGCGAATTCGAGTAGTCCAGCAGGCAGACGTACTTCACCGGGATGCCCAGCGACGCGCCGAACTCCACTAGCTTTCGAACGCCGTCGCCTTGACAGGAATCGTCGAACAGGATCACCAGCTCGGGCTCGCTCTTGAGCTGGTCGCGCAGCGATTCGTAGTCGCCGCCGCGGACAATGGCGGCCGCGTACTTGTCTTCCCTCACGGGCTTCGGAGTCACCACGTAAACGCGCGCCCGGTGGTGCCGGTGGTTGGCGCGGATTTGATACGAGAGCAGCGGGTGTTCCACTGCCAAGTCCGCACCGATGATGAGAAAGGCCTTGCGCTCGTAGAGGTCCGCAACCGTGGCCAATTGCCCGCTGGCGCCGCCCAGCGCATCGAGAAGCGTCGGCAGATCGCCCGTGCGGTGGTGGTCGATGTGGTTGGTGCGCAGCACCTCGCGCGCGAATTTCCGCAAATAGAAATTCTCTTCATTGGTGGTGTGGTTGCTGCCGATCACGCCAAACGTACCGCCATCCGCTAGCGTCTCGTTGAACTTCTCCGCCACCGCCTTCAGCGCCTGCGCCCAAGAGACCTCTTTCAACTCGCCCTCGACGCGCATCAACGGCGCCTGCAGCCGCTCCGGATGATCGTAGAAATCGAACCCGTAGCGACCCTTGATGCACAGGAACTCGCCGTTGATCCCGGTGCGGTCGCGGTTCGTGCCGCGGATGATGCGGTCGTTGCGAACGCCCAGTGTGGTGGTGCACCCATCCGAGCAGTGCGCGCAGATGGTTCCCACATGGGTCATTTCCCACGGGCGCGTCTTATACCGGTAGGCTCCACTGGTGAGCGCGCCCACGGGACAAATGTCGATGCACGCGCCGCATTCGTCGCATTCCAGGTGGTCGCCCTTGTTGGGCGCGATCTCCGACACCACCCCGCGGTTGATCACCCCGAGCGCGTTGACTCCCATTCCTTCGTTGCAGATGCGCACGCAGCGGAAGCACAGGATGCAGCGCGGCGCGTCGTAGAACACCACCGGCGAGAACTGCTTCTCCGGCGTGTGGACTTTCTCTTCCGTGAAACGGCTTTCGCCCACGCCGTAGCGGAACACCATGTCCTGCAATTCGCACTCGCCGCCCTTGTCGCACACCGGGCAATCCAGCGGGTGGTTAGTGAGCAGGAATTCCAGCATGTACTTGCGCGCCGAGACCACCTGGGCGGTCTCGGTCCGCACCACCATGCCCTCGGAAACGGGAAGCGTGCAAGCCGTCATCAACTTGGGCATCTTCTCCACTTCCACCAGGCACATGCGGCAGGCGGCTTGCAGAGTGAGACCCTGGTAGTAGCAGAACGACGGGATCTCGATGCCCACCCGCCTGGCGGCGTCGATCACCAGTGTCCCCGGCGGCGCCTCCACCGCCCGCCCGTCAATCGTGAGCTGTACCAGTTCCCCCATCGGATCCCTACCGTCCGCCGGCGCCGCACTTCCCACTCAGGTGTTCCTCGAACTCGCCGCGGAACTTCTCCACAATCGAGATCGTCGGCATGGCCGCCGCGTCCCCTAGCGGGCAGAACGTGCGCCCCAGCATGTTCCTCGCGATGTCCCCCACCAGGTCGATGTCGCCCGGCGTCCCTCCGCCCTCGTGGAACCGCACCAGGATCTTGCGCAGCCAGGTGGTCCCCTCGCGGCACGGAATGCACCAGCCGCAGCTTTCGTGCGCGTAAAACCGCATGATCCGCATGGCGGCCTTCACCATGCACGTGTCTTCGTCCATCACGATCACGCCGCCCGAACCCAGCATGGTCTTCTTGGCCGCCATGGCGTCATAGTCCATGGTGAGGCCTTCGCACTCTTCGGCGGTCAGCACCGGGCAGCTCGATCCGCCCGGAATGAACGCCTTCAATTTCTTTCCGTTCGGAATGCCGCCGCCCACTTCCTCGATCATCTGTTTCACCGGGAAGCCCATGCGCAGCTCGTACACACCGGGTTTGTTGACGTGGCCCGTCAGGCAGACCATCTTGGTTCCGCCGGCCCGCGGCACGCCCAGCGCCGCGAAGGCCGCGCCGCCGTCGCGCAGAATCGCCGGCGCCGCGCAGAACGTCTCCACGTTGTTCAGCACGGTGGGCGACTGAAACGCGCCCACCACCGCCGGAAAGGGCGGCCGTATGCGCGGGATCCCGCGCTTGCCCTCGAGCGATTCCAGCAGCGCCGATTCCTCCCCGCACTCGTAGGCCCCCGCGCCGCTGTGCGTATGGAGATCGAAATCGAACCCCGTGCCCTGTATGTTCTTCCCCAGCCAGCCATGCGCATACGCCTCGGCGATGGCCTTGTCCAGGATCTCGATCAGGTAGCGGTATTCGCCGCGGATGTAAACGTAGCCGGCGTGCGCCCCCACCGCCAGGCCCGCGATCAGCACGCCTTCGATCAACTGGTGCGGATCGTTTTCAATCAGCACGCGGTCTTTGCAGGTGCCCGGCTCGCTCTCATCGCCGTTCACCACGATGTATTTCGGCTTGGGCGACGTGCGCGGCACGAAGCTCCACTTCATCCCCGCCGGGAAGCCCGCCCCGCCGCGCCCGCGCAGGTTCGAAACCTTGACTTCCTCGACGATCTCCTCCGGCTTCATGCCCGCGGCCTTCAGAAACCCCTGGTAGCCCTCCGTGGCCAGATACGTCTCCAGCGAAGCCGAATTCGGCAAACCGAAGCGGCGCGTAAGCACCCTGGTCTCGAGCGGGCTGGGTTGGTTGTACAGCATCCCTTACGGCTTCTTCCTCAGGTCGTCTAAAAGCCGGTCCAGCTTCTCGGGTGTCACGAAGTGGTGAAAATCGTAGTTCACCTGGATGGCCGGCGCCCACGAGCAGGCCCCTATGCATTCCACTTCCTCAATGGAAATCTGCCCGTCCCCGGTCACTTGCTTGTGCCCGATCCCCAATTTCTTGCAGGTGTGCTCCCACAGCTTGTCGCCGTCGTGGAGCAGGCAACTGATGTTGGTGCAGATCTGCACGTGGTATTTCCCCAGCGGCTGGCGGTGCAGCATGGAGTAATACGAAAGCACCTCGTTTACCTGGAGCGCGGTCACGCCCACCCGCTTGGCTACCTCCTCGATCAACTCCTCGGAGATGTGCCCCACCTCGTCCTGCGCGTAGAGCAGCATCGGCACCATGGCCGCGCGCTGCCGCCCCTCGGGATAGCTCGTCAGAAGCTTCGCAAATCGGGCTTCGAGTTGTGGAGAAAAGGTCATCAGCGGTCTGTGTCACCCAGTACAAAATCCATACTGCCGATGGAAGCGATCACGTTCGCGATCAGAGTGCCTTCCACCATTTTAGGCACGGCTTGCAGGTTCCCAAAACTGGGCGTTCGCATGTGCACCCGATAGGGCTTGGCCCCCCCGTCGCTCACCACGTAGAAGCCCAACTCCCCGCGCGGCGATTCGATGACCTGGTAGACTTCCCCCTCCGGCACGCGGAACCCCTCGGTCACGATCTTGAAGTGGTAGATGAGAGCCTCCATCTGGGTCTTCATCTTCTCGCGGTCGGGCAGCACCACGTGCTGGTCGTCGGCTTTCCACGGCCCCTCGGGCATGCCGTCCATGGCCTGCCGGACGATGCGCACGCTCTGCCGCATCTCTTCCATGCGCACCTGGTAGCGCGCGTAGACGTCGCTATCGGTGCGCGTGGGCACTTCGAAATCGAACAGCTCGTAGCTCGAGTAGGGCTCGTCCTTGCGCGCGTCGGTCTTCAACCCGGCCGCCCGCAGCATGGGCCCGGTGACGCCCAGGTCGAGCATGTCTTCGAGCGCCATGACGCCCACCCCGCGGGTCCGCCCCATCCAGATGCGGTTCCTGGTCAGCAGGTCTTCGTACTCGTCGATGCGGCTGGGGAAAACGTCGATGAACTTCTTGACCCGCTCGTGCCAGCCGCGCGGCGGCTCGAGCGCCAGCCCGCCGATGCGGAAGTAGCTGGTCATCATCCGCTGCCCCGAGAACATCTCGAAGATGCGCAGAATATCCTCGCGCTCGCGGAAGCAGTAGAGGAACATGCTCATGGCGCCGATATCCAGCGCGTGCGTTCCCAGCCACACCAGGTGGCTGTTCAGCCGCGTGAGTTCGGTGAGCATCACCCGCATCCACTGCGCCCGCGGCGGAATCTCCAGCGCCAGCAGTTTCTCCACCGCCAGACAGTACCCCAGGTTCATCGAAAGCGGCGCCAGGTAGTCCACCCGGTCCGTCAGCGTGACCGCCTGCTGGTAGGTCTTCACCTCGAACTCTTTCTCGATGCCGGTGTGCAGGTAGCCGATATCGAGCGCGCTGTTGACGATGTTCTCGCCGTCCAGATCGAGCACCAGGCGCAGCACGCCGTGCGTCGAGGGGTGCTGCGGTCCCATGTTCAGGACCATGCGGCGTGGGCCGGATTGTGGCGTTGGTTCGTCCGGTGCGCTCATGGCCTAAACCCTTGTCCCGGCGATCGGGTAGTCTTTACGCAGCGGGTGGCCTTCCCAGTCGTCCGGCAACATGATCCGCCGCAAATCGGGGTGATTCACGAACTGGATCCCGAAAAGGTCGAACACTTCGCGCTCGTACCAGTTCGCCGAGCGCCACACCGGAGTCACCGATTCGATCACCGGATCTTCGCCTCGCACGCGGCACTTCACCCGCAGCCGCCGGCAAGGCTCGATGGAGTGCAGGTGGTAGACCACTTCGAACCGCGGTTCCGCCGGATACCGGTCCACCGCCGTCACCGTGCTCAGACGAACGAACTTCTGGTCGTACTTCAGGAATCCGCAGACGCTCACGATTCTGGCCGGGGGCGTTTCGAGCGTCAATTCCTTCCGGTCGTACGTGCCGCCCGTCACCGCGTCGGCGTCGAACGCCGCCACGGCCGCGGCCACGGGATGCTCTCGCAAATTGTCGGGTAGCATTTCGAAATCGTTACAACTTCCGCCGGGAGCGGTCTGGCTCGGCCCAATCCAGGGCGCCCTTCTTCCAGATGTAGAAAAACCCGGAAAGTGTCAGAATTACGAACACCAGCATCTCGACGAACGCGAACATCTTCAGCTCGCGATAGACCACCACCCAGGGGTACAGGAAGATTGCTTCGATATCGAATAGAATGAACAGCATCGCCACCAGGTAGAATTTCACGCTGAAGCGGTGCCGCGCGTCGCCCGTAGGCGTGATGCCAGATTCGTAGGGCGTGTCCTTGATGGTGTTGCGAACACGCTTCCCCAGGGCGTACGACGCAGTCAGCAATCCCGCTGCCAGGGCCATCGCCACGAGCACCTGCACCAGGACCGGGAAGTACAAATCCGTGTAGGACTGGGGCATCAGATCCGACTATAGTTGTTGCAAAAGAGGGGTGTCAACCAGCATGCCCAGCGACATCGTCAAGCAGCCCCTCTCGCCCGAAACGGTTCTCCGCTCCGGCGCGCAGCTTGAGATCGTACAGTTCGTCGGAGGCGGGTAGGGGCCGGGCATGCCCGGCCCGGCAGGCCGTGCCGCCTGCCCATGCCGGCCGTGCCCGGCACCCGCCAGTAGTCCCGTTTACACGAAGCTCCGAATCGCGGTCACTTCGCTGTCGTGCACGTCGAAAACGGTGTAAAGCTTGGTGATTTGCAGCAGGTCCTTCACCCGCTTGGTCAGGTTGAGCAGTTTCAACTGCCCGCCCCCGTTGGTCACCGTGGTGAAAGCCGACACCAACTCGCCGATTCCCGAGCTGTCGATGTACGATACCTCTCCCAGGTTGAGCAGGACCTTTTTCTGCCCCTTGCTCACCATTTCGCGCAGGGTGTCGCGCAGGGCGCTCGAACCCTCGCCCAGGGTGATCCGCCCCGCCACATCCACCACGCTTACGTCGCCGATCTGCCGAGTATTCAACTTTACGCTCACTGAGTATTCCTCCAGGCTGAAAGCTATCGAATCTATTTAGATGCCATGTACTTGACCAAAGTTACCTCGGTCCCCGCTGGCTCCAGGCGCCGGATTTGAAACTCGTCCATGAACGAGCGGACGAGAAAAATACCGCGTCCCGAAGCGCGCATCAGGTTCTCTTCGGACAGCGGGTCGGGAAGGCGGGAAAAATCGAACCCGTCGCCTTCGTCCGCGATTCGCACCGTGAACCGCTCCGTGTTACTGACCACCGAGAACCGAACCTTCTTGTTCGCGTTGTACCGGTTGCCGTGCGCCACCGCGTTTACCATCGACTCCCGCACGGCCATTCCGATCTTCATCAAGTCGTCTTCGTCGAAACCCGCCCGTTGAGCCGCGTCCACCGCCAGCTCCTCGGCGCTGTCCACACTGCCCAAGGTGGAATCCAGAAACCGTTCTACAGTCTCCGGTGTCTGGCGCGAATCTTCCCGCATACAGAGAACGGCCAGAATGCGTGGCCAAAGCGAATCGTCAGAATAAATTACCGCCGTTGCAAAAGTCAAGAAGCATCCCGCCCGCATCCCCCTCGTTGGGCCTGGCCACCCCAATTGTAATCCTTTACAACGCGGCCCGGAGCGCACCCGCCCTGTGGCCCGCCCGCCCGGTCACCCCCCGGCCGCATCCCCGCCCTGTCACCATTGCCTCGAAACTGCATCTTTCAGTTTATGGAAGTTCGTATTCAGCATCTCGGTGATGTCAAGTTCGAGGCCAGCACGCGAGGTCATCGCGTGGTCTGCGACCAGCCGCCCGATAACGGCGGATCGGACACCGGCATGACGCCCCCGGAGTATCTGCTGGTCTCGCTGGGGACCTGCGCGGGGTTCTACGCCGCGCAGTATCTGAAGACCAGGTCCCTGCCGGCCCACGGCCTGGAGGTCAAGGTGACCGCGGAGAAAGCCGCGCAGCCGGCGCGGCTGGGACGCTTTCGGATTGAGGTGACCGTGCCTGCCCTGGATCCCCGCCACGAAGCCGGCATCTTGCGGGCGGTAAAGGCCTGCCTGGTCCACAACACCCTCGTGCACGCGCCCGAGATCGAAACCGTGCTGGTTCCCGCCGCGGAACTCCTCCCCGTCTGAGGGCTGCAAGAACTTTCACCGCGGAGACGCGGAGACGCGGAGAAGAATAAGAACGCTGGCTTGGTATTCTGTCATCCGCCGGGGGCGCCAGCCCAACGCTTCCCTCTGCTTCCTCCGCGCGCCAACCCGAGGGCTCGTGTAGTGCCACAAACCTCCTACACACCCTTCTTACTTTGCCTTCTCTTCTCTGCGTCTCCGCGTCTCTGCGGTGAACCACTTCGACGGGCCGCCACTCCGGCTGCGCCCCCGAAGCACGTTACAATCGAGGCGTGGACCCGCAAGACGAAGCCCAACTCGCGCGCGCGCTCGTCGCCGGCGAGCCGGACGCGTTCGAGAGATTCGTCGGTCATTTCCGCTCCAAGGTGTTCCACTACAGTTGGCTCATGTGCGGCCGGCCGGAGGACGCCGAAGAGGTCGCTCAGGAAACCCTGCTCAAGGTCTTCGAGAATCTCGGCCAGCTTCGCGAGCCGGACCGCGTGCGTTCCTGGGTCTTCCGCATCGCCAAGAACGCCTGCCTCATGCAGCGCCGCAAGAGCGTTTTTGCGCCTGCCCACGAGCTCTCCCTCCACGAACTCGAGCCCGCTGAAGAAGTGCCCGATGGAACGCGCCCGCCGGACCTCGACCTTCTACGCTCCGAGTTGCGTAATGTTCTCGATCGCGTCATCGCGGAACTCCCGCCCGCGTACCGCGCCGTGGTGCTGCTGCGCGACATCGAAGAACTTTCCACGGAAGAGACCGCCCAGATCCTGGATCTGACCACCGATGTCGTCAAGACCCGGCTGCACCGCGGCAGGCTTGCCATGCGGCAGACGCTCGACTGCTATCTTCACAACCGTTGCCTGGAAGACCAGCCCGCCCCCAATCCGGCCCCTTTGAGTCCGGAGGAGCGCACGAAGCTATATTCCATGTGGCAAGACAAGGCCGCGGCCAAATAGCTCGCCGCCGTCTTGGCTGATAGCTTCTAGCGTAGTGCCGCCGAAATCCTGCCAGTTTTGTGGGGCGGGCAATCCTGCCCTCAGCCGGCCTTCTGGCCGGCTGGACCCGTTGGAAAGTGGGTCCGCAGGCTGAATAGCCTGCCCCACTGTCAAATACATGCTCCTTATTCTGCTTGCCGCAGGCCACTAGCTACGACGGCAACTGCTTCAACACGCTGGGGAACGCAGCCTGGATCAACTGGACGCCCAGGGCCGTGGCGGCAGCGATGTTGTTGTCGCGAACCGGCACCACGACCTTCACCAGAGAGGTGTCGCTGCGGCGGTAGCGAATGGAATCCACCACCAGCCAGAACTTCGCCCAATACTCGCTGGCAATGATGCGGTTGTGGGTCTGGTACCAGTACAGCACCACGCTCTTGTCGTCTCCGTGCTCCACCACATACCGGTTCGTCACAATGGGCCCAACCCAGCCGGGAACGTCGATGGTCTGCCTCCCGGTCTCCACCGGCTCCCAGCCCGAACCTGGCAGGCAGTTCTTGGGAGAGTGCGGCGCCTGGCCATACCGCTGCGTCCTGAAATACGCAATGAACAGGAATGCATAGTCGGTCTGGGAGGGGCTGACGTACACCCGGTTCAGTGTGTCGTCGGCTTTCAAGACGTCCTGGATCTCCTTTTCGAGCGGAACATCCCGCGTCACTGTCCATCCGTTCAGCGTGCGCGGAAAGGACCCCAGCGGCGAGACCAGGGGCGCCCGCTCGGCGCGCGAGGCGATGGCGTAAAACGCCGTGCCCTCAAGCAGCAGTACCGCCGTCAGCACCCACGCATGCCGGTTGCGCGGAAAACTCATGACCTTCTCCTGGCTTCCAGGTAATTGGAGCCGCGTGCGAGCGATTGGTGGAAGAGAATCAGGATGCCCAGCGCCACCATGAAGATGACCCAGCCTTCAGCTTCGTGGAAAAACCCTTCGGCCGCTTCCGGTTTCACCTGCGTCAGTATCCCGGTTATGGTAACGCGGCTACTGTTCGCCACGATGGCGATCGGGATGGTGGAAACAAATAGCACCACGCGTATCCACACCTTCTTCTCGAAAAAGTATCCGTAGACCAGCGATAGAAAGGTCAGCGAAAGCAGCGAGCGGATACCGCTGCATGCTTCCACCACCGAGAGCCGCTGGTTGGGCAGTTCCAGTATGTTGCCTTCGCGCAGGACGGGGACGGAGAGCAAGGTGAGCGCTCCGTCCGCCAGGCGGCTCGCCAGAAGCTGCAGCGGGAACGTGATCTGGTTGTAGATCACCGCGTCAATCGGCACCATGAAGAACAACAGGAATAGCGGGAACGCCAACTTCTTCAGCACCAGGTTACCGCCCAGCAGCCAGACCGCGCCAATCAGCACAATCACGAAAGACGTGCGCGACAGGAACAGCTCCACACCCAGAACGCCGACCATCAGTTGGACTCCGCCAACCACAACCACGGCCAGCCCCCACCAGTTCGGTCGAGGCTGGATTGCCAGCAATTGGTCCCGCATCTGCCAGACGATATACCCGGCGATAACCGGGACGAAAAACCCGTGGCCCATGTCCGGGTCCCTGCTCCATTGCCTCACCAGGGCACTCAAGATCTGGGCGTAGCACGCCACAATCAGGAGTCCGAACCAGGCAATCTTACCCCACGGCAATTGAGACGTCCGCATGGTGTCGGGAGCCGCGGTCATATGAGTACCACCCGATATATGATAGCAGCGCCATGTACGGCTATGTCATGTCGCGTCCGGGTCGCGGTCTTCTACGATTGCGCGAATCGTCTCGACCAGCTCCGCCACCGCCGTGTCGGGCAGTTGATCGTGCGTCAGGCTTTCGCATATGGCGGCAAGATCCAGTACTCGCGCCAGCCGCCGCCAATCCCGCGGCAAAGCGCCGCCCGCATGCTCATAGCCAGCCGAGAAATGCGGCTCGGCGAGAGGGTGCGCGGCACGCTCGTAGCGGAGGAAATTGCCTGCGTCGCCTAGCGGAGAGCCGGAAACCGCGAACTCCCAATCCAGCACGGCGACCACCGACCACCGGCCGGCCAGGCATCGCACCAGCAGGTTGCCCGCGTTGAAATCGCCATGGACCAACCGCGCCTCCTTTTCCAAACACGCGAGTTCCGGCGCCCACCGCCACACCAGGGCGCTGGCGCGATCGCGTACGCCCGACGGTACGCGCCGTCCCGCGTCGATCGACGCCAGGCACAGATCCACGAATCGCGGCGTGGGGTCCTTCCCCTCCAGCAACGGCGCCGTGACGGCCGGCCCCGGGCCCAGCCATCCCGGCCTGTCGAAGCTGAAACGGCCTATCGCCGCCAGGGTCTCTCCCGCGGAATACGCCGCCTCCGCCACCGCGCCGGTATCGCCGCTGCGCCTCAGGTCGCGTAGGCCGATCCCTTCGACGTAGCGCGCCAGGGTGAACGGCGGCAGATCCTCCCACCCATGCGGCTCCGCGTGGATAACTTCCGGCACGGGAACCGACCCGCCGGCCAGCCGTAGCAGGTCCAATTCCTTGCGGCACAGCGAGGCATCGTGCTCGTAGACGCGGAGGACCACCGGCTCCACTTGGCCGTCGAGGCGGAGCTTGAAGTTGGCGTTGCGCAAACCACCGCCCAGCGGCTGAATCTCCGCGACGTGGCGGCCTGGAAATGCCGCGCCAACCATCCGGCCCACCATTTCCGGGGCCAGCGCGCGGCGCGGTTCCAACCGGATCCAGCGGGCTTCCTGGGGAACGCCGGGCAGCATACCACTCCATCATCGCAGGCCCGTTCTGTTGTGCGGGCAACTCCTTCTCCTTAGGGTTTGAATGGACTAACCCTAGGGCGCCTGCCCGATTGAGCCACAGCCCTTCTCACCCTAAATTGGAAGAGGAGCAGTCTCTCTAGACAGCGGCTCACGGTGGGGGGAAATAGATTAATGCGGAATCACGATCCTATTCAGACTCGGTTCACGCGCCGTGGGTTCATGGGGGCGGTCACCGCCGGTGCGCTGGGTCTCGCGACTCGGAAGAGAGCCCTGGCCCAGACCACGGCTCCCTGGAGCATTGTTGTGGTGCCCGATCCGCAGTACATGGCAGCCACCTATGCTTGTTCCAATGGACCCGCCGCCTACGACAACCTGATGCGCTGGATTGTCGACAATCGTAACTTGGCCGTGGACGGAGTGCCGCTCAACATCAAAGCGGCCATCGGCGTGGGCGACTGCGTGAATTACGCCGGCCCCGTCTATGGCGGTGAAGGCTTGGTTGCGGCGAAGGCCTGGAGCCGGCTGGACGCCGCCGGCATCCATAAGCAGACGACGCCTGGCAATCACGACTGGGTAAACGGGTCCAATGCCGGTTTTTCTCGCGACGACGCGCACCTCGATGGGGTATGGACGGGGACCAACCCTTTCAGCGCCAGCAAGCTGGCTTCGGTGCTTGGTTCCGGCATGTCGCTGGCTGGCTCGAGCGATATGGCGTATTGGGGTGGATCTTACAGTTCATCCGGCGCCAACACATATACCACGATGAACATCGGGGCCCGGCGAATCCTCATAATTGGGTTGGAGTTCTTTCCCCGGTCGGCGGTCCTGAACTGGGCTAAGAGGATTCACGACGCTCATCCCGACCACGAATGCTGGATCACCACGCATTCCTACCTTACCGACCAGGCCAGCGTCTCCTCCGATCCCAACGCCCCGAGCAACCGGGTGTCGCGTGGAACCGGGGGCGCCAGCAACAGCCAGGGTCCCGACGCCTACGGCTTGGGGGCCGCCCCCGCCTCCAACAGCGCCGTCGAGATGTGGAACGGGAGCGACCCAACCTGGCAGGCCGGGCTTAAGTCGTTCACCAACCTCACCGCCGTCTTTTCGGGCCACTGGATCGACCCAGCCACCGATGGCGGGTGGTACTGGCAGCGCAATTTCCCGAGATCCTCTTCGCAGCGGGGGCAAAGAGTGCTGGAACTCTTCGCCAATTGGCAGCAACTCGACCAGACCACGCAGTGTGGCGCAAAACCCGTGAATGGGGCCAGCGACGCGGCACACCTCATGATCTTGCGCTTCCGCGAGGACCTGGTCCCGCGGGTTGTGGAGTCGTACGCACTTTCGACCGTCTCCGGCAGGTGGTATGGTGCCGGGGGGATCGCGCCGGCGGCCGGTCCGATTCAACTCTTCAGCCTGGATTCTCCCGGTATCCAGCCGGGCACATGCCGAACTCCCGGTCGCACGCCCACCCAGGAACTTCGTCGCTCTGCCGCCCCTCTGGCCGGAGCGCACTGTTCGGAAGCCCAGAGCATCTAGTGGTCTGCGTCTGAAATCCTGAAGCATATTGCGAAGCCCAGTGGGGCAGGCAATCTTGCCTGCAGCCGCCTTTCCAGGCGGCTGGACCCGCTGGAAAGCGGGTCCGCGGGCTGGATAGC
>Ga0182021_10000315_pt1 | contig 49719 bp, 42 predicted proteins | sample 612E3MmetaG_FD_120493 | JGI IMG/M metagenome (GOLD analysis project Ga0182021, IMG submission 120493) | Permafrost microbial communities from Stordalen Mire, Sweden - 612E3M metaG (Illumina Assembly) | ecosystem: Environmental > Terrestrial > Soil > Wetlands > Permafrost | place: Sweden... | reverse complement strand
GCCCCTGCTGATGGACCTGTTCGCGCGCTCGCGTGGCATGGAACGAGTGGCGGCTCGCGGCGGTTCGCTCGACTACCAAAACCGCATTATGGCCACGCTGTTTTATTCTCCCTCCACCCGGACACGCTTTTCGTTTGAAGCGGCCATGCACAAACTGGGAGGGCGCGTGCTCTCCACCGAGCAGGCGCGGGCGTTCTCTTCGGAAGTCGAAGGCGAGCAGGTGGAAGACTCGATCCGCATCATCGGCAGCTACTCCGATGTGATCGTGATCCGGCATCACGAGGAAGATGGAGCGCGGCGGGCGGCGGCGGTGTCGCCGGTGCCGATCATCAATGCCGGCGATGGCTGTGGCGGCCAGCACCCCACCCAGGCGCTGCTCGACCTCTATACGATCTACCGCATGCGTCCGCTCGACGGGCTGAGCGTGGCGTTTATCGGGGAGCTGGACAAAGGCCGTACGGCGCGCTCTTTGGCTTATTTGCTGGCCAAATTCGAGCGCATCCGCATCTTTTTCGTGAGCCCGCCGGAGTTGCAGATGAAGCCGGATATCCTCGAATACCTGGACCGGCACGACGTGCATTACGAGCTCGAGTCCGATCTGAACAAAGTAGTCGGCGAAGTGGATGTGGTCTACCAGACGCGAATTCGTCCGGACCGCGGAACCGATCTGCCGGTGCGGCGCAAGTACGCGATCGATTCGTCGGTCTTACAGCGCATGAAGCCGGATGCGATGATTCTTCATCCCCTGCCGCGCACGGTTGAATTGGACAAGACAGTAGACAGCGACCCGCGAGCACTGTATTTCCGGCAAGCGACAAACGGACTGTACGTGCGGATGGCGCTGCTGACAATGCTGTTGGAGTAGCGGTCGCAAAGTTTCTAGTTTCGTTGTTGCTGGTTTCTAGTTGTGCGGCGCCTCGGCGATCGCGAGAGAAGAACCATAAACTAGAAACTAGCAACCAAAGACCTTTTTGGAGATCCCATGTCCTTACTAGCAGAAAAGACCCGTACTCAGGAATTCATCGAACTCGAAGAAAACTACGGAGCCCACAACTATCATCCGCTGGACGTGGTGATCGAGCGCGCCCAGGGATGCTGGGTGTACGACGTCGACGGCAACAAGTATCTGGATTGTCTCGCAGCCTACTCGGCCGTGAACCAGGGCCACTGTCATCCGAAAATTCTCGAGGCGATGATCGCGCAGGCACACAGAGTCACGCTGACTTCCCGTGCCTTCCGTAACGACGAACTGCCGCTGCTCTACAAAGAACTGCACGACCTGACGGGCATGGATATGACTCTGCCCATGAACTCCGGCGCCGAAGCTGTCGAGACTGCGGTCAAGGCAGCCCGCAAATGGGGCCACAAAATCAAAGGCATTCCCGACGGCAAGGCTGAAATTATCGTATGCGCCAATAATTTCCACGGGCGCACCGTGACCATCGTCAGCTTCTCAACCGACGAGCAGTACCGCGACGGCTTCGGCCCGTTCACACCGGGCTTCAAGATCATCCCCTACGGAGACGCGGCTGCCCTGCGTGCCGCAATCACGCCGGATACCTGCGCGTTCCTGGTGGAGCCGATCCAGGGCGAAGCCGGCATCGTGATTCCGCCCGCCGGTTTTCTGAAAGAGGCGGCCGAGATCTGCAAGCAGAATCGCGTGCTCTTCATCGTGGACGAGATTCAGTCGGGACTGGGCCGCACCGGCAAGCTGTTCGCCTACATGCACGAGGACGTCCGCCCCGACGCTATCATCGCCGGCAAAGCGCTTTCCGGCGGCTTCTATCCGGTGTCGGCGGTGCTGGCGTCGAAAGAAGTGCTGGGTGTGTTCAATCCCGGCGACCATGGCAGCACGTTTGGCGGTAATCCACTTGCCTGCGCAGTTGCGCGTGCGGCGTTGCGAGTTTTGGTGGATGAAAAGTTGCCCGAACGCTCCGCCGAACTGGGCGCGTACTTTCTAGAGAAGCTTCGCACTCTGCGTAGCACGGACCTCAAAGAAGTGCGTGGGCGCGGCCTGTGGATCGGCATCGAACTGCACAGCAAAGCGCGTCCCTATTGCGAGGCGCTGAAGGAAGTAGGCATCCTCTGCAAAGAGACGCACGATCACGTGATCCGCATTGCTCCCCCGCTCACGATTACACGAGAAGAGATTGATTGGGCGTTCGAGCGGATCAAGAAAGTGATTGAGAAGCGATAGCCTCAATCATTGATCGCCTGATACGCCAGCACATTCACACGGCGGTCGAGGGTCAGATCCCCCGTGGGATGGAGTTGCCCCATGAAGATCACGATCATCTGCTCCTTCGGGTCGATTGTGAAGGCAGTGTAGAAGAACCCGCCCCAGTTGTACTCTCCCGGCGATCCGAGTTCGGGGAGCGGCGCTTTCACGCCGTTGATTCCGAAGCCGAGCCCGAACCCAAAATTCTCTTCATTAGCAATCTTGCCCAGTTGATCCTGGCTCATCAGTTCGACCGACTTGCGGCTGATGAGGCGAGCATTTCCCACCTTGCCGCCATCCAGCATCATCTGACAGAAGCGCAGGTAGTCCGCCGCAGTGGAGTTAAGACCTGCGCCGCCGGAGAAGAGCTTCTTGGGTGCGCGGTAAGGGTAGTCTGCGGAATAGGTAAACGATCCTTCCGTGATCGGAGTATCGGGGAAGCGATTCAGGCCCTTGTCCGCATAGTAGGTGTAGGCCGTGGCGAGCCGGTCGAGTTTGTTGTCCGGCGGGTAGAAGTAGGTGTCCTTCATGCCGAGCGGCTCGAAGATGCGCGTGCGGAAGAACTCATCCAGCGGCTTGCCGGAGACGACTTCCACCAGGCGTCCAAGCACGTCCACACCCAGGCTGTATTCCCAACGATCCCCGGGATTGAAGAGCAGAGGAACACTGGCCAGACGCTTCACTCCATCTTCAATGGTGCCGTCGTAGGGAAGCAGGCCGTGCGGGACATTCGCGTCCTTGTACAGCGGGCCGAGGTCGTTGTTCCAGTGATAGGTGATCCCCGAGGTGTGCCGCATGAGGTCGCGAATCGTGATCTCCTTGGTGGCGGGAACCGAGTAGGCCGCGCCGGACGCGGGTTTCACGAGCACTTTGGCGTTCTTGAACTCCGGCAGATACTTCGAAACGGGGTCGTCCAGCAGGAAGCGTCCCTCTTCGTACAGCATCATGGCGGCCAGGCTGGTGATCGGCTTGCTCATGGAGCAGATGCGGAACATGTTGTCAGGACGCATCGCCTTACCGGCTTCACGGTCCGCCATGCCCTGCGCTTTGAACCACACCACATGGCCGCGGCGAGACACCAACGTGACCGCGCCCGCGATGCGCTTGTCATCGATACTCTGCTGGACGGCCGTGCTGATCCGCTCCAGCCGTTCCGAAGAGAGCCCGACCGATTCGGGCTTGGCGGTGGGCAGTTCCTGCGCGACCGCAATGGCGGCCATGAACAGCAAGCATGGGAGCGCGGCAACACTGATTCTGCGTTTCATTGCTTTTGGGAGCTCCATCGTCGGATCCTCTCTTGAACATTCCTTGGGTTGGGAACTTTGGATTGTATACCGCGAGGCTTTTGCACGGCGGGTCTTTCCGCGGACGGTAAAATCATCCAGACCATGCCGAAGACCGCGCTGCTTTGCCCGCCAACCTATTTTGACGTCCTCGACATGAAGAACCCCTACATGCTGGGGGAGAGTCCTGTGGACAAGCAGAAGGCGCGTGCTCAGTGGGAAGCGCTGCGGAGGGCGCTGGAGACGGCCGGCGTCCAGATTGAAACGATTGAGGCCGTGCCCGGCCTGGAGGATATGGTCTTCGCGGCCAACCAGGTATTTGTCGGCTACCACGAGAAGATCGGCAAGTTCATCGTCCCCAGCAATATGCGTTTTTCATCCCGCCAGCGCGAGGTGGCGTATTACGTGGAGTGGTTTCGCGCTCGTGATTACAAAGTCATCGAAGTCGATTTCGGCGATGAGTATCTCGAGGGCAGCGGAGACCTGATCTGGCATCCCGACCGCTCGCGGATTTACGCCGGGCACGCGTTTCGCTCCACCATCGGCGGCATCTGGCATCTGGAGGAGGCGATGCAGAAACTCGGTATCCCCGTGATCGCGCTGGAACTGATAGATGAACGTTTCTATCATCTGGACACCTGCTTTTGCCCGCTGAACGACGATGCCGTCCTGATTTTCCCCGGAGCCTTTGCCCAGGCATCGCTCGACGAGTTGCACGGGTACTGGCAGCGCGTGCACGAGATCTCGGAGGAAGAAGCCGCCGGTTTCATCGCGAACGGAATCGTGGCCAACGGGCATTTCCTGACGCCGCGAGTGACGGGGAATCTTGAGAAGATACTTGCTCAAGAAAAGCTAAAGCCGCTGGTTGTGGAGACGTCGGAATATGAAAAATCGGGCGGGAGTTGTTTCTGCATGAAGAACTTCATCGACTAGCCGACCGCCTCCAGCGCCCGATCCTGGCAGTTCGGACACAGCACCGCTTCCTTCAAATCAATCCACTCCACGGCATGAGAAGGTGCCATCGCGCACGAGTAATCATCGCAGTGGGTAAGGTCGAGAGTGTGTCCAACTTCGTGGACGGCCTCCTTAATCAGCCGCTGAAGGAAGAGGTCAGGATCGTGCGGCAGTCCATAGAATTGCTGCGTCAGCCGATGTGCCGATACCACAGCGCAGGGCCCGCCCATCTGCGCCTCGCCAAACACAAACGTCAGAATCGGGATATAGAGATCCACGCCGGTAATGCCAAGCACGCGCCAGGCGCCGTTGGCGGCGTGACGCTGCATCGCTTGGATGATCTCGGAAGAATGAAACTGCTGGCGTTCGGTATGGAAGGCGAACTGGGGATCCAGGTGCGCGCCCACAATCTGGCAAGGCACACGGAAAGCGTCGGCGAGCGCGGGAGCCACCTGCATCAGCAGCCGCTCGTCGAAATTTCCGATCGGCAGCAGTTCGAGCATTTTCATCGCGTTTCGACGGGCTTGCTCCAGCCGTACTTCTTCATCTTGTGATGCAACGTGACGCGGTCAATGGCCAGGACTTCGGCCGCATGGGTCTGGTTCCAGTTGCACTGCTCCAGGACGCGCAGGATGTGACCCTTTTCAATGTCCTCGAGCGACTTGCCCCCGTTTCCATTCGCGATTGCCGCGGCCGCCTTGAAGATAAAGTCCTGTTCGCCGATCTCGGGTTCCTGGGCCACCACCATGGCCCTCTCGATCGAGTTTTCCAGCTCACGTATGTTTCCCGCCCACGGCTGCTGCTGGAGCAGGTTCATGGCGGCGGGAGAAACCCGGTTGATTCTCTTGTTCATCTGCAGCGAGAACTTGCGTACAAAGTGGTTGACCAGCAGTGGGATATCGTCCCGGCGGTCGCGCAGGGGCGGCAGTTCAATATGAAAGACGTTGAGCCGGTAGAAGAGATCGGGGCGGAACTTCCCCTCTTCGATGAGTTGCTCCAGATTCTTGTTGGTGGCGGCCACGCAGCGGAAATCCACTTTGATGGGCTGCGTGCTGCCGACCCGGACGATCTCGTGCTCCTGCAATACGCGCAGAAGGTCGGTTTGGGTCTTCAGGCTGATGTCCCCGATTTCATCGAGGAACACCGTCCCGCCCTCCGCGATTTCGAATTTGCCTTTCTTGCGGTACTGCGCGCCGGTGAACGCCCCTTTTTCATGTCCGAAGAGTTCGCTTTCGAGCAGGGTCTCGGTCAACGCGCCGCAGTGAATTACTACCAGCGGATGGAACCGGCGCGGGCTGGCGTGGTGGATGGCGCGGGTTACCAGTTCCTTTCCCGTGCCACTTTCGCCCGTGATGAGAACGGTAGCGTCGGTGGGTGCGACCGTCTCAATGGCGTGGAACACCTTCCGCATGGGCTCGCTCTCGCCAATAATCTCCTCGGGCCGCGCGACTTCCGCCACTGTTTCCCGGAGCCGCACGTTCTCCTGCTCGGTGCGCTTGTGGGCGAGAGCTTTCTTCACCAGGTGCGCGATCTCGTCGGGATCGAGCGGCTTGGTCACATAGTCGTACGCGCCGTTCTTGAGCGCGGTGACGGCCGTTTCGACCGAGGCATATCCGGTCATCATGATGACGATCAACTCGGGATCAATCTCGTGCATGCGGCGCTGCAGTTCGATGCCGTCCGTGCCATGCATCTTGATGTCTACCAGCGCAGCGTCCCAGCGCCGCTCGGCCAGACGGGTCAGGGCATCGCTGGCATTCTCCGCGGTGCCCACCTCGTAGCCTTCCTCGTGAAACCACTTGGCGAGCGAGTCCCGCACGCTCAGTTCGTCATCCACAATCAGCAGCTTCCCCTGTGATGTCAAAGCAATCACCTCGTTTTCGTTTCAGCGCCGGTCAACGCTGGTTCGGTCCCAGCAGCGCGATCATCCGGCACCGGCAGTGTGATGGTTACTGTTGTTCCTTTTCCAAGCTCCGAATGCAGCGAGATTTTTCCGCTGTGGCGTTCCACAATTCCGCGGCTCACGGCCAGTCCCAACCCGGTTCCGCGGCCATGCTCCTTGGTGGTAACGAACGGCTCGAAGATCTTGGGCATGACTTCGGGAGCGATGCCGGCACCATCATCCCGCACGGTCAGGACGATCGTCTTGCCGCCCTCACCGAGCGCGGATTCGATCCACAGACTCCCGCCCTTCGGCATGGCGTCGATGGCGTTCACCATCAGTGCCAGCAGCACTTGCTCGATCTGTGCCGGATCGCAGAGGATCCGCGGCAGCCCCTGCGCGATCTTCAACTGCAGTTGGATCGCGGCGTGATCGAGATTCGGACGCAACAGGAGCACGCAGCGCTGCAATACCGGCTCGATGTCGGTGGACTGCACGTTCATGGGAGACGTACGCGAGAAGCTGAGAAGATTTTTCACCAAGTCGCCGCAGCGCCGGCTCTCACTGGCAATCAGGTCCAGCGATTGCATGGCCTCTATCTTCTTTTCGCCGCTGGCCTGGTCGCGATCGATCCACTTCTTAATCAGTTTCGAATAAGTCAGGATGCCCGACAGCGGGTTGTTGATCTCGTGTGCGACTACTGCAGCCATCTTGCCCAACGAAGCCATTGTCTCTACGTGCAGGACTTCATCGTGAGCCCGCCTTAGTTCGCGAGTCTTCTCCGCGACGCGATCCTCCAGCGTGCGCGCCCAGGAGACCATCTGCTCGTTTGCACCGCGCAGCTGCAAGCTCATGGAGTTGAACGACGCTGCCAGGTCGCCAATCTGATCCTGCGACTGAAGTTCGATCTGATATCCCAAGTCGCCCTCGCTGAGCCGTTCCGTTCCTTCCTGGAGTTGCTTCAGGGGGAGGCTGACCATCCGGTGGATAAACAGCCAGCTCAGAAACGCAATGGCCACCATGGCCAGTCCGTCATACGCCAGCATCTGCCAGGTACCCTGGGCGAGTTGCTGGTCGGCTTTGGCCAGCGACAGGTGCGTGTCCAGCACTCCCAGAATCTGCTGGCTGGCGGGATGCGCGTGGCACTCGGCATTGGAGCAGTCCGGCTGATTCTCGATGGGCGTGATGATGGCGAGGACGCGGAAGCCGCCGCCGTTGCGATAGACGCGAAACCGGTCCGGCCGGTCCAGTTTGGCGAGCGGCTGCCGTTGCGAGTGGCATCCGTAGCAAGCCTCGGCATCCTTATCGACCGAGCGGCTGGTCTCGGAAGGCTCGGTGGAATAGGTGATCCGGCCCTCGCGGTCGAAGACGCGCACCCGGACCACTCCCGGCTCATCGGCCATGGTGGCCATGGCGCGATGCAAGCCTTCGCGGTCATTGCGCATCATATAAAACGTGGTATTACGCCGGATCACGTCGCTGATGCGTTCGGCGCTTACCAGGGCAGACGATTCGAGGTGCTGGCGATGCAACCGGATCGTCAGGTAGCCAAGCAGCGCGAAGATGACGACCATCGCGCCCACCAGCAGCCCGATCAGCTTGGTGCCAAGTCCATAGGTGAATCGCTCATACAGGCCGCGCCACCCCGGTTTTGACTCAGTCTCCCGCATGGCTCAAAACCTCGCTGCCCACGACGACTTCCGGCTCGTGGGCCACGTGTTCTGTTTCGGAGGGGAAGATGGGTAAGTATTTTGTGGCTAGTCCAAAGAGCGCGAAGCCGGCCGCAATGATGGCGGCGGTGATCGCCAACTCAGTCCACTTCGGTATGTAGCGCACGCCGGCCGAGCCTTCGAGACCGGTGATACTCACATTGAGCCGGTTAGTGATGAAGCCGAGCACCACGAGCACGGCGGTGACATAGAGTCCGCCAGCTGTCATTCTCACTTTCTTTTGTGTCAGCAGCGCCAGCGGCAGGATCAGCGCCAGCGTGAGTTCCAGCCAGAACAGGTAAGTCTCATAGCTGGGCTGAAACAGCAACTTGAGTACGCCCCGATGGAGCAAGTCCTCGAAGCGCAGGATCCCGTAGACCGACAGCACCACCAGCAACACGCGTCCCAGTTCCTGGATGATGGGAAGCTCAAGCTGACGTCCAAAGTGTTTTGCGCTCATGGACGACTCGAAAATAGTCATGGCCAGTCCGACCGCGATTGCCGACAGAAAGAAGAACACCGGCAACAGCGGCGTGTACCAGAACGGGTGCAGCTTCTCCGGCATGATGAGATAAAGCGTGCCCAGCGACGACTGGTGCAGGGTGGAGAGAATCACACCTCCGATGACCAGCGGGATGAGCACGGCACGGATGATTTTGAGCGGCTTCTGCAGGTTGAATCGTTCGAGCACAATGGGGGCAAACTCCAGCGAAAGCACGGCGGTGTAGAGCATTACGCAGTACGCCACCTCAAACATCACCGAGTGTGGATTCCGCATGATCAGCGGGTGCCAGATGTTGTAGGGCTTGCCCAGGTCGAACAACAGCGCCACTGAAACCAGCACGTATCCCAGGAACGCGGTGAGGATGGTCGGCCGCACGATCGGCTTCAGGCGCTTGATGTTGAGGATGTGCACCGCCGCGGTAAGCGTGAAACCGCCCGCCGCCAGCATCACGCCGCACAGAACGTCAAAGCCAATCCAGATGCCCCAGGGAAACTGGTCGCTGAGATTGGTGGACGGACCCAGGCCCTTCGCGAAGCGGACGTACGTTGCGTAGACCCCGGCGGCCATCAGAAAGAAGAAGACAAGTTTCCAGAATGAGAGCTTGATCTTCATTTCGCCCTCCGGTCGCCTTGGCTGGGATCGCTGCTGGGATAGAACACAGTTTTCTTCGGCGGTTCTTCTTCGGCGGCGACTTCCTCGCGGCGATGGGTGATCCACCACACCCCGCCCAGGACCACCCCGCCCAGCGGGATGAAATCCGGAATGCGCGACAGAACGCGGTAGGTGAACAGCGGCAGGGGATCGCGGGTGAGATCGGTACGGTACCCGAACTCTTCGAAGGGAACACTGGAGAGCAACAGCACCGAGGTCCCGCCCACCTCATTCAGGCCGTAAATATGGTTCACATACTTGCCGGGATTGTCGTGCAACCGCTGTTGCGCTTCGGTAATCAGCTCGTCGCGTTCCCCGAACTTGGTCGCACCCGTGGGACAGGCATCCGCACAGGACGTTTGCTTCCCTGCTTCGACCCGATCCGAGCACATGGTGCACTTCTGCACGCGCGGTACCAGCTTGTTCCATTCGTACTTGGGCACGCCGAAGGGGCAGGCCACCATGCAGTAGCGACAGCCCATGCATCGGCTGGCTTCGTAGATGACTGGGCCCTCGGGTGTCTTGCGGAGCGCCGCCACCGGGCAGACCGAGGCGCAGGCCGGGTCGGCACAATTCATGCACAGGCGGCGCATGTACTTGTCGCCCTTGGCAAGCACGACGGTGAATTTGTGTTCCGATTGCCGGTCTTCCGCCGCTACCGCGTCGTCATAGCGAAGCTGGTTTTTCTCCGCGCACGCGGCTTCGCATTGCTTGCAGTTGATGCAGAGCGTGGCGTCATAGAGTATGGCCTTGCTCATGAAGGAATCTCCTGGCCACTCCGGGACAGGACGTCCGCACCGGCGGAACGAGCGTGGGCGGATGTGAGGGCTGTAGCGAAGCGGCTATCAAAAACCTGCACGGGGAAAAGGCAGGTGCACGGCGAAGATTGCACCCGGGTCCCGACTTCCAGGCGGGACCCGGGCGGGCTGTTCCGGATTCAGTAAGGGGATCGGCTACGCGCTCGCGCAAACTCCGGGAGCCGCCGGTATTTTTCAATATGAGTCCAGTTCCACCGGACACCGGCATCGCGCACCCCTTCCCGCATGTCTTGCGCCACCGGGTGGGGGAATCCTACGGCACGGCGGCGGCAAGCGAACCAGAACAGCCGATCAATTACTTTTTCTGCAGGTCGCGAATCGCGGCGACGACGGCCTTCACCTGGTCCGGAGTCAGGGCTTTGGCGATGGCAGCGTGCTTGGCATTCGTTTCGACCGTCTTGGTGATGTCAGCATCCGACATCTTTTTCGCCTCGTCAGAAATCAGGCTGGGGATCTTGGCGGCCGGCTTGCCGGCTCCATCCGGGCCATGGCACATGGCACATTTTGCTTTGTACAGAGCGGCGCCGTCCTCGGCCCACGACAGACTGGGAATCAGAATGAACAGGGCTACTGCAACGGTCAGGACCAGCATCGCGATCTTCGTCGTCTTCATGATTGCGTCCTCTCGAAAATTGGTTTAACAGCGCGCAGAAAGAGGCAGTAACTAGATGGGCAATATGTTGCGAATTTCGCCACCACCTCGACCTCCCGAATCCGGTCTGTAGCGAATCTCTGCATTTGGCTTCTGCGCTGTTGTAAGTTTCATCGGTATGGCGAATTACCGCTGTGATTTCAGTCACATAAGAGCGTGACCTGGGTGGGGGCAGGGAAGGTTACGGAACACACGTCTGCGACGGGAAAGAATGGACTTGCGCGGTAGGATTCCGCTGTTGGACGGGGTTCGATAGGGAGGTCAGCTCTGCCCGGCTCTAGTGGATCATCAGCGCCGAGGCAGCTGCCAGAACGCCCGCCGTCCCCATCAGCAGCCCGAAATACCAGAAAAGCCGCCGTCCTGAAAGCAGGGTAATCGAGGTAACTACCAGCGCGATCTCAAGGAAGACTTCGCCCAGATCGAAACGGTCAGTCTTGCGGTGGGCGAGGTCGGCTTCCTGCTCCAGTTCACGAGCCTTGGCGTCGAGCTCTTTTTGCTCATCGCGATAACGCTCGGCTTCCGCCTTGTACTTTTCACCAAGCTTGGCCGTAGCCTCCGCGTCCTTAGTGGCAATAACGGCCGCCAGGTCGGCGAACTGTTCGTCGCTGTGTCGGCGGATGTTCTTGGCCTGGTAATACCCCCACTGATCGGTCACCTTGTTTTGAAGAATGACCTCTTCGGTGCTGGTACGGTGTCCAAGTAACGAAACCGTTGCGACTAGCACCGCCAGTACCGCCATGGTGAGGCTGACCGGAGCGAGGCTGGGATTGTGCCGGGCATGTTCCGCGTGCTCTTGCAACTCTTGCAGTTCTTCCGACATGGCGTTCCATCATAATGGCTCGGAGCGTTTTTTGCTCGCCGGAGCCCATTTTTCTCGACTGGGAGAGACGGCGACACGCCGCCGGAGCAAGTTCAACTCCGGCCAGCCTGGTGTCATTCGCCCATGACTTTCACAATCACACGCTTGTCCCGCTGGCCGTCGAATTCAGCGTAGAAGATGCGCTGCCAGGGACCGAAGTCAAGCTTCCCGCTGGTGACCGGCACGATGACCTGGTGGTGGACGATCATCGACTTCAAATGGGCGTCGCCATTGTCTTCTCCGGTCTGGTGATGCTGGTAGTTCGGATTGGCGGGCGCGAGTTTTTCCAGCCACTGCTCAATGTCTTCGATCAGGCCGCTCTCGTTATCGTTTACGTAGACCCCGGCGGTGATGTGCATGGCGGAAACCAGGATCATGCCGTCCTTAATGCCAGACTTCTTCAGGATCGTTTCCACCTGCGGCGTCAGGTGTACGTAAGCGTGACGACTCTTGGTGTGCAGGGTCAGGTATTCGGTGTGGAACTTCATGGATACCAGATTTACCACACAGTCGCAGAGAAAATCCCAGGGTGATCAGAAGACTAGGTTTTTCTCCGTGTCTCTGTGACTCTGTGGTGAGTAGGTTTGTCACTACCGCATGGACTCTTCGACTTCCGAGATCCAATCGGGGCGTTTGAGCACTTCGCGTGGCTTCGGCCCGTCGGCGGCGCCGACGATGCCGTCGCGTTCCATCAGGTCGATGAGATGCGCGGCGCGGCCGTAGCCAATTCGCAGGCGGCGTTGCAGCAGGGAAGTGGAGGCCTTGCCGAACTCGATCACCAGACGGACGGCGTCGTTGAACAGAGGATCGTTGTCGTCTGCGCTGAGTTCGCTGCCCTCTTCTCCGGCAGCACCCATCTCGCGATCTTCCTTGGGCGGCTCCAGGAATTTCTCCTGGTACTGCGCCATGCCCTGCGCCTTCCAGAACTCAACGACAGCGGCGATTTCCTTCTCGGTGACGAGCGGAGCATGCAGGCGGTGCACGCGCGCGGAACCGGAAGGCAGATAGAGCATGTCGCCGCGCCCGAGCAGCGATTCGGCGCCGTTCGCATCGAGGATGGTGCGCGAGTCCACCTTGGTCGCGACGCGGAACGACACGCGAGCCGGGAAGTTGGCTTTAATCAGGCCGGTGATGACGTCCACCGATGGCCGCTGCGTAGCGAGTATTAGATGGATGCCGACCGCTCGCGCCATCTGTGCCAGGCGGGTGATCGATTCTTCCACGTTGTGGCCGTCCAGCATCATCAGGTCGGCCAACTCATCGATGACGATGACGATGTACGGGATCGGGCCCTCTTCGCCAGTTTGATCGCCAAACAGGCTGGGCGTGTCGTCGAAAAGGCGGTTGTAACTGTCGATGTTGCGCACGCCTCTGGCCGCCAGCAACTTCAGCCGGCGTTCCATTTCGCGGACCGCGTTACGCAGCGCGTTAGCCGCCAGCTTCGGCTCCGTAATGATTGGCGTATAGAGGTGGGGCACGCCTTCGTAATTGCCAAGTTCCAGGCGCTTCGGGTCCACCAGTACCAGCCGCACCTGGTCGGGCGTCGCCTTATACAGAATGGACATGATGAAGGCGTTGATGGCCACGCTCTTGCCGGTGCCGGTCGAGCCTGCGATCAGCAGATGGGGCATACCGGCCAGATCGGCAACCGCGAGGCGGCCGTTGATGTCCTTGCCCATACCGAGCGTGAGCTTCGATTTCGAGCCCAGAAATTCCTGCGACTCGATGTTCTCGCGCAGCCAGATGATCTCGCGCTCGCGGTTCGGCACCTGGATACCGACGGTGCTCTTCCCCGGCATGCGCTCGATGAGAATGCTTTCCGCGCGCAGCGCCAGGCAGAGGTCGTCGGTGAGTCCGGTGATGCGGCTGTACTTGATGCCGGCTTCCGGCTTGTACTCGAAGGTAGTGACGACCGGACCCGGGTTAATCTGGGTGACTTGCCCGTGGACGTCGAACTCGGAGTATTTCTCCGTCAGAACCTGGGCGAGGATCTTGAGTTCTTCTTCATGGACGGCCTGCGCCTCGTCTGGACGATGCAGCAGGCTCGAGGGCGGCAGCTTGTAACTGCCGGCGATCTTGGGCAGGGTTGTCTTCGGCCTTTGCTGGGTGTCGGCGCGCTCGGTGACAGCAGGCTCTTCGACGAATTCCTCAGGCGGCGGCATCGGAGGAACTTCGTCCTCTTCGATCATTCGCTCAATGCCGGTGCGCGGGGCAGTGTTCGGTTGGGCTCGATAGGGCTCAGGTTCTTCGCGAACAGCCCGCGCTGGCACCAGTTGGGTGGTGACGGTGGGTTTCTGGGCGCGTCGCTGATCGAGTTCCTTTTGCTGGCGCCGCCGCTGGCGCTCTTCCTTCCAGTCCTTCCAGCGTTCCAGCAGTGCCACCACAAACGCAAAGCGGGTCGGAGCCCAGACCTCGATTGCCGAGAAGGAAAAGGCAGTCGTCAAATACAACGCAACCGCAAGAACTGAGGTGCAGACGATATACGCGCCGGCCAGGTTGAAGAAATGAATGAGGGCATCGCCAATAATGCGGCCGAGCAGGCCTTCGATGGGGATCGCGCCCCACCAGCGCAGGTGTCCAGGCAGAATGGCGAGCAGGGCGGGCACGAACATCAGCAGCCACGTGCCACCGAGCGTTTTTGCAATCGGGGCCTGTACCGACCGCGAGCGGAACCAGCGCACGCCGAGCATCCCCAGAAAGAGCGGCAGCAGAAACGCGCCGACACCCCAGAATTGCAGGACCAGATCGGAAAGATAGGCACCGACAATACCAATCCAGTTGCGGGCCGCGTGCGATCCGGTCAGCACCGAGGCGCTGTTCAGCGAAGGATCGAGCGGCGAGTACGAAGCGAGCGCGAGGAAAAGGAGGAGCGCGGAGACACACAACAGGAATCCGACCAACTCATTGAGTCGGCGGCTCCTGGTGGGCTCAAAAATCGTCGAAAAGAATTTCATTGGCTTAGACGGTATCTCCCTGAATGAGATGCAGACACCTCACCAGGAGCGCCGTTAAGAGGCCAGAGCCAGATGATTATGACAAGAAGCGAGGGTCGCGACAATGAGGGAAAAGGTACAGGGTGGCGAAGTAGCTACTAGCCGCTCGCTTCGCAGAAGGCGAGAAGATTCCGGGAACCATGGACTACTCGGACAATCTCTACCCCGGATGGAATCGGGAGATAGAGCACCAGCATTTTTTCGAAACCTGAAATCCGAAAAACGCACAAAGATTCCAGTTCAGGAGGCTTGAGCCGAAACGGCCAGCCCATTCCGGGTTGGGTCGCCAGCAAGGTGAAGGTTTCATGGGCAGCGACGAGAAACCGATGTCCGACTTCAGGACTCGCTTCCTTTGCGAGAAAGTAGGCGTGTTGGTCCAGATCCTGATCGGCCTTCGGACGAAGAACATAACGAGATTTCACTGCCGGTTTGAGCTATGCAGGCGTTCTTCGAGCCCACGATGTTTCGCTTCCCAGTAGCCCGGACCGACTTCAGAGGGTTGGCCGGACTTGAGTCCTTCCAAAGCAAGCGATTGCAGTTCGTCCTCCGCCTCTTGTTCCGAGCGGACGAGACGCTCAAGGTAGGACTCGACGGTAAGGCCCTCCGCTTCGGCGCGGGCTCGCAGCCTGCTTTCAAGTTCGGGATGAATCGTAATGCTCATGATCGATCTGCACCGCCACAACTAACGCAGATTGTAACCCGGCCGAACGCGGTTGTCATTTTGGCGGGTGCCGGCGGGAATTAGTGCCCTAGCATCCCCGCTGCCCAGGCCAGTACTGCGATTCCGACCACAATGCGGTACACCGCAAAGGGCACGAATCCGCGCTTGCGGACCCAGTTCATGAACCAGGCGACGGCGGCATACGCCACGATGAAAGAAACGACGAAGCCGATTGCCAGGATGACCCACTGGTGGGATGTCATGTCAGCGACGCCAATTGGGTTCTCTGCCTTCCCCGACAGTGACTTCAGCAGGGTATAAACGGTGGCAACGGCCATCGTTGGCATGGAGAGGAAGAAGGAGAACTCCAGCGCTGCCGCGCGCGACATTCCCGCCAACTGACCAGCGGCAATCGTCGACATGGACCGCGAAGTGCCGGGGAAGACGGCCGACAGGATCTGGCAGGCGCCGATCCAGATGGCCTGTCCGCCGTGGATGTCGTCCGTTTTCCAGGTGTGGATGGGCGAACCGGAGGCTCCTGGTCCGGCTTTTTCCCACGGCGCTTTCATCGCGTCGATGACCCACATCACAATGCCGCCGACGAGCAGGGCAGCGCCCATCACATAGAGGCTCTCCAGGTTCTTTCCGATCACCTTGGTCAGTAGAAAGGAGGGGACCGCAGTGACAACGAATGCGATGATCACCAGGCTCAGCGGGTGCGTCAGGACCGTACAGTCCTTGTTCTCGCCTTCGGGGAATGTGGAGAAGAGCCTGGCGATGTGGCGGCGGAAATAAATCGGCAGAACCAGGATCGCGCCCAACTGGATGACGATGGAGTACATCTTCCAGTAGCCGCTGGAGAGCGGTACGTGCATTAGTTCTTCGGCGATGCGCAGGTGCGCGGTGGAACTGACGGGCAGAAATTCAGTCAGGCCTTCGATGATTCCAAGCAGCACGGACAGAAGATATTCGTTCAAGTGTCCTCCCCAGGGCACACCAGTATCTCAAAGGTCAAATACAGCAAAGTGAAAACCCGGTTGCGCCGAATTAGTTTCCCTGGGCGTACCGGCGGAAGAAACTTTCCTGCTTCCATTGCGGACGGTGGTTGTCGTTGGCCACGTTGACGAGCAAGGCCCGAACGATTTCCTCGTACTTCGCGGCGGCTGGAAGATCCACGGGTTGATTCACGTCGTCCGAGGGCGCGTGGTAGCGCTGGGTCAGCCAGTCCTTGAAGGTGGCCTGCTCCGGGGAACCGGGTTCGGCGCCGAAGCTCATGACCAGCGAAGGAATGCCGTGAAGAATGAAGTTGTACTGGTCGCTGCGGATGAAACTGTTCCGCAGCGGCTCAGGATCAGGCTGGACATTGACGCTGTAGGACTGCGCGATTCCCCGGGCCCGGGCGCCGAGATCGGAATCGTCGAGCCCCAATACGCGCAGGACTTTCAACGGCACAATGGGCAGGAACATATCAACGTTGACGTCGGCCACGATCGACTTCGCGGGCACCGTGGGATGAGCGGCAAAGTATTTCGATCCGAGCAGCCCCTTCTCTTCGCCCGTGACCAACACTAAGAGGATGGAGCGGCGCAGCTTCTCGGGGTTCTTCTTGAAGCTGGCAGCCATGTCGAGAACGAGCGCGCTTCCCGACCCGTTGTCCATGGCGCCGTTGTAGATGCGATCGCCGTTGATCGGCTCGCCGATCCCGACATGGTCAATGTGGGCCGACAGCACCACGTACTCATCTTTCAGGGCAGGATCCGACCCGGGGAACTTGGCAACCAGGTTGGCCGACTTCACGCTGCTGATTTCGACCTTGGTGTGGGCCTCAATCGAGGCGGGCAAGGCGAAATGCGGGAGCGGTTTGCGATCTTTGCCGAGAGCGGCGATTTCGGCGAAGGTGTGGCCGGAGCCGGCAAAGAATTTCTCGGCGCTCGAGGGATTCACCGCGACGTACAACTTGGCGCCTTCGGTCTCGTTGAACTCGGGATAGTCGAGATCCATGGTCGGATGCGCGCGATTCAACGAGATGCGCGACCAGGGGATATCCATCGAGGCGGGGTTGATCAGCGAGACCATGCCGATGGCGCCTGCCGCTTTCAGCGTTGCCCACCTTTCCTTCAAGCTCTGATAGTGCGAGGCCAGCGCGCCTGGGATCTCGGCGGGGGATCCGGAAAAGACGACTGCGATCTTGCCCTTTACGTCGACCTCCGCGAAGTCATCGTAGTTTTTCTCGGGAATTTTCAATCCGTAGCCGACAAAAACGAGCGGCGCCTTGACCTCGGGAGCGGGCAGGATGCGGCTGCTGATGTAAGCATCTTCCCCGAGGACGAGCGGTTCGCGTTTGCCGTCTCGGACCAGGGCCAGGCTGCAATCTTTTTCGATGATCTGGTGCGAGACGAAATTGACGGGCTGATAGTAGCCGTCGACTCCCGCGGGCTCGACGCCAGCCTGCTTGAGTTGCTCGACCGCATAGGCCTGGGCAGCCTTTTCGCCGGCGCTGCCGGTATCGCGGCCTTCCAGTTTGTCGTCGGCGAGAACCCTGACGTGGTTCCACCAGGTCTGGCCGTCAAAATGAGAAGGGGTTTGCGCCTCCGCCGAAACCGTGAGCGCGATGACGAACAGCAGAGCGAAAGACCGGCCTTTCATGAAGTCTCCCTCGGGAAGGTGTCTAGGATAGCAGGAAGGGTCCGAGCCTCCTGGTTTGCCAGCCGCGCCACCCACTTGGCGCGCTATTGAATTGCATTGCCATACGTCGGCACTCCCTGCTGCAGCAGGAACAGCAGTGCCTGCCCGCGGGAGGACCAGTCGCTCTGCGGGTACTGCGACGTCAACTGCTGCGCCAACCCGATCGCGCGATTCTTGGATTCCTCCGATTTTTTCGGCTGCTCTTCAACTTTGTAAATCTCGATCAGGGCGGCCCGGCGCGAAGCCGCGTCGTAGAGTGCCTCGGGAGCGGCGGGCGATTGCGGGCGCTCCTTTACATATTTTTCGTAGGTCTCCGCTTCCTTTTCCGGACATTTGGACGCGCCTTGCCAGTCGCCGCAGAGTTTGTTGTCGAGCAAGTGAAAGGCAGCGAGGTCGGCCCACTTGGTGCCGGGAAATTTCTTCATGACCTGCTTCATGGACTGTTCGTCCATGCCTTGGCGGAGGTACGCATCTTTTTCGCGCGCCGAGGGGCGGGACATGACGTCCGATTTTTCGATCTGCCATTTGATGTCGGCGGCGCGGTACAGGCCTTCTCCGGCGAGCGTAGAGGTCGGGAACAGATCGTAGACCCGGTGGTAGAGCCGCAAGGCGTCCTGGTCTGCGCCCTTGCGGCCGTGGCGGCGGCTGGCTTCGTCTTCGGAATCGACGGCCGCGCCGAACAGAATCCGGTCACCGTTGGGCGTGGATGCCCATACCACACCGGTCTCGGGGACCCATCCCGAGACAGTCTTGCCTTCGACATCTTCGTCGTCGACGAAGGCGGGATCAGCGGTTCGCGCCATGCCCAGCAGGGCCTCGACGTGCATCCAGTTGCGGCTGCGCTCCAGCAGGATGAGTTCGCGGCCGCGCTCTGCCTCGGCCAGCTTATTGGAACTGGCGTCGGGTGAAAGATAGATGACGGCGGCGCGCACCAGGGCGCCGCGTTCCGCCGCCAGCAGGAAGTTGTTACCCAGTGCGACCAGCGCGATCGCCAACAGCAGCTTTGCAGTGTTTGTCACAGCCCTCGTCTCCGGTTCGAGAGTAGCACGCAGGAATCGTCATCCGCACGCGGCTATGCTGCAGCACGGACGGCACGCCCAGTTCACTACGATGCACTCGGCCGTGGCTGCGGATGGCGGGCCGATCTCGCTGCAACATTTAATGATTCATGTTGACAGAATGCAACAGCTGCTGTACACGATTGGGTTCTTTGAAGTGTTGGATGAAGGGATCCCAGCCAATGCCGCCAGAACAGAAGTGGGTTACGCCGCTCGAGCATCGGGTGCAGGAGGCCGAGTCGCGGCTGAGTTCGCGACGGCAAAAGCTGGTCCGGGCGATGGTGGACAACGCCGAGGACACTTATTATCTTTCGTCGCGCGAGATGGCGCGCCGCTACGGGGTGGACGCCGCCACGATCGTGCGGACCATCCAGGTGCTCGGATACGGCCAGTACGCGCAGTTCATTGCCGACCTGCGGTCCCATTTCGTGACCAGCATCACTCCGTATCGCATGATGCGATCGGCGGCGCGCGCGCGGCGCAGCGTCGAGGGACATGTGCAGCACAGCCTGGAGATGGACCGTGCCAACATGGACGCATTCCGCGACAGTATGCCGCCGGAGCGTGTGGTGGAGTTGGCGCGCCGTCTGGACAAGGCCCAGCAGATCGTGGTGGTGGGGGTGGACCTGGCGTATTCCCTGGCTTGGTTTCTCGCCTATGGGTTGTCGTGGCTGGGGCTGCGGGCGGAGGCGCCGTCCGGGGGTTCCGGGAACCTGCATCACCGCGCGCGCGCACTCGGGTCGCATGACATTCTGGTGGCGATCAGTTTCGGCCGGTGCCTGCGCGATTCCGTCGAGGCTGCGCGAACCGCCCGCAAGAAGGGGGCGTGGACGTTCGGGATTACGGACGCCACCAACTCCCCCATCGCCCGCGTTTGTCACGACCATTGGCAGGTCTCGGTCACCAATCCCAGCTTCAACGGCTCGTACGTTGCTCCCATGGCCGCCCTGAACGCGCTGCTGGTGGGGTACGCGCATGTGCAGTCGAAGCGGTCGCTGGTGCGGCTGCGGGAAATTGAGCGCGAAGAAGAAACAGTGGGCCGATGGTTCTCTCCCCCGCCCTCGGCAATGGGGAATGGACGGAAATGACGGCCCGCAGCGCTCCGCAAAACATCGTCATACGGGACCTGGAGGGTTTCGCGGACCTCACCCAACTGCAGGCGGTGGAAAAGGAAGTTTGGGGTTTGGCGGACGAAGATGTCCTGCCTCTCACCCTGGCGATCGCGTGCCGGGCGGCCGGCAATCTCTTCGTGGGCGCCTTCGATAAGGATCGGCTCGTCGGCTTTGCCTTCGGTTTCTTCGGGCGGGAGCATGGGCAGACCACGATTCATTCCCACATGCTGGCGGTGCTGGAGCGGTACCGGCACCTCAATCTCGGCTTCCACCTGAAACAGGCGCAGCGGGAACGCGCCCAGGCAATGGGCGTCCCGGAGATGACATGGACGTTCGATCCCCTGCAAAGCCGCAACGCTCACTTCAATTTTGCCAAGCTGGGCATTGTGGCGGACACGTACAAGGTCGATTTCTACGGGCCTGAGACCTCCAGCATGCTGCATCGCAACGGAACCGACCGCTTGTGGGTGCGATGGCTGCTGAACTCGCGGCGGGTTCGGGAGCGCGTGGCCGGCAAGGACGCGCGCGGGGAAACGCTCGACGCGCTGCGGCTCCTGGCGCCGCTCGTGCGTTTTGATGGTAGCGGCCGTCCGGTGCGGGCGGAGTTGCCGGAGTCGCTGGCCCGGCAGAGGGTGAGCATCGAAATCCCCGGAGACATCCTGGAAGTCGAACGCACTGACGTGGCACTAGCCCGGGAGTGGCGTGAGGCGTCCCGCTGGGCTTTCACGGAGGCGATGAAGGCGGGCTTTTTCGTTGCGGAATTCTGCCGGACCATCCGCGGACAGCAGGGCCCGGGAGCGTACCTGTTGCAGAGAGGGTCGGTGGGCGAATTTGTCCCGGATGTGTAACGCCGATGCGTGGTGCACGGTAATGGCGCCCTCGGGACAGATGGAGGGCGCACCGGCGCGTTGTTTCACCGCACCGCCGTCGTGACGTACTGAATGCTCTTGACCGCGCGCATGTACTGCGCCCGTTCGAAGGCCGACGGGTCGGGACAGCGCAACTGGCTCATGCTGCCTTGCATCTGCTGAACCGACTCGTACTCGTGCTCCTCCATCCAATGCCGGACGCCCTGTTCGATGGAACGCAGCTGGTCGATACCGTTGCGGAGCAGGGTCGAACAGAGCATCGTGACATTGGCGCCAACCATGAGCAGCTTGATTACGTCCTCGGGATTGTGAACGCCACCCGTCGCTGCCAGGCTCGCCTTGACCCGCCCGTGCAAAATTCCAACCCAGGTCAACGGCAGCCGCATGGCTTGCGGCGTGCTCAGCAAGACATTGGGTTTCAGGTCCAGCGTGGCCAGATCGATATCGGGCTGATAGAAGCGGTTGAAGAGCACCAGTCCGTCAGCGCCCGCCGCATCCAGCCGCTTGGCCATGTTGGCCAGGTTGCTGAAGAACGGGCTGATTTTCACCGCCACCGGAATGTGTACCGCCGACTTTACTGCCTGAAGAATTTCCAGGTACTGCTGTTCGACCTGGGCGGAGGTGGTTTCCGGATCGGTGACGATCCAATAGATGTTGCACTCCAGGGCGTCGGCCCCCGCTTCCTCGATCTGCGTGGCGTACTGGATCCACCCGCCCACGGAACTGCCGTTCAGGCTGGCGATGATGGGGACCTTCACGGCCGCCTTCGCCTTGCGAATGTGATCGAGATACCCGTCCGGCCCCAGGATGAACTCGGCCGGCTGCGGGAAGAAGCTCAAGCTCTCGGGGTGGCTCTCGGTGCCTTCGCTCAGAAAGAAGTCCAACTCCAGGCTTTCCTGGCGCAACTGTTCCTCAAACAAGGAGTACAGGACGACGGCGGAAGCGCCCGCGTCTTCGAGGCGGCGGATGTTGTCGATCTCCTGCGAGAGCGGAGAGGCCGAGGCCACCAGCGGAGTGCGAAGCTGCATGCCCAGGTAGCGGGTCGTCAGGTCGAGCATAGGTTCTCCTATCGTGTAGCGCCGGCATCCTGCCGGCTGTTCCGAGGGCGTTTCGCCTTCGGCGAGCTGAGGGGAAAATCTCCCCGACAGCCGTTACGATCAGTCGCCGTCAGTCAAGACCGGTTTGCGGGATGCCAGGTACTCGTAGAAGCGATAACGCTTCTCGGCATCCTGCTGCGCTTCCGCCCACAGCCGCTTGGCGTCTTCCGGCTTGCTCTTGGTCAGCATTTTGAAACGCGTTTCCATGAGCATGAAATCCTGGACCTTGCGGGTGGGAGTGCGCGAATCGAGTTGCAGCGGGTTCTCGCCCGTTAACGCGCGCTCGGGATGGTAACGGTAGAGCAGCCACTGGCCGGATTCCACGGCCACCTTCTGGTTCTGCATGCCGGTCGTCATGTCGATCCCGTGGGCGATGCAGTGCGAGTACGCGATGATGATACTGGGGCCGTCGTATGCCTCAGCTTCCAGGAACGCCTTGAGCGTGTGCTCGTCCTTGGCACCCATGGCGATGCTCGCCACATAAACATTGCCGTAAGTCATGGCCATCAGCCCGAGATCCTTCTTGCCCCCGGGTTTGCCGCCGGCCGCGAACTTGGCAACCGCGCCGCGGGGCGTCGACTTCGACTGCTGCCCGCCGGTGTTGGAATAAACCTCGGTGTCGAGCACGAGCAGGTTGACGTTCTTTCCGCTGGCCAGCACATGGTCGAGGCCGCCGTAGCCGATGTCATACGCCCAGCCGTCGCCGCCCACGATCCACACGCTCTTCTTCACCAGCATGTCGGCGAGGATCATCAGTTGTTTCGCGTCGGGGGTGTTGTTGCCCTTCAGCTTCTCTTTCAACAGGGCGACGCGTTGTCTCTGCTCGTAGATGTCGGACTCGTCTTTTTGGGGAGAGTCGAGCAGGGCCGTGACCAGTTCGTCGCCCACGCTGCCGGCGAGGCGCTTCACCAGTTCGCGCGCGAATTCGGTTTGCTTGTCGATGGAAAGGCGGAAGCCAAGCCCGAATTCCGCGTTGTCTTCGAACAGGGAATTGGACCAGGCCGGGCCTCGCCCATCGGCGTTCTTCGACCACGGCGTCGTAGGCAGGTTGCCGCCATAGATGGAAGAGCAGCCGGTGGCGTTGGCGACCAGCGAACGATCCCCGAACAGTTGCGAGAGCAGCTTGAGATAGGGCGTCTCGCCGCAGCCCGAACAGGCTCCCGAGAACTCGAACAGCGGCTCCTGGATTTGTTGCTGCCGGATGGTGCCGACCTTGATTTTGCGGCGGTCGAGTTCCGGGATCTTCAGGAAGAATTCCCAGTTGTCGCGCTCGGGCTCGCGCAAGGGCGGTTGTGGAGCCATATTCAGCGCCTTCAGCCGCGTTTCCTGCTTGTTCTTGACGGGACAGACGTCCACGCAGATTCCGCAGCCGGTGCAGTCTTCCGGCGCCACCTGGATGCTGTACTTGAGGCCTGACCATTCCTTATCGCGCACCTCGGTGGTCTTGAAAGTCGCGGGCGCAGCGTTCAGTTCCTTCGAATCGAACACCTTGATGCGAATCACCGAGTGCGGGCAGACCATCGCGCACTTGCCGCACTGGATGCAGATCTTCGTGTCCCATACCGGGATTTCAAGAGCCAGGTTGCGTTTCTCCCATTTGGCGGTTCCGGTGGGGAAGGTGCCGTCCACCGGGAACACGCTGACCGGGAGTTCTTCTCCGCGATTTCCATAAATCGTGCCCAGCACGTTGCGCTCGAAGTCGGGCGCGTTGGCGGGGAAGGGGGAGGGAATCTCGAACGTGCTGGTCACCTGCGCGGGAATTTTCACTTCGTGCAGGTGGGCGAGTGTCTCGTCCACCGCCTGCATGTTCTTCCGGACGATCTCTTCGCCCTTGCGGCCGTAGGTGTCGCGGATGGACTTGCGAATGGCCTCGATGGCCTCATCGCCCGGCAGGACTTTGGAGATGGCAAAGAAGCACACCTGCAGGATGGTGTTCATGCGGCTGCCCATGCCGGTATCGCGCGCCACCTGGTAGCCGTCGATCACGAAGAAGCGGGCTTTCTTGGCAATGAGTTGTTGCTGCACCAACCGGGGCAGCTTGTCCCAGATTTCTTCGGGGCCGAACGGGCTGTTCAGCAGGAACGTGCCGCCTTCGACCAGCGCGCTGAGCATGTCGTAGCGCTCCAGGAATATCCACTGGTGGCAGGCGATGAAGTTCGCCTTGGAGACCAGATAGGTAGAGCGGATCGGCTTCGGACCGAAGCGCAGGTGCGACACGGTGACGGCTCCCGATTTCTTGGAGTCGTAAACGAAGTAGCCCTGCGAGTAGTTGTCGGTATTCTCGCCAATGATCTTGATGGAGTTCTTGTTCGCGCCCACCGTGCCATCGGCTCCGAGGCCATAGAACAAAGCCCGCACCACGCTGTCCGGTTCGGTGGAATACGACGCGTCGTAGTCGAGGCTGGTGTGACCCACGTCGTCGTGGATGCCGACCGTGAAATTCTTTTTTGGTGCGGCCGCAGCCAGGTTGTCATACACCGCCTTGACCATCGCCGGAGTGAATTCCTTGGACGACAGCCCGTAACGTCCGCCCACCACTTCAACGGATCGCTTTCCCTCGTACAACGCGTTCACGATGTCGAGATACAGGGGATCGCCCGCCGCCCCGGCTTCTTTGGTTCGATCGAGTACCGCAATCCTCTTTGCGCTGGCGGGCAAGGCGGCCAGCAGATGCTTCACCGAAAACGGCCGGTACAAACGGACTTTCAGCAAGCCCACTTTCTCGCCGCGTGCGTTCAGCGCTTCCACGGTCTCGTGGGCGGCTTCGGCGCCTGAGCCCATCATCACAATCACGCGCTCCGCGTCCGGCGCCCCGACGTAATCAAACAGGCGGTAAGAGCGGCCCACCACGCTTGCGAACTTGTCCATCGTTGCCTGCACCTTCTCCGGGCAGGCGTCATAAATCGGATTAATGGTTTCGCGCATCTGGAAGAACACGTCGGGATTCTGGGCCGTTCCCCGAAGCACCGGATGTTCCGGCGAGAGCGCGCGCTGCCGGTGCTCGAAAACACGATCCATGTTGATCAGGGCGCGGAGGTCGTCATCCGCCAGCATTTCGATCTTGTTGACTTCATGCGAGGTACGGAAGCCGTCGAAAAAGTGGAGGAAGGGAATCCGGGTCTCAAGCGAAGCGGCGTGCGCGATCAGCGCCAGGTCCATAGCTTCCTGTACGGAGTTCGAACAGAGCAGGGCATAGCCGGTCGTGCGGCAGAACATGACGTCGCTGTGGTCGCCAAAAATGGAGAGCGCGTGGGTGGCGATGGTGCGCGCCGAGACGTGGAACGCGGTCGGCGTCAACTCGCCGGCGATCTTGTTCATGTTCGGGATCATCAGCAGCAAGCCCTGCGATGCCGTGAACGTCGTCGCCAAGGCCCCGGTCTGCAATGCGCCATGGACGGCCCCGGCGGCGCCGCCTTCGCTCTGCATCTCCGTCACTTGCGGCACTGTGCCCCAGATATTGGTGATCCCTTCCGACGCCCACTGGTCGGCCCACTCCCCCATGTTCGAGGAGGGAGTAATGGGGTAAATGGCGATCACTTCGTTCACACGGTACGCCACATGGGCCACCGCTTCGTTGGCGTCCATGGTCTTGAATTTGCGCTTCATGTCTCCCCTTCTGACAAGGCCGGTGCGGATTCGGAATGCAGCCCAACCGGAGCGGCGGGTGATACGCGCCGTCGCAGTCCATGATGCAGGAGGGGGAGGGGAGGGGTCGGCAACGTGGATCACATCGGGCTGTGATGAGAATCACACCACGGGGCCGGGCCCACAGTTCGCCGCGAGCGCTGGATGATGACAACGATACCGGCTTCTAGTCACACCGAGGCGTGACCCCGGTCACTGAACGAACGTTCGACTCGTAACAGAATCTCGCTCCATCTCCCGGTCCGCACGTGGGCCAGTTCCAAGTCTCCGGGAAATTGCAGTGCACGGAGGAACGGATGCGAGCAAGGTATGCGGTTCTTTTCACCCTGGTTATTTCCTGTCTTCTGATGTCCAGTACAGCTCCAGGCGAGGATTCCGACTTATCCTCCCGGACAGAAAAAAGTGCGAGCGCCACGGCTCCCGATCCGTTGCTGCAGCTCCTGGTAAGCAAGGGTGTGCTCAACGCCGACGAAGCTCGCACGCTCACCGGTACCCCAGCGGAGCAGAGAGCGCGGCTGCTGGATCTCCTGAAGCAAAAAGGAATCTTGAGCGCGGCGGATTACGAGTCGCTCACGACGCCGTCTGCCTCGGCGCAGGTGGCTCCCAACCTGATCGCCTCGACCACGCCCATCTTGCCGGCGGTCCTGGCGAATCCCGCACCTGAGCCGCAACCCGCCAAACCGGCTGCTCTCAAGGTGATCCCTGGAGTGGCGCCGCTCCGCGTGCTGCAACTGGAACCGTCCAAGCCCGACGGTCTGATTCCCGACCTGAAGTTAGGGAGCGGGGCCAGGCTCAAGCTCTACGGCATGGTCAAGACCAGCGTCATTTATGACACCTCCTCTCCCTATGGCACTGACATGCCGCTGCCCGGATTCATTACCGCGTCCGGTACCGCGTTCGATCCCGGACCGACCAGCAGCCCCGAGTTTCACGCCAAGGCGCGCTTCGCGCGCGTGGGCGCCAACTTCGAGTGGCCCGATATTGCCGGCAGCAACACCGCGATCACGGGCAAGCTCGAGTTCGACTTCGAAGGCAACTTCAGCCGCGCCCTGAACCGCAACATTTCCACCATCCGGTCGAGCATGGCTTCGATCCGTCTCGCTTTTGGCCGCGTGGATCACCGCTTCAACGACAACACGAGCGCGTTCCTCGTCTTTGGACAGGACTGGACTCCCTTCGGTTCTTCCACACTGCCCAACCTGTTCGAAACCACGGGGCTGGGCCTGGGTTTCGGCACGCTCTATGAGCGGGCGCCGCAAGTGCGTTTCGGTGTGGGTCACAAGTTCGGCGGGTCTCGCAATCTGTTCTTCCAGCCGGAATTTGCCATCGTCATGCCGGCCTACGGGAATGACCCTTCCAACGTGGCCGACCAACTCGGCTACGGTGAAAAGCAGGGCGCTGATTCGGGCCGGCCCGAGGTGCAGGCGCGCCTGGTCACGCAGTGGCAATTGGACAAGGCTCCGGGAGTTGCGCCCGCGCAACTGATCTTCAGCGGTGTCCAAGGCGACCGCAAGGTCATGGTGCGGTCCACGGACATTCCGCTTTGCAACAACCCCGACACTGCGATTTGTCCCTCTTCCACGGTCTTCAGGGCCGCATTTCCAAGGGGGACCGAGACCACCACCAGCCGCGCCGGATGGACGGCCGAACTGCAGCTTCCGACCCGGTACGTCACGGTGATCACCAAGTACTGGAACGGCTCCGATCTGCGCTGGTACTTCGTCGGCAGCCTGTTCTCGAACTTCAACGACACTTCAGGCCTGGCCACTCTAAAGTCTTGTCTGGACGCCAAGGGGGCCGCCGCCACCTGCGACGGCGTTTCCAACGACGGCTCGTCCACCCTGCTGTTTGGCCTGGACAAGACCACGGGAGCCGCCATGTTCGCCCCCGAGCGCCCGGTTCGCAGCCAGGGTGGTTTCCTCAATGTCGGATTCCCCCTGTCGCGTATTTTCGGCGCCGATCCCGCGGGACGGAACGCCGGATGGCAGCTCTATTTCCACTACGCGTACGACGAGGCCAAGGCCCGCGACGTGCGCCGTGTCGGAAACACCCGCCAGAAGAACGACCTGGCCGCCGGAACGCTCGTATATAAGATGAACAACCTGGTGTCTTTTGTGTTAGAAGAGTCGCTCTATAGGACGCGCGCGGTGGGCGATCCCAGCGGGGTCAAGCCGTTCCCGACCTATCGCGGCGTGCCGGCGCGCGAGTGGCACGATTTCCGTTCGGAATTCGGGCCCATTTTTACGTTCTAGATCCGAGACGTCAGACAAGGAGCCTCTATGCCAGAACCACCCAAAGTGCAAGCGATGCCACCCGGCGGCGCGCCCCCTGCCACCAGCGCGACGGAGTGGGATCGGGTGGCCGCCAGTCCTGAATTTAGGGACCTGATGGCCACCAAGAAAACGTTCATCATTCCAGCCTTCGTGTTTTTCATCGTGTACTACTTTGCCCTGCCCGTGCTGGTCGGCTACGCCCCCCAGTTCATGGCCACGAAAGTCATCGGCAACGTGAACCTGGCGTATCTGTTCGCATTGTCCCAGTTCTTCATGGCGTGGACGGTGGCTTGGCTTTACGTGAAAGCGGCGGGCGGTTTTGACCGGCTGGCGCGCGACATTATCGAAAAGTCCGAGAGCGGCAAAGGAGGCAAATAGATATGTCCACACCACTGGTGATGTTCCTCATCTTTATCGCCATCACGCTGGGGATTACCTACTGGGCCTCCAAACGCTCGACCGGATCCAGCGCCTACTTTGCCGCCAGCCGCCGCGTAACCGGGTGGCAGAACGGCATTGCGGTGGCCGGCGACTACATGAGCGCGGCGTCTTTCCTTGGAATTGCCGGCATCATTGCCTTCCAGGGATATGACGGGTTTCTCTTCTCGGTGGGCTGGTTGGTCGCGTACTTGACCGTGCTGCTGGTGGTCGCCGAGCCGCTGCGCAACGCGGGAAAGTACACCATGGCCGATGTGCTGGCCTATCGCCTGAAGCCTCGTCCGGTGCGGGCCATGGCTTCGCTGAGCACGCTCACCGTATCCACGTTCTACATGATCGCGCAGATGGTCGGTGCGGGAGCACTGGTTGCGCTCCTCCTGAAAGGATCGGGCATCACCTTCCACACTGCCGTGATTGGCGTCGGCGTCCTGATGATCGTGTACGTGGTATTCGGCGGGATGCTGGCCACCACCTGGGTGCAGATCATCAAGGCCATTCTGCTGATGGGCGGCACGCTCTTGCTCAGCATTCTGGTCCTGGCCCACTTCGGTTTCCACCTGGGAGCCTTCTTTGATGCCATCGGCCACGTCACTTATCACGACAAGGGACAGGAAGTAGTCAAAGACTTCCTGCAGCCGGGCCTGCGCTACAAGCCGCCCTACGGACCGCTGGAACTGATCTCGCTGGGCATGGCGCTGATCTTCGGAACGGCTGGACTGCCGCACATCCTGGTGCGCTTCTACACCGTTCCCGATGCCAAGACGGCGCGCATCAGCGTAGTGTGGGCGATGGTCCTGATTGGCAGCTTCTATATCATGACCACGTTCCTCGGCTTTGGAGCGGCGACCATCGTCGGCCGCGACTTCATCGCGACCCATGGCGGCACCAACATGAGCGCGCCGCTGCTGGCCCAGGCTCTGGCAGGGGATATTTTCTTTGCCTTCATCTCGTCCATTGCTTTTGCCACCATTCTTGCCGTGGTAGCCGGCCTCACCATTAGCGCTTCCACGTCGTTCGCCCACGACTTCTGGACCAACGTCATCCATAAGGGAGTCGAACGCAAGGCGGGTGAAGAGGTGCTGGTGGCTCGGATCTCCGCATTCGTGGTTGGGGCGGTGGCAATCTTCGTCGCCATTCTGCTGGGTCCAACCGCGAACGTTGCCTTCCTGGTGGCGCTGGCGTTTGCGGTTGCGGCGTCGGCCAATCTGCCCGTGATCGTGCTTTCCATCTTCTGGAGGCGCTTCAACACGGTCGGGGCTTGCCTAGGCTTGGGAACTGGCCTGGTTGCCTCGATCGGGCTGATTCTTATTGGTCCGAGCCTGATGGCAGTGGATCCTCCGACCGTGGTCGGGGCGGCGCGGCATCTATTCCAAAGGCCGGCCATCTTCCCGCTGGAGAATCCCGGAATACTCAGTATCCCGCTGGGATTTCTGGGGGCCATTCTCGGCACGCTGTTGAGCCATGAACCGTCGGCGGAAAGCAAGTTCAACGAACTGCTGGTGCGCTCGAACACTGGACTGGGCGCGGAAAAAGCGAGTGCCCACTAACTGGAGAACTGAGGCGCGGGCCGGACAGTCCGCGCCTCAGGAATCCTTCCCGGCAGGGCAGACATTCATTTTTGTGAGCAGTAGAATCGTACCCGCTACCTCAGCTTCATCGACGGGGCAGCGCATTCGAGGATAACCATGGCCGAAGTAATCGCAAACCAGTCCAACATTGATTCCACATTGCAAGAGCAGCGCAAGTTTGAACCCCCCGCTGAATTTTCCCAGAAAGCCCACCTCAAGAGTCTGGCGGAGTATGAGGCTCTCTACAAGGAATCCATCGAGCAGCCGGAGAAATTCTGGGGACGCGCCGCCGAGGATCTGCACTGGTTCAAGAAGTGGGACAAAGTCCTGGAGTGGAACGTACCCTGGGCCAAATGGTATGTCGGCGGGCAGATCAATCTTTCCTACAACTGCCTCGACCGCCACGTGCAGACGGCTCGCAAGAACAAGGCTGCTCTGATCTGGGAGAGCGAACCCGGCGAAGTTCGTACCTACACCTACCAGCAGCTTTGGAAGGAAGTGCAGAAATTCGCCAACGTTCTCAAGTCGCTGGGCGTCCGCAAAGGCGATCGCGTCGCCATCTACATGGGGATGACGCCGGAGTTGCCGATTGCCATGCTGGCCTGCGCGCGCATCGGAGCGCCGCACTCAGTGGTGTTTGGCGGATTCTCATCCAACGCGCTGATCGATCGCATTCACGATTCCCAGGCGGTGGCAGTGATCACGCAAGACGGCTCGTACCGCCGCGGTGCGGAAGTGAAGCTATTCCCAGCGGTCGAAGAGGCGCTCAAGTCCTGTCCGTCGGTGAAGCACGTGGTGGTGTACAAGCGCACCGGAACTGCCATCAACCTGCAGGCCGGACGCGATCACTGGTGGCACGAGTTGATGGCCAAAGCTTCCGACGATTGTCCTGCCGAGCCGCTCGACTCCGAACATCCGCTCTACATTCTCTATACGTCTGGTACGACCGGGAAGCCCAAGGGAGTCGTTCACACCACCGGCGGATACTCGGTCGGGACTCACCTCACTACGAAGTATGTTTTCGATCTGAAGGAAGAAGACACTTACTGGTGCACCGCAGATATCGGATGGGTCACCGGCCATAGCTATATCGTCTATGGACCCCTGCAATGCGGCGCCACCAGCCTGATGTACGAGGGCGCGCCCAACTCTCCGGAGCCAGACCGTTTCTGGAGCATCATCGACCGGCACCAGGTCAATGTTTTTTACACCGCGCCCACGGCGATCCGCACCTTCATTAAGTGGGGAGCGGAATGGCCAAGGAAGCACAAGATGGAGAGCCTGCGACTGCTCGGCACGGTCGGCGAGCCCATCAATCCCGAAGCCTGGATGTGGTATCGCGAGGAGATCGGCCACAACCGCTGCCCGATCGTGGATACCTGGTGGCAGACGGAAACCGGCTCGATCATGATCACGCCGATTCCGGGGGCGATTGCGACGAAACCCGGGTCGGCCACCCGTCCGTTCTTTGGGGTGGCGCCCGAGATCGTCACCATGGAGGGCAAGCCCGTGCCCGAGGGCTCGGGCGGATTCCTGATCATTCGCCAGCCCTGGCCGGCGATGCTGCGCACGATCTATGGCGATCCGGATCGCTACGTGAAGCAGTACTGGTCGCAAATCCCGGGTACGTACTTCACCGGCGACGGGGCCCGCAAGGACAAGGACGGGTATTTCTGGATCATGGGCCGGGTGGACGACGTCCTGAACGTTTCCGGGCACCGGTTGAGCACGATGGAAGTCGAATCGGCGCTGGTCGCGCACGACAAGGTCGCCGAAGCGGCGGTGGTCGGACGTCCGGACGACATCAAAGGGCAGGCGATTTCAGCCTTCGTCACCCTGGAGCAGGGAGTGAAGCCCACCGAGGAACTGAAAGAAGAGCTGAAGAAGTGGGTAGCGAAGGAAATTGGTTCGCTCGCCAAGCCCGATGACATCCGCTTCACCGACATGCTTCCCAAAACGCGCAGCGGCAAGATCATGCGGCGGCTGTTACGCGAGTTGGCCACCAGCGGCGATGTGAAGGGCGACACCACCACGCTGGAGGATTTCGGCGTGATCGCGCGGTTGAGAGAACAGGAAGAAGTTTAAGCGCAAGTTCCCAGTTCCCGGTTCTCAGTTCTCAGAGAGAATCGGGAAGTGACAGTGAATCAGCGTTGCAAGAGGGTGAGGCTTTCCTGCGACCTGCGACCTTGGTTCCTACTTTGCCTCGGTTACGTGGCGCTGCTGCCGTAGTTGCTGAAGGAAGGCCTCGACCGATACCTGAGATTTGTTGCGGAAAAGTTCCACCAGGGTGTCCTCGGTCTCGGGCGCAGACCACGCTGGCTGGCCGGGGTCGGCGATTGGTTCCAGGCCGTCTGGTTCAACCATGAGCTCCGGCGACTTTTCGCCGTTGGCGCGCAGCGTGTCGATCATTTGCCGGACATGGTCGCGCTGCAGCGCAGTCGTCTGGATGAATTCCACTCCCATGCCAAACTCGGGGTGCATGATTCGAACCACACCGCCGGCTTGCGCCTGGAAATCTCCGGTCTTCAGGGAGAGAGTGATGCGGGTTCCGGCTGGGAAGGGCGAGTTGGTTTCGAGATAGCAGCCACCCAGGCTGAGGTCGCTGAGACGGCAGGCGACAGGCGGATCGTCCTGCTCGGGCTCGGGCAACTGGTTGTTCAACCAGTGACGCAGCGCGATGTGCTGCTCCTCGTTCATGTTCTTGAATCGGACCCCGCCTTCGTTGCGGCCGCCATCCCAGGCGAGCTCGCCTTCGAGTTCCAGCTTCGCTCCCAGTCCGGGGAGTTCCAGCGAGAAACGGAATGAACTCTCTTTCACTACTCGGCCGACAAACTGGACGGCCATGCCCCCTTCGCAAAGGTCAAGCGTCTTGCCGCGGTAGGTAATGGCACTGCCAAAACCGCGGCACTCCACCGGAACCTGCACGGCAACCCGCACCTGCCGGCGCCGTTCCCGCTTCATCAGGGCCCGGACGGCCCGGAAACTGGAGCGCGCGCGCTCTCGCGTCAGCGGTTTGTGGAGCACGAAGTGGGCGCCCATATCGAAACCGCCGCGGAGTCCTACTGAAGAATCGACCAGCACGATGGCGACGGCACGGTTGTTGCCGGGCGAAGCCTTCGCGCTCCGCAGAACGCTGCGGGCTTCCTCGAGATTGGAGCAGTCCACGATGATCGATTCGAAACGCTGGCGGGTGAGTTGACGGACCGCGGACTCGGAGGCGCGGCAATGCTCGACCGAAATCTCCAGGTCGCTCAGCACCCGGCGCAGAATGCGGACTGTCTCGTCGTCGGAACTCAGTAGTAAGGAACGCAGGCTCATACTTCCCTGGTTAAGCTCGGTCGCGGGCACCTCTTGGCTTCTAAAGCGAGGGCCGGGCGGAGCTCCACCTATTGTTTTCACTCTAAGTCTATGAGTTTTCATGGTCAACGCCATGGCCCAACCTTCCGGTTACTCTAGTCACCACTTGGGGGAATGAGTTCTCATTTTGGGCTGTGGAATGGTGAGTTCTGAGCGAATCGTCTTGGCGGAGGGGGATGCCGCCTTCCATTTCTTGGAAGTTACTGTATGGAAAGGGGATAGTAAATCCTGGAATGAGTGCATTTTTGTGTTGACAAATCGATGGAAACCCATTATTATCAGTAGTTTCCGTGGTTGTCTAAGGTCTTTCTGGTCGCCTGGTCGTGATCTCGATTTCCTATGCGACGATGAATCCCTTAGCGTTTCTGGGAATCAAACTTTGTTGGACAGTTAGCCGAACGTCATTATCCTAACGAACACGAGGGAACATTTTTCATGGCCAAGCGACGCGGAAACCCCAACTGGGGAAAGCCGGAGCCGATCGGACCGATCACCCCGACCATCACCGAGTTCGAGCAGGTGGTGCGTGAGTACAAGCTCTCGCCGGACCAGTACCTGCGCTCGACTCGCCTGCGGGAGTGGGCGCGCCGGAACAAGAATTCGAAGTACATCCCAGAGCCTTTGCTGGAAGCCTGGGGTTTTGAAATCGAGTCTACCCTCTAAACGGGGGATCGGGTTCACGAAAAGGGTCGCTGCGTGCGACCCTTTCCTATTTTCCGTGGATATTCCCCGCCGATTGAACGGAGAGTCTGACGGGGGAATTTGGATGGGAGGGTGGCTGCGCGTATGCTGGCGGGCATGAAGTTGGGCGGCACGGAACTCGTCGGTTTGGTCGTGGCCGCCAGCTTCGCGGCCGGACTGAACGTCTATGCCACGGTGGCGACTCTTGGTCTGCTGGCCCACGCCGGCGTCCTGGATTTGCCGTCGGCACTGAGCCTGTTGGCGAGCTGGTGGGTGATCGGTGCCTGCGGCGTGCTCTTTCTGGTGGAGTTCTTCGCCGATAAAATTCCTGCCTTTGATCTGTTCTGGAATGCCCTGCAAACCTTCGTGCGGATCCCGGTGGCGGCCCTGATCGCTTATGGCGCAACCGCCCAGCTCTCGCCGGAAAAGCAACTGCTGGCGACGCTGGCGGGAGGTGCCATTGCGCTGGCGGCCCACGGAGGCAAGACCGCGGCCAGAGCGGCTGTCACGCCCTCTCCCGAGCTGGTTTCGAATATCACCCTCAGTCTGGGCGAAGATGCGTTAGCCATTTTCCTGACCTGGTTCGCCACCCAGCACCCGGTTCTCGCGACCATGATTGTGCTGGCGTTCCTGGTTGTCATTGCGGTGGTGATCCGGTGGGTCATCCAGGCTTTGAAGAATCTGTTTCGCGGCGCGGAGGCGGAAGTGGAGAGCCTCGCCGCTCGACAGTAGATGCCTTGGTTCCGGTGCTAGAATCCTGACGATATGTCTCCCGCAGCTCCATTTACGGATGTTGCGACGGCGGTGGAAGAGATCCGCGCCGGGCGCATGATCGTGGTCGTGGACGACGAAGACCGCGAGAACGAAGGCGATCTCACGCTGGCCGCCGAAAAGGTTACACCCGAAGCGATCAACTTCATGGCCAAGTACGGCCGCGGTTTGGTTTGCCTGGCGATGACCGAGGAGCGGCTGGACCATCTCCGCATCGGGAACATGACAGCGGAGAACACCTCGCAATACGGCACTGCGTTCTGTGAAGCGATTGACGCCCGCGAGGGCGTGACCACCGGAATTTCGGCTTTCGACCGTTCGCACACCATTAAAGTCGCTATCCACCCTAAGACTCGTCCCGCCGATCTGGCTCGTCCGGGGCACGTGTTCCCGCTGCGTGCGCGGAAGGGTGGGGTGCTGGTTCGGGCCGGCCAGACCGAAGCTTCGGTTGATCTGGCGCGGCTGGCCGGAATGATTCCCGCGGGCATCATCTGCGAAATCATGAAGGATGACGGCACCATGGCGCGGGTGCCCGACCTGATCGAGTTCTGCCATACCCACGACCTGAAAATGTTGACGGTGGCGGAGTTGATCCGTTACCGCATGCAGAACGAGCGCTACGTGCATCGGGTCGGCGAAGCGCTGGTGGATACGCGCTATGGAGAATTTCGGCTCATTGCCTACGAGAGCGAAGTGGATGGCGGCGGCTCTCACCTGGCGCTGATTCGCGGCGACATCAGCAAGTCGGATGTGCCGGTGCTGGTCCGCATGCACGCTCATTGCCTGTTGGGCGACGTGTTCGGGGCGACCGGGTGTGACTGCAACCAGACGCTCCAGGCCTCGATGCAAACCATTGCGGAGGAAGGCCGGGGGGCAGTGATCTACCTGCACCAGACGTCCAAGGGATTCTCCGCGGAAAAAATTGGAGACCAGTCCTTCCTTACCTTCCATCGGGAACGGCGCCTGCCTTCATTGCCAGAGAGCGAACGGAAGATTCAGCGTGATGTCGGCCTGGGCGCGCAGATCCTGTCCGACCTGAATTTGAAACGGATCCGGTTGTTAACCAATCACCCGCGAAGAGTCGCAGGACTGGAAGGATTCGATATTGAGATTGTGGAGCAGGTGCCGGTGAAGTTGGCAGCTCCGCAATGATAGGCCATTCTTGAAAACCCATTCGGCTGACAACAGGTCCAAATACCGACTACTGGCTACCGACTACTGTTTCTAGAACGGCTTGCGCGGCGTGATCTCTTCCTCGTGGATGAAGAACTGCGCTGAGCAGTGGGTCGATCCGCAGATAACCGGCAACAATCCAGCCATCTGCTTGCGGGTAATCAAGCCCAACGTGCCGCATGTTGGGCAGGAGAGCACCGCCCAGTAGGGATCTTCTTTCTCGCCAACTTCCCCGGCGTTTTCCAGAACAAACACGGTTCCGGGCTCCATCTGTTCGGGAATCCACTCGTTGAGAACGCTTAGTTCGCCGATCATCATGTCTATCGCCCTCCGTTATGCTCTGCGAGCTCGCCGCACCGGCCGAGACCTTTCGGAAACTACGTTCTTCTTGCGAGCCTGAATCTCAGCACGAACGCGCCGCACTTCGTCGCTCAGGCAGATATCGAACATCGGCTGGCGAGCGTTCTTGATCAGGTCCACGACTTGCCGAGCTGAAGTCCGCAGAAACAGGTTCGCACCGTCGGTAAGAAGGTGGTAATCCGAACCGCCGCTGACAGCAGCTGCGAGACTGGTGCCAAACTCCTGTTGCAGGAAGCGAATCACTTTGCGCATGCGCTGCAAGGAGAAACCGCGGCGGCGCAACTGGCAGAGCACGGCGACGGTGACCAGTTCATCCCATGCGTAGATGCGGCGATGGCCCTGACGTTCCGGGACCACCACGCCGCGCTCATCCCACCATTGCAACTGGCGGGCGGTGATGCCGGTCAGCGCCATGACCTCGTTGGATGTGAACTGATGCTGCATCTTGATGGCATCCTGTTTTAAACAAACAGGATGGCAAATGTTTTGGACATTCTAGAGGGTGGGCGGCAGAGTCAACGGGCGTTTCTTCCATCGGGATGTTGACTAGACGGGTTCGCGGGCGAGTAGCAAGTAGCGAGATGCGAATGGCGAGCATTGGATGTGAGTGCGGGTCAGAGTGCAAGGAATCGCGATTTGTAGGCTTCGGGTTCCGGGGCTTACCATAGATCACACCACAATTCTTTCCCGGAGCCAGGAACCTCTCATGAACAAAATGGTCCCTTTGCGCGGCACGTCGCTTTTCTTGCTGACCTTGCTGCTTTCCACGGGCGCTTTCTCGCAGCAAAAAGAGAGGAACCGCAATCAGGAAGCGGATCAGAAGGCGACGGCTTCCGCGCCCTCGCAGTCCGACAAGGATAAAGAGAAAGAAGACAAGAGCGAAGGCGATCCGCTCTTCAAGGCGATGAAGTATCGCAACATTGGGCCGTTTCGTGGCGGTCGGTCGTTGACTGCGTCGGGCATCCCGGGCGATCCGACGACCTACTATTTCGGCACGACGGGCGGTGGAGTGTGGAAGTCCACCGACGGCGCGACCACATGGTCTCCGGTGTTCGAGAAAGATGGCGCTCCTTCGATCGGCAGTCTTGCCGTGGCCCAATCGGAACCAAACACCGTTTACGTGGGCACGGGCGAAGCTTGCATCCGCGGAAATATTTCGCACGGCGACGGCGTGTGGAAGTCGGTGGACGGCGGCAAGTCGTGGAAGAACGTTGGACTAAAGGACACGCGCGCGATCGGGAAGGTGATCGTCAATCCACGGAATGCAGACATTGTTTTTGTCGCGGCCCTGGGACATCCCTTCGGCCCAAACACGGAGCGTGGAGTATTCCGGTCGACCGACGGTGGCAAGAACTGGGAGAAGGTGCTTTACAAGGATGAGAACACCGGCGCAGTCGACATTGCGTTCGATCCGCAGAACGCGAACATCCTTGTTGCATCCATGTGGGAGACGCGGCGTACTCCCTGGACCTTGTCGAGTGGCGGCCCGGGCAGCGGTTTATATCGTTCGACCGATGGCGGAACGACCTGGAAGCGGTTGGAGGAGCACGGATTGCCGAAAGGGCCGTACGGCCGCATCGGAGTGGCGCTGGCCGCTAACTCGGAGCGCGTGTATGCCCTCATCGAGGCGAAGGAAGGCGGTCTCTATCGTTCCGACGATGGCGGCGACACCTGGCAACTGGTGAATGGCAGCCACAGCCTCTACCAGCGGCCGTGGTACTACATGCACGTGATCGCCGATCCGAAGAACGCGGACGTGCTCTATATCCTGGACGTCGAGTTTTTCAAGTCGACCGATGGCGGGCGAACCTTCAACAAGATCAAGGTGCCGCACGGCGACAATCACGGGCTGTGGATCGATCCGAAGAACACGAAGCGCATGATCGCATCGGACGATGGCGGCGCGACCGTGAGCCTGGACGGCGGCAAGACGTGGACTCGCCAGGATAACCAGCCGACGGCGCAGTTCTACCACGTGATCACCGACAACCGCGAGCCTTACTACGTGTACGGCGCACAGCAGGACAACTCGACAGTAGCGATCGCGAGTCGCAGCGATGATGGCGCCATCGGGCGCGAAGACTGGTACTCGGTTGGGGGCGGGGAAGCGGGGTATATCGCGCCAGATCCTCGCGATCCCAACATCGTGTATGCGGGTGACTACGAAGGGAATCTGACGCGTTTCGACAAGCGCACCAGCCAGGTGAAGAACATCGCGGTGTGGCCGGAACTGTCCGATGCGCGCGGCGCGGCGAATCTGGAGCACCGTTTCCAGTGGACAGCGCCGATTGTTATTTCTCCCCACGACCCGGGCACCATTTATTTCGGAGGCGAGCGCATTTTCAAAACGACCGATGGGGGAACACGGTGGGAAGCCATCAGTCCAGACTTGACGCGCAATGACAAATCGAAGCAGCAGGTATCGGGCGGAGCAGTCACGATTGACGATACTGGCACCGAATACTACGACACCGTTTTCTCGATCGCTCCATCGGCGCTTGCCAAAGGGCTGATCTGGGCGGGGACGGATGATGGCCTGATTCAAGTCACCCGCGACGAAGGGAAGAGCTGGACCAACGTCACGCCGAAAGATCTGCCGGAATGGAGCCGGGTGAGCCTGATCGAGGCTTCGCCCCATGATGCTGGAACGGCGTACGTCGCCATTGATCGGCACCAGAATGACGATCTGAAGCCCTACGTCTACAAGACCAGTGACTACGGCAAGACCTGGGCGCGCATCGCAAGCGGCATTCCGGACGGCGCCTTTGTGCGGGCGGTTCGCGAAGATCCCAAGAAGAAGGGCCTGCTCTATGCCGGCACCGAGCGAGGCGTGTTCGTTTCCTTCGATGATGGGTCCCACTGGCGCTCACTTCAACTCAATCTGCCCATCACTCCGATTCACGATCTGGTCGTCAAGAACAGCGATCTCGTTCTGGCAACGCACGGGCGCTCGTTCTGGATCCTGGACGATGTTTCGCCGCTGCGCCAGTTCGCCGATTCCGTTGCCGGCGAGGATGTGCATCTCTACCAGCCAGCTGCGGCGTACCGCATCCACGCCGGAGAAGCGCCCCGCCGTGCGGTATTTGCAGGGAAGAATCCGCCCATCGGAGCAGTGATTTATTTCAACCTGAAGGCAGCGGCGAAGCAGGAGGTCAAGATCGAAATCTTGGACGCAGCCGGGAACGTGATCCGAGATTATTCCAGCAAGAAATACGAAACGCTGGACGAACCGCCCGATCCGGATGACAAGAAACAGGAGAAAGAAATCAAGCCAGAAGCCGGGATGAACCGCTTTGTGTGGGATCTGCACTATGAGGAAGCGAATCGAGTCCCCGACTACTATCTGTGGGAATACAACGAAGGGTCGCGCGGCCCGCTGGCGCTTCCCGGCAACTACCAGGTGCGGCTCACAGCCGACGGCAAGACTCGGACGGCGCCGCTGGAAGTAAAGCCCGACCCGCGGGTCAACGTTTCGCAGGGCGATCTGGAAAAGCAGTTCAAGCTGCTGCTTGGCGTTCGCGACGAGTTAACCAGGGTCTACGATGCGGTGAATCAGATCCAGGACCTCCGCGAGCAGGTAACCGGGCTCAAGAAGCGTCTGGGTCCGGGAGCGTCGAAGTCGGTAATCGATGCGGCGGGCGCGCTCGATGCCAGGCTGATTGCGGTTCGCGATCCGTTCATTAATCTGAAGATCAGCGCCAATGAGGATTCGCTTGCGTATCCGCCGGGGCTGGATGCAAAGCTGGCCTATCTGGCGATGACGGTTGCGGGATTTGCAGATTCTGCGCCGACCGAGTCTCAAGCTCAGGAATTCGACCGCCTGAAGAAGCAGGCGGAGGAGTTCCTGGCGCAGTGGAATCAGGTGCGGGACACCGACGTTGCCGCGCTGCAGAAACTGGCTGCGGAACAGGGCATCCATGCGATTTATGTGCCCGATGTGAAAAGCGAGCGGGTGCAGGGAAGCGGGGAAGAGCAGCGTTGAGGCCGGAGGTCAGTCCGCCCCAGCATGGTAGAATCCGCTTGATTGATGGCCCCGCAAGTGACCCTTGCGGTTTTTGCCGCATCTCAACAGAGAATCGCGTGAATTTTGCCAGCGTACAATCCGAACGCTCCACGCTGTCTGTGCAGTTGCTCGTCGCGCTGCTCTGTTTGACGCTGGCGGTGCAGGGTGCCCACGTTTGCCAGTCGGCCCATCATTTTGAATCGGGAGTGCAGAGTGAACTTGGCTCCTCTGCGCCTGTCTGCCCGGTGTGCGCGATCGCGCATTCCCTGGTGTTCACCGTGTTTTTTCTGCTCCTCCTGCTGATGCCGAGAAGTTCCCCGGCCGCCTTCCATTCTGCCGAGGCGAAGAAGTCGTCCTGGCGCGCGGTCCAGTTGTACATGCGGCCTCCGCCAGCGCTCTGAGACCTGCGGATAGAGGCTGAAATCAACCTCAGCCTGTCTTTTTCCCATCGAACATTTTGCCGCTCAGGAGCTTGGAATGAAGCCGTCAACTTTGCTTTGTGTCGTTGTTTTATTGGCCATGGGAATCGCGCACGCGCAGCAGGAAACTACCACGCCCGCGAGTCAGGATACGGCAGCGCTGGAACAAAAGATCCGCGACCTGGAAGACCGTCTGATCACCCTGGAAGGGCAGATGCGGGCAATGAAGGCGCAGTCCAGCCAAACGCCGTCGGCCGCGCCCGGCACCACTTCCACTGAAGTTGCGAACGCGGCGCCTGCGCCCGCGGAAAGCGTTGCCGCCGAGCCCGTGAGCCTGGGCGGCGCTGGAGGTTCGGCAGCCAAAGCATTGAATCCCGACATCAGCATGATCGGCGACTTTGTGGCGTTTGCCGGGGGCAATTCGATTCGGCCCTCGCCCTCGCTGCAAATGCACGAATCCGAACTGGGGGTACAGGCGATTATTGACCCCTACGCCCGCGGAGATTTCTTTCTGACCTTCGGCGAGCAAGGAGTTGGAGTTGAGGAAGGGTACATCACGCTTACCGCGCTGCCGGGTGGCCTCGTGACCCGGATTGGCAAGATGCGCTCGGCGTTCGGCAAAGTAAACGGAATGCACAACCACGTGCTTCCGTTCGTGGACCGGCCGCTGGTCACGCAGAACCTGGCGGGCGGCGAAGACGGCATTGACGATGCCGGCGTCTCGGTGGAGCGCATCATTCCTTTCCCGAAGGGCATTTTCCTTTCCGCCACCGGACAGGTATTTCGCGGAGACTCGGGTGACGGCGATGAACTGGTGTTTCAGTCACATCGGAAGAGCGATGTGAGCACGGTGGCGCACTTGCGCGGATACAAAGACCTGACCGAATCCACGAATGTGGAATTGGGCCTTTCGTATGCGCGCGGGCACAACGAGCTGGGATCGAATTTCACCACCAGCCTGTATGGATTCGACGCCACGTTTCGCTGGAAGCCGTTGCGGCGAGCCATCTACAACTCGTTTGTGGGGCGCAGCGAATTCATCTGGAGCCAGCGCCAGCAAGCGCCGTTTGAGCAGCGCGCGTTCGGCATGTACGCCTCGGGCGAGTACCAGTTCCACCGGCGGTGGTTTGTCGGCGGACGCTATGACTGGTCGGACCGGTCGCGCGAGGCGAACCTCACCGACAAAGGCGGTTCTGCGATCCTGACGTACTGGCCGAGCGAATTCAGCCAGATTCGGGGACAATATCGCTTTACCGACTATGCGGGAAATCATAAGACCAACGAACTGCTGTTGCAGTTGCTGTTTTCATTGGGAGCGCATGGAGCGCATCCCTTCTAGGAGATTGGAATGAATCGTGTTTTTTCGAAAATAGAACTGCTGCTGACGGCTGTGGCGGTACTCGCCGTGAGTCTTGTTGCCCCAACCGCTGCGGCGGCCAAGAAGCTGAATGTCATTACGGCGACGACCGACCTGGCCGCGCTGGCGCAGGAAGTCGGCGGCGACAAGATCAACGTTGAAGCCATGGCTAAGGGCTATCAGGATCCGCATTTCGTGGAAGCCAAGCCCAGTTTCCTGCTGAAACTCCGGCAGGCGGATATGCTGATCGTTGTGGGCTTGCAGCTCGAGATCGGATGGCTGCCGCCGCTGATCACGCAGAGCGGGAACTCGCGCATCCAGGTCGGGGCCAACGGATATCTCGACGCTTCGCAGTTCTCGCAAATACTGGAGATTCCGCAAGGCTCGATTACGCGCGCCATGGGCGACGTCCACCCACTCGGGAACCCGCACTACTGGCTCGATCCGGACAACGGGCGCCGGGTCGCCAAAGGGATCGCCGGGAAACTGGCGGAGATGGACCCGGAAGATGCGGCCTATTTCCAGCAGCGCGAACAGGATTTCGAGCGGCGCTTGGCGGAGGCGGACAAGAAGTGGCAAGCCGACATGAAGCCCTTCCGCGGCCGCAAGGTGATTACCTACCACAACTCGGCGCCCAACTTTGCCCACCACTTCGGTCTCGACGTGGTTGGCTTCGTTGAGCCCCGGCCCGGCATTCCGCCGACGCCGAGCCACACCATAGAAGTCATCAACATGATGAAGCGCGATCATGTGAAGGTAATCATGGTCGAGCCTTATTTTGATCGCAAGACGCCCGACTCGATCGCGCGTGAAAGCGGCGGAACGGTGGTCGAATACTTACCATCGGTCGGCGGATTGAAAGAGGTCACGACGTATTTTCAGCTGTTCGATTACGATGTCGCCCTGCTAACCAAAGCGTTCCAGGCGAATCCATAACAGCAGGGCGCGAGACCTTGGGGAAGAGTTCGAAGGAGACTCATGGAGATACTACCGTTTTTAATCTGGCCGTTTGTGGCCAGCCTGATTCTGACCGGAATTCACGCCTATCTGGGCGTGCACGTGGTGGAACGCGGCGTAATTTTCGTGGACCTGGCGCTGGCGCAGATCGCCGCCCTCGGCGCAACCATCGCCATCCTGGCGGGCATGGATCCGCACGGACGCGGCGCCTATTTTCTCAGTCTGGGGTTCACTTTTCTGGGAGCGGGCATTTTTGCATTCGCGCGAACCCGCCGGGGACACATTCCGCAGGAAGCGTTCATCGGGATCGCCTATGCCGTTGCCTCGGCAACCGCCATCCTCGCCATGAGCAAGGCAACTGGCGAGACCGAGCACTTGAAAGACATGCTGGTGGGCAACATCCTTGCCGTTTCCCGGGCCGAAGTGGTGAAGACGGCGCTGCTGTACGGCGTCATTGGCCTGTTTCACTACTTCTTCCGCAAGAAGTTCCTGTTGATTTCCACCAGTCCGTCGAAGGCCGAAGCGAGCGGGATGAACATCCGGCTATGGGATTTTCTGTTCTACGCCTCGTTTGGTTTTGTCGTGACTTCGTCGGTGGCGATTGCGGGGGTGCTGCTGGTGTTCTGTTACCTGATCGTGCCGTCGGTGGGCGCGATGCTGTTCGCCGACAAGATCGGCCGCAGGCTGGCGATCGGTTGGACGATGGGAACCCTGGTCTCAGCGCTGGGAGTCTATTTTTCAGTGCTGCTCGATTTGCCGACCGGAGCGACCATCGTGTGCACTTTCGGCGGCGTGTTGATTCTGATGTTTTTCGTCCACCTGATTTTCTTTCACGGCAGCCATGCGCGGGCGCTGGAGGGAGCAGTCTCCGGGGAGAAGCCGTTGGAGCGGGTGCTGGAAGCCCGGCAGTGAAGCTGAGCGTCAGAGCTGTGGGCCGGCGATGACGCCCGCCGGACAAGTGGTGGCGCCACTTTCTAGATAAACATCTCGTCTTGCGGGACGCCCATGCCATTGCGCGGCTGGCGGCGCTTCTGGCCGAGGAAGACTTCCACTCCCGTGCTGATCGCGCTCATCAGGCCGGAAACCTGCCGCAAGGGGGAGACCACGGTTTTGTGGACGACCTCACTGGTTTCTTCGACCTTGTCCATGGTGCGGTTCAACAACTCATCCGCACGAATCACCTGCAGGCGGGTGCGGTCGAGGGCATCACTGAGAGTGGCATCGATCCGGCCGATCTGGGAGCGCACCAGGGTGGTTGACTCCGACAGATTGACGGCCATGGTCTCGATTCTTGGACGCAACTGCACCAGCATGCTCTGCGCGGTATCCAGGGCGGGGATTGCCTTGTTCTTCATTTCCAGGGTCATTGCCTCCATCCGCGCGGTGGTCTTACGGACCGCGAGATAAAGGGCTACCAGGATCCCCGCCTGGATCAAGACTGCGAACGCCGTCAGCGCGATAAATGCGGTCAGCAGATTGTTGTCCATGGCCACTCCCAACCGGCGTGCCGGCTAAAAACTTAGACGCTCTTCGGCTCTTCGCTTTCCGGAGCGGTCGTCTCGCGATACGCCTGGCGGCCGGCCTCGTAGGCGGAGCGGAATTGTTCTTTTTGCTGGTTCAGCACATCGCGCCCGCGATCGACCCAGTCCTCAGCGTGTTCACGCGCCCGGCGCGCCTCGCGGCGCACTTTCTCACGTCCTTCCTCCGCTTTGGAGCGGAGCACTTCGCGAGTCTCATCTCCGGAGCGCGGCGCGTACAGCACGCCCACGGCGGCACCGACACCAAGACCAGCCAAGAACCACAAAAAGCTGTTGCCGTCACGATCTGCCATAACTACCTCCTTCAACCATTGACATATCGGATGGTAGCACCCGGATATGTGAAAAACAATTCACGCTCCGGTGGAAGCGCTGTGAATTGATGAGAGTTTCCAAGGCCAGGGATGACCCGCGGAACGCGCGAAGGGGCTTGTGCCCGGTGGGGGAATAGGCGGAGAATGAGGCGTCCCAGGGGAGGCCCTCCGTGTCCGACCGCAAATATCGCCAGCGCGGGTACCAGGATTCCGGCAATGAACGGCATGAAAAGCTGGAAAAACCGGCGGCTGCCAAGAAAGAGAACACCTTTGGACCGCGGCCCATCAACATGCCGGGCCGGCGAACCGTTTCGCGCTGCGCCGAGTGTGGGACGCTGCTGCAGAACCTTGCCGAGCCTGCCGGCCAGTGTCCCAAGTGCGGCTTTGACCTGCACTCCTGCAAGCAGTGCGAGCACTTTGATCCCTCCAGCCGCTTCGAGTGCAACCAGCCCGTTCCCGACCGGATCTCGCCCAAGGACAAGCGCAACGACTGCTCGTTTTATTCCATCCGCATGATGGTGGAGAAAGAAACGTCCAGCAAGCCCGCCCAACGCCCCAACGATGCGCGGCAAGCATTCGACAACCTCTTCAAGGATTAGCGGATATTCAGGGTTTTTGCGTCGGCCGCAACAGGATCTCGCTGGCGAACGACTGCGGCGCCTGGGTCACGATCATGGCCACGGCGTGGGCGACATCGCCGGGTTGCAGCATCTTCTCCGCGTTCTTTCCTGGGTGAGGGCTGAATCCGGTATTCACAGAGCCGGGGCAGATGATGGAGACGCGAATGTTGTGGGCGCGGAGTTCCTCGGCCACGGAATAGCTCAGACCATTCAGTCCCCACTTCGAAGCGGCGTAGGCGGCTGCGTTGGGAAGGGGATTCTTGCCGGCGAGAGAAGAGATATTGACGATGTGTCCGCCGGCGCCGCGGATCATCAGCGGGGCAAGACTTCGGATGCAGTAGTACACGCCGCGCAGGTTGGTATTCATCACCTGGTCCCAGGTCTCGGGAGAAAGCTGATGCAAGGGCCCGCCCGCGCCGCCGATACCAGCGTTGTTCACGAGGATGTCGAGCCGCCCGAAGGTGCGCTCGACCCGGGCTGCCAGCGATTCGACCGAGCGCAGGTCGGTGACATCGCATTCCATCACCGAGCTCTGGCCACCCTGGTTGTGGATCGAAGCCGAGACGGCTTCGAGCGCTTCCCGGGTGCGTCCGCAGAGGACGGAGCGGGCGCCGAGGCCGGCGAGGGTTGCGGCAATGGCAGCGCCAATGCCGCGTCCGGCGCCGGTGATCACGGCAATCTGTCCAGCCAGGGGCGGGTTGGATGCAGTTTTCATGCGAAATGTCTCCTCGGGACGAAAGCCTCGTTTTCAGGGACTGGAACGGGCCGGGCCGAATCCATCTTGCCTTGGCCTTTCCCGCATCGAAACTGAGAGGAGGCCGAATGTGAGCAACTTGCTTGCCTTAGCGGGACTACATCCTTATAATCCGCTCACCGGACTAATCTCAAGCCGTCGTATATCTTACAGGCGGCCCAGGATGGGCGGGATCATCCCCACGGACGAAGTCAGTTCATGGTGCAAGCTTCCGGCAAGCGAGCTCGGGTGTGCCGGACAGAATGTCGATACCAGCTTCCCTGAAGAGTTAAGGAGCCACAGAAACATGAAGAAGATTCTTCTCGCGACCGTATTGGTAGCCGCTACCGCTGTCGCTCAGACGGCTTCCGCGCCGGCACCGGCCCAGGCGCCGCAGCAAACCCAGGCGCAACCCCAGGGGCAGGCGGCGCCGCAGCAAAAAAAGGAAATCAAGGATCCCGCCGAATACAACGCATACATGGGCGCTTCGCAGCAAACCGATCCGGCCGCGATGATCAGCGGGCTGGAAGCTTTTGCCACCCAGTATCCCAACAGCGTGATGAAGGAAGACGCGCTGGAGTTGCTGATGGGCGCCTACCAGAAGTCGGGGAATAGCGCGAAGATGGTCGAAACCGCCCAGAAAGTTGTGGCGGCAAACCCGTGCAATATTCGCGCGCTGGCATTGCTTTCTTTTACCAAGCGTGCGCTCGCGGAGAGCGGCCAGAATACGCCGCAGAATCTGGCCGAGGGTTCGCAGGCCGGCGAGAAGGGGTTGGCGTGCCTGCTGACTGTGACCAAGCCCGATGGCACTCCCGAAGCGGATTTCCAGAAATTAAAGCTGCAGACGGGTGTGATCTTCAATGGAGCGGTCGGGATCAACGCTTTGCAGAATAAGGACAACGCCAAGGCCCAGCAGTACCTGCGCGCTTCGGCGGAAGGCGATCCGGCGAATCTGCGCGATGTCTATCCGCTGGCACTGGCTTACTTGACCGCGACGCCGGCCGACAACCTGAACGGACTATTCTTCATCGCCCGCGCGGCCAACCTTGCAACGGGCTCTCCGGCAGCAGCGCAGATCGAAGGCTACGGCAAGAAGCAGTACACCAAGTATCACGGATCGGACCAGGGCTGGACGGACGTCATGGCGGCAGCGAAAGCCAACAACACGCCTCCCGCCGGGTTTGCCATCACGAAGTACGAACCGCCCACACCTGCGCAACAGGCGAAGGAGTTGGTGAAGACCAAAGCGCCCAAGGACATGGCTTTTGCCGAGTGGGAGCTGGTGCTTTCTGCCGGCGATCCGGAAGACAAGGCGAAGGTTTGGGATGCGATCAAGGGCAAGCCCCTGCAATTGGGACAAACCCTGGTGCTCAAATCCTCGGCGACGAAGTTGGAGATCGCAGCCAGCAGCGACGACATTGACGCCAAGCGCGCCGATATCGTGCTGGAAATGGGTGGGCCGATGCCCTTGAAGATGATCCCGAAAGAAGGGTCGTTGCTGGACTTCGAAGGCACTCCGGTCTCGTATGAGCCCACGCCGTTCGTGATGCAGATGGACAAGGGCGCTCTGCTGACCAAGGCGGCTCCGAAGACGGCTCCGGCCAAGAAACCTCCGGTGCACAAGAAGCCCGCGGCGCACTAGAAGCGCAGTAGCCAGAAGTCAGTAGTCAGCAAGAAACTAAAAAGGCGGTCCCTGCGGGGGCCGTTTTTTTGTGCCGAACATGGGAGGAGTGAAACTCCAAGGACTCGCCCTTCTCCCTCCGCCGATTCAACTCACAACGATGCCGGCGTAGCCGACGACCTGGTCGAGGTGCCCCGAAACATCGCCCGAGGTCGCGTACTTAACCAGCGTGGCCGTTTTCGCCCCCAGGCGCTTGGCGGCGGTGAGCATCGCAACCGTCGGTCCGAAGCCGCACATGCTGATGTTCTGGCTCATCACGACATCCCAAAGGCCGCGCGGGTCAAGGGCAAGCACGCGCTCGATGGCCTTGTGATCTTTCACGCGCGTGATAGCGTCGGACTCGTAGTGGTTCATGTCGCTGGAGGCGATGATGAGAACCTTGTCACCGGCGGCGGCAATCGCCGCGGCAAGCGCCTCACCCAGTCCTGCCAACGCGTCGAAATCGCTGGTGCCGACGGCGATAGGAAGAAACCGCAATTCGGCTTGGCGAGCTTGCAGGAAGGGAAGCTGCACCTCGATGGCGTGCTCGCTGCGGTGGGCGGCGGCATCCTCCTGCAGCATGGGGAATCGCTTCAGAAGGTCGGCGCCAAGTTCGGTGTCGGCGGCGACGTCGCCCAACGGAGTCCGCCAGGCGGCGCGGGTCATGACGGCCAGCGGATGTCCCGCGCCGGTGTGGTTAGGGCATAGGACGACGCATCGCTGCGGGATTTCAAGGCGCGCATATACGGCGCCCGCAACGTGGCCGGAGTACATGTATCCGGCGTGGGGAGCCACGCAGCCGATGGCGGCGAGCGCGGGCTCGGAGGTGGTGCTGTAGTTGCTGATATCGCGAAGCAGTTCATCGCGCCGGCTCGGATAGAAGCGTCCGGCGACAGCGGGCATTCGTACAGCGGAAGTCATGAGCGGCCTCCTTTCGAAGATGGATCGTGTGGCGCGGGCACTCCTGCCCGCGTCCTTCGGGCGAACGGTAACGAACTACGCATATTATCGCGCTTGGGGGACAGGAAAGCGGCTGAGACCGAACTCAGCTCAAACGGATACACCGGTTGGCGGTTGCTGGTGAAATGGCGATATTTCGCCAACTAGAACTTAGAGTAGGATTCCGTTGGACCACACTCGACGCGAAGCGGTGTCTATAAATTCATGATCCGCCGAATCGGTTTTCGTCGCCTGCTACCGATTTTGTTCACTCTCATGCATGTTGCCCTTCTGTTTTATGCAACTGCACAACGGCACCGCACCTTGTCCAGCGCTGACGGTGACTCTGCCTACCACCCCGCTGCCTATCAAGAAAGTTCAATCGCGTGGGAACCGATGGAACCCAAACCGCTGGTGATTGCCGAAAAGCTCGGCATCGTGCTCAACTTTCCCGCATTTGTTTTGGCGATTCCAATCACTCTCCTGTTCTTTCATGGGAAAGATATGGGACTGTGGTACGCATCGCTCCCCTTCGTGCCGCTGGTCTGGTATGGCGTAGGACGCTGGTTCGACAGACTGCTGGGCTACATCTCCCATTCGCCTCCGGTACGCCGCACTTGGTACGAACTCTTCGGGACTCTCTCCATGATTTTGCTTTGTCTAAGCATCGCCACTGTCACCCCAATCTATCCACATCGGATGGGCGACACATACTGGATTGGATTTGGCCTAATCCTGTGGTCCGGGCTGTCTCTAGCAATTAGCATCTCTGGGTTTATCCGGCGTGCCCGCAATTGATGTAATCAGATGGGAGAAGGCCGGTCTCCGACGGGATGCTGTAGGCTCCCAAGTTATCGACGTGCTCGAAGCACAAGAGATAAAGGAGACCGGCAATGAAGAAGGTTAG
>Ga0182021_10000314_pt1 | contig 49818 bp, 45 predicted proteins | sample 612E3MmetaG_FD_120493 | JGI IMG/M metagenome (GOLD analysis project Ga0182021, IMG submission 120493) | Permafrost microbial communities from Stordalen Mire, Sweden - 612E3M metaG (Illumina Assembly) | ecosystem: Environmental > Terrestrial > Soil > Wetlands > Permafrost | place: Sweden... | reverse complement strand
GTAGGCGAAATGGCGCCGCCGGCCGCGGGGCTCCCGCCAGGGCGTACCATCGAGAGGTGTCAGACCAGCTGAACTTGAGCCTCACCGGCGACGTCGCGCGGCTGCCGCGTACCCTGCGGCCGATGATGCCACGGTCGGCCGAGGCGCCGTTCGACTCGAGCGACCACGTCTTCGAACCGAGCTGGGGTGGGCGGCGCGTCCTGGCCTTCATCGAACCGGGGCGCCCGGGCAGACCGAGCCTTCGACTGATCGACGAAGACGGACGTGACCTGGCGCCGCATCTGCCGGAGCTGGCCTACATCGCCGATCTCGTCGGCGATCCACCCGCGATCCTCGACGGCGAGCTGGTCGTGCCGGATCGGGCCGGCCGAATGGACCATGAGGCGCTCGCGGGCCGCCTGGCCGACGGACAGACTACCGGGCTAAGCCCGGTCTACCTCGTTTTCGACCTGCTCTGGTCCGGCGGGCGGCCGCTTCTCGCCCAGCCCCTCGTTAAGCGCCGCGAACAGCTGGCCCGGGTCGTGACGCCCAGCCCCGAGCTGGTCATAGTGCCGGGCGTCGTAGGTGAGGGCCTCGACCTGCATTTCGCCGTCGCGCAGCAGGGCCTTGCCGGCGTGATGGCCCGCCACCTGCGCAGCCCCTATCTTCCCGGCCGCCACAGCGACCTGTGGCGCTGGATCCCGACACGGCCCAGCGAAGTGCCGCTCCACCTGCTGCCCGAACCGATAGCTCCGACGCGGCCGGTCCTGGCCCTGATCCAGCGGCTGCCGTTCGACGACTGATCGGCGCACGCCGGCCCGGCGCCGCGCCGCGCTCTCAGCCGCGGCCGCGCCGGGCCGCTTCCTAGCGCGAGACGCGGGCCGCCTTCAGGACCTGGCGAAGGCCGACCCGCTGGCCGTAGAGCAGCACCCCGGCGCTGTAGATGCGCGCCGCCGCGACGAGCGCCGCGGCGATACCGACCAGCAGGAACACGACGGCCAGCGCGAACTCCCAGAGCGCCACGTGACCCATCGCAACCCGAGCCAGCATCAGGTAGGGGCTGAAGAACGGCACGAACGAAGCGACCTTGACCCAAGTGTCGTCCATCGACTGCAGTCCGAAGATGGACATGAAGTACCCGACGAAGATCAGCATCATCAACGGGGAGGTGGCGCTCTGAACGTCCTCCTGCCTGCTCACGAGCGACCCGAGAGCCGCGTACAGGAGCGAGTAGAAGAGGAACCCGAGCACGAACAGAACTGCGAAGGCCACCAGAACGATTGGATCGAGCCCGCCAAACGGGCCGCCTGAGCTGGCCCCTCCGAGGACGGCCTGGTGAATCGGGCCCTGGGCAAGTAGCCCGCCGACGACCGCGGCCAGGATGATCCCGTATTGCGTCAACCCCGCGGCCCCGTTCCCAATCACCTTGCCGGCGAGCATCTGGAGCGGCGTCGTCGCGTTGAGCATCAGCTCCATGACTCGACTGCCCTTCTCCTCTGCCACGCTCATCGCCACCCACGTGCCGTAGGTGATGATGGCCATGAAGATCAGCACGATGAGACCGGTCGAGAGCAGGTTGGTCGAAACCTCCTGGCTGGTGCTATTGGCGGGGCCGGACGATGCGTTGACCGGCACAACCGTGAAGGCCGTAGCCTCAACCGCACCGATCGATGTGCCGGCTCTGGCTAGGCCGTCGTCAAGCGCGAGCAAGGTCGCGGCGTTGTCGATGGTGCTCACGACCTGCCCATCGGCCGCGAGATCGGTTCGGAGAGTGAACGCGAGATTCTGGCTTGCCGGGTCGCGGTCCACGATCAGGAGGGCGTCGAACTTGCCCTGCTCCAGGGCCTGCTGAGCGGCCGCCAGGTCGCCTCCGGCGAGCCAGCTGACGACGAAGGGCTGGTGGTCCGAAGTCGCGTTCTGCCCGTTGAGCGTCCCGGTCAGCTCCACTTGCAAGTCGGCCGGCGTTCCAGCGGCGCGGACGACGACCTCGAGGTGCGTCTGGCTCGCGCCCATGGCGAAGTCGATCAGGACCGGGACCTGCGTCGCGGCAAAGGCGATCGCCGCCAGGATGACGGTGCCGGCGATGAAGCTTCGGCTCCTGGCCCGGCTGCGGAACTCGCGGACCGTGATGTACCAGGCGTTCGGGAAGAGCGTGCGCCAGCCGTTCATGCGTTCACCGTCCTGGGGGCGAGCGTTCGCTCGCTGAGATCGAGCTGCCCGACGTGCTCGATGAAGATCTGCTCAAGCGACGGGTCCGCTATTTCGAACTGGCGGATCTTGCAGCCACGCGCCAGAGCGGCCTGCAGGACGCTGCCGGGGTCCTGGCCCGGCGAAACCTCCGCCTCGGTGTAATCCTGGCCACGCCTCGTGACGCAGACTCCGTCGAGGCTCCCGAGCCAGTCGATTTGGGAGTCGCCTTCCACCGCCAGCCGAACGACCTGCCGCCCCGTGGAGCGGCGGACGTCGCGGACGGTGCCGCCGACCACGACCCGCCCGCGATCCAGGATAGCGATCGACTGGCACAACTCCTCGACCGTTTCCATCTGATGCGTCGAGAAGACCAGCGTCTTGCCGCGATCCTTCATCTCCTGGAAGGCCTCCTTGAGCAGCGCCGCATTGACGGGGTCGAGGCCGGTAAATGGCTCGTCCATGAGCAGCACCTGCGGGTCGTGCAGGATCGCCGCGATGAACTGGATCTTCTGCTGGTTGCCCTTGGAAAGCTCCTCGGCACGCTTGTCGGCGTACTCGGGGATGCGGAAGCGCTCAAGCCAGTCGCGCGTCTCCCGCTCGGCCTTCCGGGGCTTCACGCCGTGGAGCTTGGCGAAGAAGACCAGCTGCTCGAGGACATTCATCTTGGCGTACAGCCCGCGTTCCTCGGGCAGGTAACCCCAGATATCGCGCGAGACTTCCGTGTTCAGCCTGCCGTTCCACGCGATCGTCCCGGAATCCGGTCGCAAGATGTCGAGGACGATCCGCATCGCCGTCGTCTTGCCCGCGCCGTTTGCGCCGAGGAAGCCGAAGACTTCCCCGGGCTCGATCTCGAGAGAGACGTTGTCCAGCGCCTGCACATCGCCAAAGCGCTTGGAGATCGAGTCGATGATCAACGCCATGCTTATCTCCGGTTCTCCTGTCGAGACACCCATTCCACCCGACTCTAGACCGATTGGTTCGATTATCGGGCTCCCGTCGATCCGGCTCCAAACCCGGAGGGCGGCATTGCGGCGTCTCGGGCGGAGGAACCCGCGGTTGCGGGCCGCGACGGGTCCGCCTTCAGAGGCGTCGCCGGAACCAGACGACGCCGGCCAGGTAGCTGAGGCCGACCACGACGGCCATCAGAGCGAACTGCCAGTTGTCCCGACCCGCGAACTCGGTGACTATGTAGCCCGCGACGGCAACGACGGCCGCGCAGGTTGCCGCGGCCTCCATGGCCCTCGAATGAATCAAACCCGAGCGTTCATCCACCGGGTTGCCGGCCAGAGTGCCGATCGTTTCGTCCCGTGACCGAACCCGGCGCGCCGCGGCGAAGTCTGGTCTGGTGTGGGCCACCAATGGGACAGCGCACCTAGAATGGGAGCATGACCCCGACTCCGGCGACCAAGCCCGCGAAGATCAACGCGGATCGAACGGCCGGCCTTCTGACCCTCGAATGGGCCGACGGCCACCGCAGCGAATTCACCGCGGAGACCCTCCGCCTGCTCTGTCCGTGCGCCTTCTGCCAGGGCGAGGCGGGACGGCCGGGCTGGCTGGACACGAACCCCACGCTCACAGCCATCCAGGCCCAGCTGGTCGACGTTCGACTGATCGGCGCTTATGCCCTTGCACCTACATGGGCCGACGGCCACGACACTGGCTACTACACGTTCGAATCGCTTCGCGAGAACTGCCCCTGCACCGAATGCGCCGCAGCCCGGCGCCGGCCGTCCTAGGCTGGCCACCAAGCAGGAACGCCACCCAAGCGAGTCACCGAAGGAGATCCCATGATCGTCGCAACCACACCCTATCTAGCCGGCTATCGGGTCACCGAGGCCAAGGGCCAGGTCTTCGGCCTGGTGGTTCGAAGTCGCGGCTTCGCCGGCAACTTCGCGGCCGGCCTTCGCTCGATCGTGGGCGGCGAGATCCACGAGTACACGCAGCTGCTTGAGGACACGCGCCGTCAGGCGCTGGACCGAATGGTCCAGAACGCGACCACGATGGGCGCCAACGCCGTGCTCTCGATGCGTTTCGACTCGTCCGAGATCGGCACGTCGATGTCCGAGATCGTGGCCTATGGGACCGCGGTCGTCGTCGTCCCCGACGCCAATGCCAGGCCCACTGCCGAGTAATCGGCTCGCCAACAGAGCCAGAGCCGCCGGCGATGGATCGCGGCCGGACCGCCTGGCGCCCTCCCGGCGGAGGGGTCCGCGGCTCCTGACCCACAAGCCAGGAGCCGCGGACCGCCAGCGACAAGGGAGCGGTCATCCCTGGAGCAGGACCGAGAGGGTTGAATGCTGTCGACGTGGATACGGTGGCTCGCCTTTGGACTTGGGGCGCTCATCGTCCTGGGCGGTTTTGCCGTGGCCTCGAGCGGTGGCTCGGTGGAGGGCGCGGAGGCGATCGTCCTGGGGGCGGCCCTCATGATCGCGGCGGTCCTGCAGCGCGCCCGCTACCGATCCAACTCGGCCGAGCTAAGCCACGAAGAGGCGGGCCCGGGAGGTGGCGAAGACGGCTTGCTCGAACCGCGCTTCCTGCCCACCAACGAGGTCTTCGTCGACCCGACGAGCCGTCGCCTGATGCGGGTCTTCGCGGATCCTCGGACCGGGGAGCGGAGGTACCGCGCGGAAGGCTAACGAGAACGACCTGCGCCAGAGTTGCGAGGGGGCCCGCTGGGCGCGCCTCGCGCGCGCCGGGGAGCCCCCCTATTGCGCCCAGCGCGCGCCTGACGAGAATGGGCCGATGCGCCGCTCGGCCATGAGGCCGCACACGACAGCGACGACGGCGCTAACGTTCGGGGTGAAGTGGCAATCGTTCGCAGGGACTCGATACCAAAGGGCTCGGCCTCCCACGAGGCGAGCTCCGAGTTCCCGTACATCAATCGCGAGCTCAGCTCTCTCGAGTTCAACCGGCGCGTCCTGTTCGAAGCCGGCGACGACCGAAACCCGCTCCTGGAGCGCGTCAAGTTCCTGGCGATCTTCGCCAGCAACATGGACGAGTTCTTCCAGATCAGAGTCTCGGGGCTGATGGAGCAAGCCCAGGCGAAGGCCGCGCCCTCCAGCCCCGGAGACAAGCCCGCGGCGGAGCAGCTGGCCGCGATCCGAACGAAAGTCCGCGAGATGCTGGTCGAGCAGGGCCGGGCCTACGAGCGGGTCTGCACCGCCCTGGGCGACACTGGAATCTCGATCGTCGAGTACGCCGAGGTGCCTGAGCACCACGAAGCCCTGCGGCAGCGCTTCATCGATGAGATCTACCCGGTGCTCACGCCGCTGGCCGTGGATCCGGGGCATCCGTTCCCGTATATCAGCACCCTCAGTCTGTCGCTGGCGATCCGGCTCGAGGACCCCGACGACGGCGGGGAGCTATTCGCCCGGGTCAAGGTGCCGTCCCTGCTGTCGCGCCTGATAGAGATCGAGCCGAGCAAGTTCGTCCTCGTCGAGCAGGTGATAGCCGCCAACCTGGACATGCTCTTCTCCGGCATGACGATCCGCGAGACCCATCTCTTCCGCGTCACCCGCAACGCCGACTTCGACCTCGAGGAGGACGAGGCCGACGACCTGCTGCTGGCGATCGAGGAGGAGCTGCGGCGGCGGCGCTTCGGCGACGCGGTGCGCCTCGAGGTGGATCGCGGCATGCCGGCGTCGATGCGGCAAGTCCTGGAGCGCGGGGTCGGCGTCGGCGCCGAAGACTGCTACGAGGTCGGCGGCATGCTCGACCAGACCGGCCTGATGAAGCTCGCCGGCCTCGATCGGCCGGATCTCAAGCTCGCCGCGTACACGCCGGTCGTGCCGGCACGCCTGGAGCCGCCGGACGAGGACGAACCGGTCGACGTGTTTGCCGCCATCCGGGCCGGAGATCTGCTGGTCCACCATCCCTACGAGAGCTTCGCCGCGTCGACGCAGAGGTTCATCGCCCAGGCGGCGACCGACCCCGAAGTCCTCTCGATCAAGATGACTCTGTATCGGACCAGCGGCGACTCGCCCATCGTGCGCGACCTGATCTCCGCCGCTGAGCGCGGCAAGCAGGTCGTCGTCCTGGTCGAGATCAAGGCCCGCTTCGACGAGCAAGCGAACATCGACTGGGCCCGCCAGCTCGAGCAGGCGGGGGCGCATGTCGTCTACGGGCTGGTCGGCCTCAAGACGCATTCCAAGACGAGCCTGGTGGTGCGCCGCGAGGGTTCCGGGCTGCGCCGCTACGTCCACATCGGCACGGGCAACTACAACCGAGACACCGCCCGCCTGTACACGGACCTGGGCCTGCTCTCGTGCCGGCCGGAGCTGGGCGCCGACGTCAGCGACCTGTTCAACGTCCTGACCGGCCTGTCACGTCAGCATGATTTCCGCCGGCTGATCGTGGCGCCGATGAATCTGCGCAACTGGATCCTGGCCATGATCGAGCGCGAGACGGACCACGCCCGCGCCGGCCGACCCGCTCGAATTACCCTCAAACTCAATTCCCTCGTCGATCCCGCCTGCGTCGCCGCGCTTTACGCCGCATCCCAGGCCGGGGTCCAGGTGGACCTCCTGATTCGCGGCATCTGCTCCCTCTGGCCCGGCGTGCCGGGAGTGAGCGAGGGGATCCAGGTTCGCTCGATCGTCGGCCAGTACCTCGAGCATTCACGCATCTTCAGCTTCGCCAACGACGACCGCCCGGAGTGGTATATCGGTTCGGCCGACCTGATGGAGCGGAACCTGGACCGCCGCGTCGAGGCCATCGTGCCGGTCGAGGACCTGGCAGCCCAGGAGAAGATCCGCTTCCTGATCGAGGTCATGCTTTCCGACGATCGTCGCTCGTGGCAGCTCGGCGTAGACGGCGCCTACCATCGAACCGAGGAATTGACGGGCGTTCCGGGTACCATCGACACATTCGAGACGCTTCAGGCGCGATCGATGGCCTCCGTTGCGGTCGAAGCGGCCGCGCCTCGACGGCCTCACGCAGGGGCGGGTTCGCTCGATCCGAGGGCGTAGTCTCAATCACGGGGAGCGGCCGGATGGTCACGGGGCGCAAGGTCGAGGTCGAGATGAAGTACCAGCTGAGGTCGCCGGATAGTGCCGATCGCTATCTGGTCGCGCCCGAGCTGGGGCCGTTCAAGCCGGCCGGCCAGGTCCGCATCGTGCAAGTCGAGGATCGTTACGTCGACTCGGCGGACTGGGCTCTCACCAGGGCGGGCTTCGCCGCCAGGCTGCGCCGGACCGGACACGAAACCGTGATCGGCCTCAAGCGCCGGGCCGCGCCCGAGGGCCGGCTGCACCGGCGCGAGGAATTCGAAGGCCCGGCCGACCAGGACACGCTGCCGGCGGGTTGGCCTGCCTCGCCGGCGCGCTCGGTCGTTCTGGAGCTATGCGGCGACGCACCTCTGGCGGAGTTGCTCACGATCCGCCAGATGCGGCGAGTCCGCCGCCTCACGGCCGGTGAGACGACCGCCGATCTAAGCGTCGACGAGGTCGAAGTGCTGGTCGCCGGCCGGCCTCTCGATCGGTTCGACGAGCTCGAGGTGGAGCTGGACGCCGGCTCGGAGGAGAAGCTCCAGGCCCTCGGCGAGATCCTCGATCGAGACGAAGGCCTGCGCCGATCGTCCCGATCCAAACTGGACCGGGCTGTTCGCGCCGTCCGCAAAGCGCTCCCCACGATGCCCGAGGAGGTCCACCAGCACTGGCTCGAGGCGCCGCATGCTCTCCTCGGCAGCCCCCGGCGGCGAACTCGCGCCGAAGCTCGCGAGGGCGCGCAGGAGCCGGCAGACGCCCCCGCCGCCATCGATGAGACAGCCCCGATCGAAGCTTCCACCTCGCCGCAGCTGGAGCGCGTCTCAGTGCGCGCGAACGGCCCGAGGGCCCTCGGGGTCGTTCCGGACGACAGCCTGCCGGAGGCTGCGCGCAAGGTCATCAAGTACCACTTCGTCAAGATGCGGGCAAAGGAACGCGGCACGCGCGACGGATCCGACCTGGAGGATCTCCACGACATGCGCGTCGCCACGCGACGGATGCGCGCCGCGTGGCGCGTCTTCGACGATGCCTTCAAACCGGCCAGGACCAGGAAGTTGCGCCGCCGCCTGCGGATCCTGTCGGATCGCCTGGGTGCGGTGCGCGACCTGGATGTCTTGATCGACGGCCTGGAGTCGTACCAGCAGGGTCTCGATCCGGCGCAGCAACCGGGCCTGGAGCCGCTGCTGACCCTCTGGCGCCGCCAGCGCAGCACGGACAGAGACCTGTTGATCGACGAGCTGGACTCCGGTCGCTACGCCGAATTCCTCGAGGACATGAAGGAGTTTCTGGAGGCGGGCTCAAACGAGGCTGCGAACGTCGCCTCCCCCACCCTGCCCCATCGCGTCAGGGACCGCGTTCCGTCGCAGATCTGGGCGGCCTACGAAGCGGTTCGAGCCTTCGAGATGGTCCTCCCGTGGGCGGACGTCGAGACGCTCCATCAGCTGCGGATCGCGACCAAGTGGCTGCGCTACGACCTGGAGTTCTTCGGTGAGACTCTGGGACCCGATTCGGCGCGCCTTCTGGAGCGGGTCGTGGCCCTGCAGGATTTCCTGGGCTGCCTGCACGACGCCGACGTCGCGGGCAAGCTGGCCCGCGACGTCCTGGTGGCTCGGGTCGGGGAGCTGTCGCGTTCCGAGACGGATGCCATCGGGGCTTACCTCCATTCGCGCGAGCGCGAGCTTGCGCGCCGCCGCCGGGCGCTCGGCCCCGTCTGGCGGGCGGTCGCGGGAGCGCCTTTCAGGCGAGCCCTGGGGCGAGCCACCGCGGCCCTGTAGCGGCACGCCGCTGCGGCGCGGAGGTAGCGCGGATTCGCGGCGATCCGGTCCCGGTGCGATGATCCGCCGATGAATGCCCGCTCCGAGATCCAGCTTCATTTCCTGCGCCACGCCCACGCCGGCGATCCGATGAAGTGGTCCGGCCCCGATGACGTTCGGCCGCTGTCCGAGAAGGGCCGCCTTCAGGCCGAGCGCCTGGGCCTCTTTCTCGCCGCCGCCGCCTTCAGGCCCGACGCGATCGTCAGCTCTCCCAAGATGCGGGCGGTCGAGACCGCCAGGCTCGTGGCCGCGCCACTCGGCCTGCCGATCCGCGTGGACGACGCGCTCGGAAGTGCGCTCGACATCGAGTCGCTGGAGGCATTGCTCACCGCGGCCGGTAATCCGGTGCGCCCGGTGCTCGTCGGCCACGACCCGGACTTCAGCGAGCTGGCGGCCCTGCTGGCCGGAGTCGACGATCTGCCCGTTCGAAAAGGCGCCCTGGTTCGAATCGATCTGACGCGCCCCCTCGAGCCCCGATCCGGGATCCTCCGCTGGCTCCTGCCGCCCGATCTCCTGACCGGCCGGGACTGACGGCCCGGACGGCAACCCGACACCGAAGCCTCGGAAAGCCGAGACGCGGCCGCGGCGTCGACCCGAGGCGACATATGTACGTCGGCCCGACTCGGTGTCACTATTGCTCCCGTAGGTCGCAGGCGCACCGGTGCCGAGTACCCGCCGCCGCCGCGACGATAACGTGGAGATGCTCTCGATGGCCAAGCGTCGCGTTCGTAAGTCGAAGCAGGCCGGGCCGGATGCTGCCGGCGTCAAGCCCGAGATCGGGAAGACCGTCCCGCCCGACGTGACTCCGGTGGCCGGGGCAGTTTCAGCGGGGAAGCCCAAAGTGGACCGCAAGGTCCGCAAGCACCTCCGGCAGATCGAGCGGCAAGTGGCCGACGCGGCCCAAGCTGAAGCGAGGCGAGTGCGGAGGCTGGAGAAGGCGCGCTGGCGCCGACAGCGCCTCGAGGCCGCCCTCGACGAGGCCAGGACGTTGTTCTCGGCCAAGCCGCCCAAAGCGGCAAAGGCGCCAAAGCCGGCGACGAAGCCCGCGGCCAAGGCGGCCCCCAAAGCGGCAAAGGCGCCAAAGCCGGCGGCCAAGGCGGCCGAGGCGGCGACCAAGCCGGCCGAGGCGACCAAGCCGGCGGTCAAGCCGGCGGTCAAGCCGGCGGCCAAGGCAGCGGTCAAGCCGGCGGCCAAGCCCGCCGCCAAGCCGGCGGTTAAGCCGGCGACGAAGCCCGCGGCGAAATCAGTGGTCAAGCCCGCGGCCGAGACGAAGTCCGCTCCGACCGCCCCGAATGCCACGGCGAAGGCCGCGACCAAGAGCAGCCCGAGCAGGGCAGCCGCCGCACCGGCGACCGCCGGCGGGCAGCCTGTCGAGGCTTACTGCCTGCGCGAGAAGAAGCGCGTCCAGATGGTCGACCCGAAGCCGGTGGTCACGGCCAACGGCGGATCCGCGTTGTCGGGCACGTGCCCGAGCTGCGGGGCTGCGCTCTACAAGCTGGTCAGCCGGACCGCCCGCTGACCGTCGGCGCCTAGATCGTTCGTAACCGAACGTGAACGGCCGGCAGCCCCGCCAACGGGAACGTCAGGGGGCCGGGTCTTTCCGATTGCCATCCTTCGGCTTCCCGCCCGATGTGCCGTTGCGTTAACCCCCGGTTCACGGGCCGATCAAGAACCCCGGCCACGCTCGGCCTCATCCGCCGGTCGGACTCGCGTCGACAGCCGCGCCCAGCGGAAAAGGAGGCCTATCGACGATGCCGCTAGTCGAAATGGAATCCGTGGCCGCGCCGGCGCTGGCCGACCGGGTTGCCCTCGTTCGGGCCCAGCTCCAGCCGATCAGAAGCCGCGTGGCCCTTCTCGAGTCATATCGACGTGAGTCGCTGTGCCGGCTCGCGACGCCAGTCTCTGCCGTTGGCTCCGCCGCGGAAGTTCTCGAGCTGGCCTACGCCATGCGCTGGCTGGAGCTCGAGCCCGACAGGGCGGTAGAGGACTGGGCCGACGGGCCGGAGGTAGTGATGGTGGATGAATAGCTCCGCAGATGCAGCACCGCAACAGTCGGCACCCGACTACTACGCCCGAGCCCTGGCTCTATGGCCCCGCGTCCGCTACCCCCGGCCGGGCCGGGTCCGGCGCGACCCGCGCCGGGTCGCAACTCTGATCTCTCGACGGACGAACCTCTCCTATTGCGCCATCCTGGAACTACTTGGCGCCCCTGACGCTTAGCGCTCCCGCCGAACCACGTTTCACCGACCGCGACGAGACGATTATGCTTGCGGGCAGGAACCGTCGCCGTGAGGGTCGATGCTGGCGCAGTCCCGCCCGGATCGACGGCTCGTCCAGGCTCGTAGGGGTCGGTTGTGCGGGACGACGATCGTTTCATCGCCCATGGTCACAGGGACGTCTTCGACGGCGAGCTGGCGCAGGTTCGCGCCGGTGTGGTTCGCATGGGCGAGCTCGTGGCCGCCGCGATCGACGGCGCCATTGACGCGCTGTCACGCCGGGACCTCCAGGCAGCGGCGGCAGTGGTCGCCGACGACGCGCAGATCAACCGGGCACAGACGGAACTGACCTCGCTGATAGTCACCACGATCGCCACACAGGCTCCCGTCGCCGGAGATCTGCGGCTCCTGATTTCGCTGTACCACGTCACGTACGAACTCGAGCGCATCGGCGACCACGCTGCGGGCGTCGCCCGTCAGGCCGCCAGGCTGGTCGACAGCGAGATCGATGGCAGGCCAGCGGGCGGCGCCGGACTGGACCGAATGGGCGAGCTGGCCAGCACCATCCTGCACGGCGTCCTGCTGGCTCTGGTCGATCTCGACGCGCCGGCCGCTCGAAGCGTCGCAGCCGTGGACGACGAGATCGACCGGCTTTATCACGCCTACTTCGAGCGCACGCTTGAACGAATGCGCGCGGAGCCCGACTGGGTCGACTCCGGCGCGCAGCTGCTGTTCGCCGCCAAACACTTCGAGCGCATCGGCGACCGCGTCACGAACATCGCCGAGGAGGTCGTCTTCCTTTCGACGGGCGCGGTCGAGGATCTGAATCCGTAGCCCGGCTCAGCCGCCCGAGCAGCGCAGATTGGCGGGCCCGACCGTGGCTCAGCTCGGGGCGGTGCCGTTGACGCTCGTGGTGGCACCCTGCCCCAGAGCAGACGGTTTGGGCGCGCTTGGAATCGTGAACGCGAACCTCGATCCCTCGCCTTCCTCGGACTCGACCCAGATGCGTCCGCCGTGCGCGTCGACCACGTGCCGGGCAATCGAGAGTCCCAGCCCCGTCCCGCCCCGGCCCCTGGCGCGGGCCCGATCGACCTTGTAGAAGCGCTCGAAGATACGGGTCAGATCGGCCCGCGGCACGCCGATGCCGGGATCGCGGACCCAGACGGTGATCTCGTCGGCCGTTTCGACGACGCCAACGACGATCGCGCCGCCGTTCGGGCTGAACTTCACGGCGTTGTGTAGCAGGTTTATCAGGACCTGGCCAAGCCGATCCTCATCGCCGCGGACCGGCGAGACGCTGTCCGGCAGGTCCAGTGCGATCTGCAGACCCTGTCGTTCGGCGAAGAGCCGGAGCCGTTCGGTCGTGGCCCGAACCAGCCGGATCAGGTCCACATCGTCAAGCAGCAGCTGAGTTGTGCCGCTCTCGATACGAGACAGGTCCAGCAGCTCGTTGACCATCTGGGTGAGGTGGCCCGTCTCCACCTCGATCTTGGCGATGCGGTCACGCAGGCGAGGTGAGGCGGTTTCGGCCTCCCGGGCGGCGGTCTCCGCGAGCAGGCTGATCGTCGTCAGCGGCGTGCGGAGCTCGTGCGAGAGATTGTCGATGAATTCCGCGCGGATCCTCTGCAGACGCCGCAGCTCGGAGACATCCTCGAGAACCAGCCAGACGCCCGAGACCGGCGAGCGGCGAGCACGGGCCGTGACCGTGGGGCCGCCGCTGGAACGGATCGTGAGTTCGCCGTTGGCCGAGCCAAGCTCCATGGCCGTCCGAGCGATGGCCTCGACTCGAGCGTCGACGAAGGCCTCCAAAGCCGAGCGGCCGATCATGCTGCCGGGGCGGCGTTCGAGCATGACATGGGCGGCGCCGTTCGCGAATTGGACCGTCAGGTCGTCCCGCAGATGGACGACTCCGGCCGTCAGGAGCTCGGTCAGATGGGTCGTGTCGTGGAGCGTCTGCTCCGTCTCCCAACGGGCGTCGTCGGCCTGTTCGAGGGCGTCCCGGACCCGCCGCTCCACGTCGTCGGTGTCCGTTGCGCCCGTCGTCTCACGCAAGCGCTCGAGCGTCCGCCCACGTGAGATCGCCACCGCAAGAGCCCAGCCCAGCAAAGACGCGAGGAGCCCGATGAACAGGACCACGACGGCATCCATGTGTCGAGCATGGCACACCCAAGGCGGTTCGGCATCGGTGAGTGGGACTCGCTGGCAGCCGGACTCACCTACCGCTACCCTAAGGGGTATTGAAGCAGGCGCGGCCCTCCTAGGCCGGAACTCGCCCGGACCTTGGACGACGGTGACGCTCCCGGAGGTACAGGTGCCGTCTTTTCGACTCATCCCACGCGAAGAGCGCTTCTTCGACCTCTTCGTCCAGGACGCGGCGAATGTCCTCGACGGCGCCCGCCAGCTGGAGGCGATGCTTCGTTCGTACGACAACGTCGACAAGGCCGCCAAGAAGATCCGCGAGACGGAGCATCGTGGCGACGAGATCAGCCACGACATCGGCCGCCGCCTCGAGTCGACCTTCGTCACGCCATTCGACCGCGAAGAGATCCACGCCCTTATCTCCGGTCTCGACGATGTGCTCGACCTGATCGAGGAAGTCGCCGACACCTTCCTCCTGTACCGCATCGACTCGCCCACCAAGACGTCGGTCAAGCAGGCGGCGCTGATCGTTCAAGCGTGCGAGACGCTCCACCAGGCGCTGTCCAACCTGCGCGGCTTCAAGGGCCTCGAGCCGTTCCTGGTCGAGGTCCATCGCCTTGAGAACGAGGGCGACCGCCTCGTTCGATCCGCAATCGCGGGGCTCTTTGACGACGGCACCAAGACGATCGACGTTCTCAAGTGGAAGGACGTCTACGCCCTGCTCGAAGACACGATCGACAAGTGCGAGGATGTGGCGGACTTGATCGAGCGGATCGTCGTCAAGCACGCCTAGCCGCCCTGCCGGCGCGAGACTCGCCGCTCCGCGAGCTGCGGCCGATATCGCGACCACGGCCTGGGCCGGAACCGGAGGTCCCAACGTTCACGTCGCTGGAACATAGCGTTAACAGCGCGCGACCAGATTCCGCGAATGACGCGGGCCCAAAGCGACGTCCCCTCTGCGGCCGAGGCCATCCTCAGAATCGGCGGTCTCCCCTTCCCGCCCCTGGCTGAGACCTCTTCCGGCTGGCTCGCACTGGCCGACCCGGACGGCCCGATCGATCTACCACGCCTGTTCCCCGAGGTCGAGGTGCGGGTCGAGCAGAGCTCCGGCGGCTTCGCGGAGGCGCTGTCGGAAATGGAGCCGAGCCTCGTCGTGCTCATCGCTCCGCCGGCCGGACCGGGCGACCTCCAGCGTGTCGCCGGCTGGCTGGCCGGGCACCGGCGCTCCTGCGCCGTCCTGCTGAGCTCTCACCAGGCCGTGGCCGCCCGGCTCCACGCCCTCGAGCTCGGCTTCGACGACGCGGTCGACCTCACGTCGGACCCGATGGAGGTCGTGGGACGCCTCTCCATCGCGGGGCACCGCGCGCCCGGAGCAGGGCAGCTTGCAGGCGACCGAGTCCTCGTTGGCCCCGGAGTGGAGCTGGATCTTCGAGCCCGGGCGATTCGCCGCGACGGCCATCTCCTGTCGCTCCGGCCCAAAGAGTTGGCTCTGTTGGAGTTCCTGGCTTTGCACCCCGGCCGGGCTTTCTCTCGCGAGGAGCTGCTCAAGAACGTGTGGCGCGGCGTCCCCGGCAACGAGCGGATGGTCGACGTTTACGTCTTCTGGCTCCGCACCAAGATCGAGCGGGACCCGGCCAATCCCATGCATCTGTTGACGGTGCGCGGCTCGGGATACCTGTTCGACCCGCCCGCCACGTTCGAGGACGGCTTCTCGAACGTTAACGAACCGCCAACACAGCGTTAAGCCCCGGCTTCAACCATCCGGTCGGAACCTGGAAGCAGTATGAAATCGTCGGTTGCCCAACAGATGAGGAGACACTGAGTTGATCAACGGAATGCGTCGCTTCAGCGCTCTGGCCATTGCCGCCACCGTGGTGCTGGCCGCGTGCTCGGCCAGCTCGACACCGAGCCCTGCAGCCACAGACACTCCCGCCGCCCCGACGGCCATGACGTCCGCGGCCCCCAGCGCGGCCGGTACCGTCAACTGCGTGACCGGCAGCATCACGACAGCCGGCTCGACCGCCCTCCAGCCGCTCATCCAGGATGCCGCGACCGCCTACGATGCCGCCTGCTCCGGCGCCACGGTCACCGTCACCGGCGGCGGATCCGGGACCGGCCTCAGCCAGGTGGATGCGGGCTCCGTCCAGATCGGCGCGTCGGACGTTCTCGCCAACACGAAGCTCGCCACCCCCGACGCCGATACGCTCGTCGATCACGTCGTCTGCCGCCAGGGCTGGATCGTCGTCACCAACAAGGACGTGACCGGCGTCACCAACCTGACGACGCAGCAGAACATCGACGTTTGGACCGGCGTGGACACCAACTGGAAGCAGGTTGGCGGCCCCGACCTCCCGATCGTCCTGATCTTCCGCCCACAGGGCTCAGGCACGCGCGCCACCTTCAAGAAGATCGTTCTGGGCAGCGCAACTGAGGCCACCGGTGGCCAGGTCCTGACCGAGGACTCGAACGGCGCAGTCACGACCGCGGTCACCACGACCAACGGCGCGGTGAGTGTCATCGGCTTCTCCTACTACAACGACCCGGCCAACAAGCCCCTGCTCAACGGCCTCCAGCTCGACGGCACCGATGCCACGATCGCGAACGTCGGGAGCGGCACCTACAAGCTCGCCGCCGACGGCAACCTGTACACCAAAGGCGCGGCCACTGGCCTGACCGCCGCCTTCCTCGACTTCATGATGGGACCGCAAGTCCAGGGAACGATCATCCCCAAGGACTCCTACGGCCCCGTCGCCCACTGATCCCCCTCTCCTCCGCTCCGGGCCCCGCAGTTCGCATCGGGGTCCGGAGCCTTCCCTATTCCGGACACTGAGATCGAGGCGGCGCCGATGGCTCAGGTGACCACAGCCACAAGGCTCACCGGCTTGCGAGCTGCGCCGGGACTGCGCGAGAGACTGGACATACCCAAGCGGGTCGTCTTCCTGGCCGCGGCCTCAATGGTAGCCATCGTGGCGCTGCTGATGATCTTCATAGCCTGGCAAGGCATCCAGCTCTTCGTGAAGGATGGGGTGTCCATAGGCGAGATCTTCTCGCCGACGTGGAATCCCCTGGCCGACGGCGGGCCGCAGTTCGGCTTCCTGCCCTTCATCGCCGCCACGATTCTCGTAACGGGCGGCGCCTTGTTGATCTCCACGCCGCTCTCAGTCGGCCTCGCCCTGTTCCTTTCGGAGGTCGCACCGAATTGGGCCAAGGCAATCGTCCAGCCCTCCCTCGAGATATTCGTGGGCATCCCGAGCGTCGTTTGGGGTTGGCTCGGTATCACGGTTCTCGTCCCGTTCCTGGGCAAGACTTTCCATGATCCGTTCGTCGTCTCGCTTCCGGTCGTCGGCCAGGTCTTCAGCGTGCCGGGCTTCCTGACCGGCTTCTCGTGGCTGGCAGGCTCGCTGGTGCTGTCGGTCATGGTTCTGCCGACCATCACCAGCGTTGCGTACGACGCGTTCCGTGCCGTCCCGCAGGAACTCCGAACAGGCTCGCTGGCCCTGGGCACCACCCGCTGGCAAATGATCCGCCATCTCCTGATCCCGTCCGCCCTGAGCGGCGTCCTGACGGCCGTCGTGCTGGGCATGACTCGAGCCGCCGGCGAGGCCCTCGCGGTTCAGATGGTGATCGGCAACTCACCCTCGATGCCGGCGGCGATCACCCAACCGCTGACGACGCTGACCTCGCAGATCACACTCGACATGGGGAACACGGTCTTCGGCGAGCCGTGGCAGGACGCGCTCTGGACCATGAGTCTGATCCTGCTCATCATCTCGGTCACCTCCGTCGTCCTGGTGCGGGTGATCAACAAGCGGAGGATGGGCTCATGACCGCGCCTGCCAACCAGGCTCTTGCGCGCCCGAGCGGACCGAAGCAAAGCCTGCGACGCAAGGGCTCCCGGGGCAGCATCCTGGCCGACCGCGCCGCGACGGTCGTTCTGTGGGGGACGGGCGTGTTGGTCCTGGCGATCCTCGGGAGCATCCTCCTCCACTTCGCGCTCGCAGCGTGGGGGGTCGTGTCGCCAAGCTTCATCTTGGACGACCCAAGCTCGACCGCGCTGGGCGGCATCATGCCCGTGCTGTGGAACTCGATCTACATGCTGGTCCTGACGATGCTGATCGCCGTTCCGGTCGGCATCCTGGGCGGCATCTACATGGCTGAATACGCCGGCGAGAACGCAGTGACGAGCGCCATTCGGTTCGCCGAAGAAGCGATCAGCTCGGTGCCGTCGATCGTGGTGGGTCTCTTCGGGTTGATCCTCTTCGTCGACGACGCCCACTGGGGCTTCACCGCTCTGGCAGGCGCGCTGGCCCTGACTTTCTTCAATCTGCCGCTCATGACCCGCCTGTCCGAACAGGCGCTTCGGGCAGTGCCGCAGGAGGAACGCAGCGCCAGCCTCGCCCTCGGCGCCACCAAGTGGCAGACGATCCAGCACGTGGTCGTTCCGCTGGCGATCCCCGGCCTCATAACCGGCGTGATCCTCACGGCAGGCCGGGTCTTCGGCGAGGCCGCCGTGCTGCTCTTCACGGCCGGAGTCGGGACGCCGCCTCACTACAACTTCGCCAACTTCGACCTGCTGAACCCGGCCTCGCCCTGGAGCCCGTTCCGCCCGGCCACGACCCTCTCGGTCTACATCTACAAGCTCAACTCCGAAGGCCTCGGCGCATTCAAGAACCAGATCGTCGATGGCTCCGCCGCGATCCTCATCGCCATGGTCCTGATCTTCAACCTCGGGGCGCGCTTCATCGGCCGCCTCCTTACCAGACGGCTGACAGCCGCATGAGCACCGGAGACGAGATGCCCACAACCGCCACCTACCCAGAGCCCGTGCTCCGGCGCGTCGAAGTGGCGACGCCCCGAGTCGCCGACGACGCCACAGCCCTGCCGACAGAGGTCAAGATCGCCACCGAGCACGTCTCGGTCCTGTACGGCGACAAGGTCGCGGTGCGCGACGTTTCGCTCACCGTGCAGGCCCGCTCGATCCTGGCGCTGATCGGCCCATCGGGCAGCGGCAAGAGCACGTTCCTGCGCTGCTTCAACCGCATGAACGACCTGATCCCCGGCGCCGTCGTGCGCGGTGAAGTCTGCCTCGACGGCGAGAACGTCATGGATCCGGATGTGAGCGTCGTCGAGCTTCGACGCCGGGTGGGCATGGTCTTCCAGCGGCCCAACCCTTTTCCGATGTCGATCTACGAGAACGTCGCCTACGGCCCCCGGCGCCGCGGCCAGAACGACAAGCGCAAGCTCGACGAGCTGGTCGAAACCAGTCTCAAGCGCGCGGCACTCTGGGATGAGGTCAGGGACGACCTCCGCCGCAAGTCCGGTCTGGCCCTGTCGGGCGGCCAGCAGCAGCGGCTCTGCATCGCCCGTGTTCTGGCGACCGATCCCGAGGTCATCCTGATGGACGAACCGGCCTCGGCTCTCGACCCGGTTTCGACCCTCCGTATCGAGGAGCTGATGCGCGAGCTTCGCGAGGCCTACACCATCGTCATCGTCACCCACAACATGCAGCAGGCAGCCCGCGTGAGCGACGTGACGGCCTTCTTCACGATGGCAGAGGACCGGGCCGGATACCTCGTCGAAGTTGGGCCCACCGGGCGCATCTTCACCCGGCCAAACGAGCGCCTGACCGAGGACTACATCTCCGGACGGTTCGGATGAGCGCCCCCGAGAGCGAGGAACTGGCCATGAGATCCCAGGAGGACGCAACTGCCTCGCCCGACGATCGAGCCGACGATCGAGCCGCCGATCGGGCCGCCGATCGGGCCGACGACCGGGCTGACCGCGCCGACGACCGGGCTGACCGCGCCGACGATCGCGCCGCGGATCGGGCCGACCGGGCCGACGACGGCAGCGCCGAGCGTCGTGCCACCCACATCCGCGAGAGCCTCGATATCGAGATGGGCGACGTCAAGGACGGGGTATTGCGAATGGGCAGCCTCGTGGAGGATCAGATCCTGGCGGCCCACGATGCTCTGCTGAACCGCGACGCGGCACTCGCCCAGAAGGTGATCACCTCGGACGGGCGGATAAACGAGGTCCAGCGCTCCGTCACCGCATTGGTGGCGATGACAATCGCAACTCAGGCACCCGTCGCCAGCGACCTTCGCTTCCTGATCGCCCTGGACCGGGTTACGTGGGAGCTCGAGCGCATCGGCGACCATGCCGGCTCCGTGGCCAAGCAGGCTCGCAAGCTCGCCGGAGTGGTCAGCATGGTCACCTACGACGAGCTGACTCCGATGGCCACCCTGGCGGCCCGCCAGGTTCGAGACGTGGTGATGGCCCTGGTCGACATCGACGAGGCCAAGGCGCGACTCGTAGCCAAACGCGACGACGAGATCGACCGCCTGTACCACCAGGTCTTCGACGATGTCCTGGCCGAGATGCGGACCGATCCTGCCAGAGTGGACCCCGGCACGCGGATCCTCTTCGCTGCCCACTACCTGGAGCGCATCGGCGACCGGGTCACAAACATCGCCGAAGACGTCGTCTACCTGGCCACCGGCGAGGTCGAAGACCTGAACGCGTAACCGCCACGGAGCCTCCCGGGCGCGGCCGCCGCGGCGCGCGTCGGCTCACTCCACCGGCGCGATCGTCACCCACTTGCCGTCCCATTCGGCATTGCCCTGATGGCCGTCTATGGGGTCCACATAGGGCGAATTCGTCATCTCGTACGGAGTGAACCTGATCGTCTTGCCGCCCGATTTCCAGGTCGCGAGAGGCACGTAGTGGTCGCGAAAGCCGTGGGAACGCAGCGGATCGGTCAGGTAGACGCCGACGACGGTGAAGCTGGTCGTGCCCGTCCGGGGATCCCCGCCCGTGACTCTATAGCCGGTGACGATCTGGGCGTGATTCCCCGCCATGCTCAGGATCCCGACGGGCTTTCGATACAGCGCGATGGCCATGACCGTCGCCTTCGCCGCTGCGTCGAACGAGGTGAACGACTGGTCGGTGTAGACGCCGGCCTTGATGCTGCCCCAGCCGTAGTAGTTGAGCGAATCGCGCCAGCCGTGAGCGTCGGCACCGGGCCAGGACAGAAGCATCGTGCCGGTCTTGCGCTGGTACGCCAGGATCGATTCCTGGCGCGCGTAGGTGACGTCGGGCTTCCAGCCGGTCGGCTGCGACGCCACCGGCACCGCGCCGCTCGCCGGGGCGTAGTTCTGCCAGTACGTCGCCATGTTGAGCATCATGAGAGCGGATGATGCCGTGCACGCCGTCGTGTCGGGGTTCTGCCAGCGGACGGCACGCGCGTCGTACACGTCGTAGACCCACGTGCCGCTGACCGGCTTCGCGCTGGCTGCGGGCGTAGTGGTCGGCCACGGTGTGAAGGTCGAGAATGCTGTTGGCGACGGCGAAGGCGGCGGCGTGGGAGTTGCCGTGGCCGCGAGCGGTGTCGCCGATACAACGGCGCTCGGCGAGGAGGTCGTCGCATTCGAGCAGGCTGCCACGGCAACCAGGACGGCGAAGGCCAGCGCCGGCAAGCCCGACGATCGGGTACGACTCATATGGCGCGATACCTCGCTCGAATGTCCGAACCGCGAGGTTAGCTCATCGGCGGCGAACGCGGTTCCGGCGAGCCCGGCCCGACCGGTCGCCGCGCCCGGCATGAGCACTGCCGGACCGCGGGCGCGCCCCGCCGACGGCAGTTAACTCGACGTTCGCCGCGCGTTAATGCGGTCCCGGCACGCTTGCGCCACAAGCGGCGGCGTTTCCGTGCGCGGCCGCGACGACGAGCGAGGTTCTTGCCGCGATGCCCTATGCCGACACGGTCGCAACCGTTCGATCCTGGGCGGAGGACCGATCCATCGCAGTCTGGACGCTCTTCGCCGGCGACCTCCCGCCCGTCGCTCAGGCGGCGCTTGCCACCGAGTTGGAGCGGGTCCGCAAGGACGGCGCGGTCGTGGTCCTGGTCGTGCCCGACGACGTCTCCCCCACTCCGGTCGAGCGCAGGCTGGCGGACGTCGTCGTCCGCGGTCCGATGCCGCCCGCCCCGTACGGGCTTCTCGTGGCTCTCGCCGCGGCCGATGTGCCCGACGTTGGACGCCTGGGCCTGCTCGGCGGCTCGCGCGACGCGCTGGAAGCCGGCCGATGCGCCGGCGCCGGGGCCGTGATCGGCATCGCGACCAACGGCCCGGGGAACCGCCGCCTGCTGCTCAAGGGCCAGCCGGACCGGATCGTCGAGCCGGGCGAGTTCGCCGACCTCGACGCGTCGGTCTACGGCAGCGAGCGGCGTCACCGCGAGCGGGTGCTGCTCAATCCGGGTCCGACCGTGGTCAGCGACAGGGTTCATCGCGCGGTCGCCGGTCCCGACCTGTGCCACCGCGAGCCCGAGTACTCGGAGATCTTCGAGCGCGTCAAAGCCAAGCTCTTTCGCGTGGCCGGCGTCGAACCCGACTGGAGTCTGGTCCTGATCGCCGGATCCGGGACGGCCGCGATGGAGGCGATGGTCGGGGCGTCAGTTCGACCGGGTCGCCGGCTGCTCGTCTGCCGCAACGGCGTCTACGGCGACCGCCTCGCCACAATCGCCGAACGGCTGGGCATCGAGGTCGTGTCGGTGAAGGCGGCCGACACCGAGCCGATAGACCCGGCGGCCGTGGATGCCGCCCTGGCCGCCGACCCGGCGATCGACGCCGTCGCGGTAGTCCATCACGAGACCACGACCGGCCTGCTCAACCCCGTTCACGAGATCGCCGCCCTGGCGGCGGCCCGCGACGTTCGGGTGGCGGTCGACGCGATCAGTTCGCTCGGCGCGGAGGAGCTGCGGCTGGCCGGCAGCGGCATCGACTTCGTGGCGTGTACTTCGAACAAGTGCCTCCACGGGCTGCCCGGGGCCGCGTTCGTGCTGCTCTCGTCGGCGGGCACGGCGCGGGCGTACCTGGCGCCGCGGCGTTCTCTGTACCTCGACGTTCCCGGCTACCTCGAAGCCCAGCGCAAGTCAAGCGTTCCGTTCACGCCCGCGGTGCCGGCCGTCTATGGGCTGGAGGCCGCGCTCGACGAGCTCCTGGACGAAGGCGTGGATCACCGCCATACCGAGTACCGGGAGCGAGTCGCTTACCTCGATTTCGCCTTCGAGAGGCTCGGCCTCGAACCGACCGTCGCGGCGGCGGATCGCTCGTCTTCCGTTCGAAGCCTGAGGCTGCCCGAAGGCGTCGACTACGAGCGCCTCCACGACGCCGTCAAGCGCGACGGCTACATCGTTTACGCCGGTCTCGGGCAGGCGGCCGGGACGACCTTCCGAGTCTGCACCCTCGGCGCGCTCGAGCTGGAGGTCCTGGGCGGGTTCATCGAGTCGCTCGGGCGCGGCCTGGCCGAAGCGAGGCTCGTGAACGCCGCCGCGCGGCTCACGGCCGAGGCAGCCCGCGCCGCACAGGTCATGACCGGCGTGTCGGCCGCTCCTTCGGCTCCAGCGGCGACGGCGACGGGCGGTCGACGCCGCGCAGCGGCCGGGGGATGAGCCCGACCGAGCTGGCAAACAGGTCCCGGAGCCTGCGCGCGGTCGTCCTCGATTGGGCCGGCACGACGCAGGATCACGGCTCGCTGGCGCCGGTGGGCGCCTTCGTCCAGGCCTTCGGCCGGTTCGGCGTTTCTATCACGATGGCTCAGGCTCGCGGTCCGATGGGCATCTACAAGCTCGACCACATCAGGGCCATCGCAGCCGACCCGCCGGTGGCCGCGGAGTGGCAGAGAGTCCACGGCGCTCCATGCAGCGAGGCGGACGTTCAGGCCATCTACCGCGCGCTGGTCCCGATCCAGGAAGCCGTCCTGCCGGCCTTCGGCGACCTTATCGCGGGAACCGTGGAAGTGATGGCCGAGATTCGAGCTCGCGGCTACCGGATAGGGTCCACGACGGGCTATCCGCGCAGCGTCGGCGACATCGCCGCCCGCGAGGCCGCGCGCCGGGGCTACGTGCCCGACGCGATCGTCTGCGCCGACGAGGTGCCGGCCGGCCGGCCCGAGCCCTGGATGCTGTTTCGGGCGATGGAGGCGCTGCGCGTCTTCCCGCCGTGGGCCGTCGTAAAGGTCGGCGACACGAAGGCGGACATAGACGAGGGCGTCAACGCAGGAACCTGGACCGTGGGCGTGACGCGTACTGGCACCTACGTGGGCCTCACCGAGGCCGAGCTCGCGGCTCTGCCGGGGCCCGAACGAACCCGCCTGATCCACGAGGCGGCGGACATCCTGCGCGCCAGGGGCGCCGACTACCTGGTCGAATCGGTAGCCGAACTGCCGCCCATCCTCGATGACATCGAGATCCGCCTGTTACTCGGCGAGCGACCCTGAGAGGTGGACCTCGCGTCGTCGCGACGCGACGACAGCCGCGCTTGGACGGAGGTTCAAGTCCCCAGAGACCACCGACCTTTCGGGCCACGAGCCGGTCTAGACGCGCTGTTTGTCAGCCCCTATCAGGCTCCATGGCGGTCCTCACCACCACTGTCAGAGGAGGACCCATCGGCCGATGGCTCGTTCCAGGCGGGACCTTCGTCTAGTCGGTAGCGAGAAGGCTGGACCGGCGGGTCCAACTTGAGGGGTAAGGTTGCGTTCGGGCCGGTGGCTCGCCAGAAGGCCCAGGCTACCCAGCCGCAGAGCGGCAGGAGTATCAGCCACTGAGCTACCGCCCAAGGAACGACAACCCCGGGCGGGTAGAGGGAGCCCGATCCCGTCAGCACACGCCACAGCGCGAGCTGCGATACGACGACGAAGCCGGCCCCTATCAGCCGGCCCCCCCCACCAATAGGCTCCAATGGGCAGGGGTCCTGAGGCTTGAGCGGCGAACTGCATCCGCGCCGTGGCGAGAAGCCGCGGCAGTCTAGCTTCATCGGCGCGGATCGAGCAGACAATCAGCGCGATCCATCCCAGCAGCCCAAACGCCACGCTGGCGGCGAACACAACCGCCAAGTCGAGCCACTTCTCGGCGCTCATCGAAAACTCCACATGATTGCCGCGGGCCGCCGCGCGGCTAACGCGCTCATTCGTGCCGTGATCGGGCCGAGCGACACCGGCCATCGTAGCCGCCGGATGACGCGAAAGCATGCCTCGCGGCCACGGTCAGACCGAGGCCTGTCTCTCGCAGGCCCTTGGGCCTACGCTCCGCACCTTCACCCGCATAGTGTCGGCCTGACTCCTCTCTCCCCGACCACCAAGCGGCGGCTACCTGCGCCGACGGCCGCGCCGCCCGCTATCCGAACCAGTAGTCGACTTCGCAGGCCGGTTGCTCGCCGCTCGCCGGCGGTGAATCGGTGGCCATATCGCGGTAAGTGGCGGCAAGCCCAGTCGCCGCCTTCGGGGTCGATCCAGTCGCTCGCCGGGACGGCCGTCACTTCGAGGCCGGGCCCGCGGCCGCTGGAGGCCTTCGGGGCTGAGGCGACTGGCTCGAGAAGCGGAGCGTTCATCTCGCTACCTCCATGGCCGGGCGTCGACGCCGAAAGCGTCAGCCCAGCCAGATCGGGTTTGTCCAGGCTCGCTTTCCGTGGGCATCCACGACTGTGATACGAACATACGTGCCGAGGCGCGGATCGACCTCGAAGCTGCCGTTGTGGAACACCGCCAGCGGCACGCGAGCTTCTGTGAGATCGATCCCGTAGCGGCACTCATACCGCTCGCCGCCGCCGGAGACGATCACCTTCATCACCGGCGAGCTCGCGATGACCACGTCGTCCCCGTCGATCGCGACGTCGAGCAACTTCGGCCCCTCGCTGGCGTAGAAATGCCCGGCTCGAAGCGCCGCCGTCAGGGCGTCCGGGTCGTTCTCCTCAGCCCGCACTTCTACCCAACCCAGGCCGTGATCCGGATACTCGGGATACTCGAAATGGGCGTCGTCGGTGGCGCACGCGTCTATGCGCCGCCCCCGCGACATGAGGACATCCAATATGTGGCTGCTGTCGCCCATCTGGTAGGCCAGCTCGGATGCGCCGTTGAATACCTCGAGCGCGTGCGCCGCGCCCATGGTTTCCACGTCCGCGACGGTGAGGCCGTAGTACGCCGGGTGCGCCACGATCACGAAGGCGCCATTGGCTTCCGCACGAGCCGCCAGCTGGGGGCCTGTCTCGCCGGGTGCGGGCGGAGCGAAGTCGAGCGGGAGGCCGGCGGCAACGATGTGCCAGAGGTTGCCGGCCTGCGTGCGAGGAGCGTGCAACTCCGCCCCGATCAGCGTCGTGAAACCGCCCGTCCGCATCGACCTCGTGTCGCTGATCCGGCAGCCGAAGCGCTGGACGAAGTGGTCGGTCAGGGCGACGAAGTCGTAGCCGTTATCGCGGTACCACGCCACCGTCTCGGCCGGCTCCAGGTGACCGTCCGAGCGCGTCGAATGCGTGTGCAGGTTGCCCCGCCAGAAGCGTCCGGGCTGCGCGAACGGTAGTCGATTCACGTGGCTCCTCTCGTGTGACTCTCAGGCGTCCAGGTTCGCCGGCGCCGCCGGCTTCCCTGCGGCCGATTGGCCGGCGATGACGCGGCTGGCCTTGACGGGGATCCGGACCTCCATCTGGCTGCCGGCCGGCCATCGGCCCGCGCTGGCGCTCGGAACGTCGACCGCCAGCAGCCGGGTCGACGGCGGCGCCGATCGATCGCCGGCGGCTGGCACTTCCCGAAGGAGGAGCCGGGTCGTCGCCCCGAGGAACGTCTGCACCTCGACCCGTCCGGTCAGCGTCAGATCGCCGTTGAGCGAGCCACTCGACGGGCCGAGCGGCTCGAGCGACTCGGGGCGAACAAGAAGGAGCCCCAGCTCGCCGTCGTTGAGCTCGGCGGCGACCGGAGCCGTGACCCGCTTACCGCCGCGCTCGACGACTCCGCCGCTGGTCGAAATCACTCGAACCGGGATCTCGTTCATCGCTCCAATGAACCCGGCCGTGAACGCCGACCGTGGCTCGGCGTAGATCTGCGTGGGCGTGCCGACTTCCTCGATCGCGCCGTGGTTCATGACGACCACGCGGTCGCTGATCGACAGCGCCTCCGACTGATCGTGCGTGACCAGGATCGTGGTGATCTGCAACTGGACCTGCATGCGCCGAATCTCGGTGCGCAGCTCTTCGCGCACCTTGGCGTCGACGGCGCTCAGCGGCTCGTCCAGGAGCAGCACGCCCGGCTGGATGGCGACTGCGCGGGCCAGGGCGACGCGCTGCTGCTGGCCGCCGGACATCTGGTGCGGGTAGCTCCCGGCCACGTGTGCCAGCCCGAACAGCTCGAGCAACTCCGCGACCCGCGCCCGCCGTTCGGCGGCCGGCCGCTTGCGCACCGCCAGGCCGAAGTCGACGTTCTCGGCGGCGGTCATGTTGGGAAAGAGCGCGTAGCCCTGGAAGACCATGCCCATGCCGCGCCGGTTTGGAGGGAGGTCGGTCACGTCGAAGCCGTCGACGACGACCGAGCCGCTGTCGGGCGATTCGAAGCCCGCCGTCATCCGAAGCGTCGTCGTCTTGCCGCAGCCCGAGGGACCGAGAAACGAGACCAGCTCCCCATCCTCGACCGAGAGGCTGAAATCGCGGACGGCGACCTGGTCGCCGAACTGCTTGAACACGTTTTCCAGTTCCAGACGAGACATGGCGAATCCTGACCTCAACCGAGCTACATTGAGCCGCCGCGGACGATCTGGGTGCCGGGCGTCTTGCGGGCGATGACCGCCAGGGCAATCACGCCCGCCCAGGTGATGAAGAAGCTGACCAGGACCAGCGCCTCCCCCTCTCGCGGCTGATAGCCGTTGATGTTGAGCAGGTAGACGGGGAACGTGGCATATCCCAGCAACGAGGCGAGCGTGAACTCCCCCATGGCGGTGGTGAAGGCGAGGAGCGCCGCGGAGACCAGGCCGAGCGAGATCGAAGGCACGATCACCCGCAGGAAGGTGCGGGTCGGGCTGGCTCCGAGGCTTGCCGCGGCTTCGCTGAGCATCCGGACGTCCACCGCGCGCAGGGCGTTGTCGATGGCGCGGAAGGTGAACGGCAGCGTCAGCACGAAGTAGCCGCCGATGAGGAGGACCGGAGCCCAGTCTGACGCGATGAGGTTCACCGGCGAGTTGATGCCGTACACGACCGAGAGCCCCACGGCCATGATGATCGGCGGGATGACGAACGGCAGGATCGTCAGGAACTCGACCGTGGCCCGCAGACGCGGAAACCGAAGCTCGACGAGATAGGCCGTCGGGGCGACCACCGCGAGAGCCAGGATGGTGGTCACGACCGAATACAGGACGCTCAGGTACAGCGACGAATGGAAGCCTTCGTCGGCCAGCCCGTCGAAGAGTGGCTGCAGAGTGAAGTGCTTGCCCGTGGAGAAGCCGAACGCGGCCGTCGCGTAGAGCGGCAGCAGGAAGTAGACGGCCGCGACGACCAGCACGACCGTCGCCCAGACGGGGGTCCGGCGGGTGCGTCCCGTTCCCCGCGCGGCCCTGTCCCTGGCGTGGACTCCGGGGAGGATGGCGATCGCCGCTTCGGTCGCTTCGCCGGTGATCGACGGGTTGTTCATGCCGTCCTCCTCACCGCGCCAGCCAGCGGGCCGAGCGCTTCTCCAGGACCGCCCTGCCGCCGATGCAAACGGCCATGATCGCGGCCAAGCCGATTGCCAGCGCGTCCGCCTGACCGGGGTCGAAAGTGATGTCGCCGCTGATCAGATTCGAGATCTGGATCGGCACGATCGGCACGAACCCGGTCGTCAGCCCGTAGGCCGTCGCGTAGGCTCCAAAGGCGTTGGCGTAGAGGAGCAGCAACGAGGAAACGAATGGCGACATGAGGATCGGGATCGCGACGGAGCGCAGGTACTGCCAGCGGCTGGCGCCCAGGATCTCCGCCGCCTCGCGCCACGCCGGCCGCATCGCCTGCAGCGGCGGCAGCATCACGAGCACCATGAGGGGGATCTCCCAGTAGGCGTATACGACGGTCAGGCCCAGGATCGAATAGAGCTTGAAACCGCCGCCGTATAGATCGATGCCGGCGTTGAGCAGCTGGCGCGTGAGCAGGCCGTTGAGGCCGAGGAGCGCAATGTAGGCGAAGGCCAGCGGCACGCCCGCGAAGTTCGCGGCAACGCTGCTGAAGGTCGTCGCGATCTCCTGGACGATGGGCCGGCGGGACGACACGATCGCCTGGGCGATCGCCAGGCCGACGAAGCCGCCGAGCAGCGTCGAAGCCAGCGAGAGCTCGAGGGAGTTGGCGAAAGGCACCAGGTCGAGCGGGTGGCCCAGGTAGGAGTAGTTCGACAGCGTGATGGCGCCGGTCTTGCTGTCGTGGAAGCTGCCCCAGATCAACGACAGGGTCGGCAGGATCAGGAACAGCGCGATCAGGACGGTGAATGGCAGGAGGGCGAGAGCGGCCCGCCCGCCGCGGATTCGGGCCGCGGCGGGCGGGCCGGAGGAGAGGTACCCCCCGGCAGTGGCTGAGCTCACGCTCGCCTCCGAGAGTGCGCGGTGGCTACTGGTTGACCACGATCTTCCAGCCGGTCCCGAGAGTCGTCTGGGCGGCCGTGATCTTGCCGATGTCGGTCACGAGCGTGACCTTCTTGTAGAGGTCGGCCGAAGGAAGCTTGGCGGCCAGATCGGGCGGGATCTTACCGGCGGCGTTCAACACGTCGAACCGGATCGGGTGCGCGTAGCCCTTCAGGAACAGGAGCTGGGCGGCATCGCTGTAGACCAGTTCCTGCCAGAGCTTGGCGGCGTTCGGGTGAGGCGCCTTGGCCGCGATGATGTCGGCGTAGGGGCTGGCGAGCGAACCCGAAGCCGGGATGGTGACGGTGATGTTCGGCGCGCCCGCGGCCTTGTCCCGAACCGCCAGGCCGAGGTAGTCCCACTTGATGGCGATCTTGACCTCGCCGGCGATGATGTTGGCGTCGCTGGCGCGCGCGGCCGTGAGGTTCCCCGACGACTGGAGCTCGTTGAAGAAGTCGATGCCGGGCTGGATGTTGTCGACGCCGCCGCCGTTGGCGATCGCCGCGGACCACACGGCAAAGAACGAGTCGTTCGCCTTGGTGGGGTCGCCGTCGATGCCGACCGCGCCCTTGAGCGACGGATCCAGCAGATCCTTCCAGTCGTTGATCGGGATCTTGACCGCGTCAGTGTTGATCGCGAACGCCTGGGCGCCCCAGTAGTTGCAGGCCCAGTAGCCGTCGGCGTCCTTGGCGGTGTCGGGGATGTCGGCCCAGTACGAGTTCTTGTACGGCGCGGACAGACCCTGCGCCTTCGCCTGCACGGCAAACGAGATCCCGACGTCGCCGACATCCGGCTTGCCGGTGTTCTTGATCGAGTCCAGCTCCTGCCCGGAGCTGTATTCGCCTTCGGTCGCGGTGCCGTTGATGGTGATCCCGTAGGTCTGGTTCCACAGGTCGAAGATGCCCTGGTAGTTGACCCATTCGGGCGGGATGCCGGTCTGGTAGATGCTGCCTTCGCCCTTGGCCGCGGCGATGAGCGCGGTCAGATCCGCCGTAGCGGCGGCGGTCGGGGACATAGCTGCGAGCGACGCGCTGGCCGGAGCCGCCGTGGCCGGCATCGCAGTGACAGGAACCGCGGTCGCGGGCGAAGCCGTTGCCGCGGCGCTGCAGGCGGCGACGATGACGCCGATGGCCGGCAGGGTCAGCCCCAGGCCGACCAGGCCCTTGAGGAACTGCCGTCGGTCGATGTGCCCGGCGTTGAACGCGCCGCTGAGCTGGTCGATACGCGCCAGCAGTGGATCGTTCGCCACGTGGATCCTCCTTCGATGCCTTTCGAGCCGCGGTGCTGGATCGCGCCGCGTCCGCCTCGCTGACTGGCAAGCCATTTGGTAGCGGTCGGCCGCTGGACCACGTCCAACCAGCGATAGGCTCGCGGCCCCTCGTTAGGCCGGTGTTAACAGGCGGTCAACGTCTCCGGCAGTTGGGCACGGGCAGCTGCGGGATCAGCGAGGGGGCAGGAGCAAGCGCGCCCTCGACCTGATAGCCTCTCCAAAGCGGCGCCACCCGCCGCGATCGCGCTGTCACCGTGAGGACTAGCAGGTTTGCCAGAGAGCACAGTCCTGGGGCTGATCGCGATCTTCGCGCTGGGCGTCACGTTCGACTACATCAACGGCTTCCACGACACGGCCAACGCGATCGCCACCTCGGTGGCGACCCGAGCGCTCAAACCCGAGTACGCGATCTTCCTGTCGGCGTCGGCCAACTTCGTCGGGGCCCTGGTGTTCGGCACCGCCGTGGCGAGCACTATCGGCAGCGGGATCGTCCAGGACAACATGGTGCTGAGCAACGGCGCCATGGTCCTTGCCGCGGCGCTGCTCGGGGCGATCGCCTGGAACCTGATCACGTGGGCCCTGGCGATCCCCAGCTCCAGCAGCCATGCCCTGATCGGTGGCCTGATCGGCGCGGCCTGGGCCTCCGCGGGCCCGAACGCCGTGCAATGGGGCAGCTTCGCCGGCAAGGTGCTGTTCCCACTGATCACCTCGCCGATCCTCGGCCTGCTCATCGGGTTCGGCTTCATGGTGCTCCTGCTGAACTGGATCGTTCGAGCCGGACCGAACCGCATCCGGCGCTACTTCCACCGTCTCCGGGCCGGAGACAAATCCGGACAGCCCGACCCAACCGAACCCCAGGGCGCCAGCCCGCGACGAGTCAGCGAGCGCTTCCGCCGCCTCCAGATTCTCTCCGCCACCTACATGGCTTTGAGCCATGGCTCGAACGACGCCCAGAAGACGATGGGCATCCTGACCCTGGCCCTCTTCAACACCGGCGCTATTCACGACAAGACCGTGCCGGTCTGGGTGATCCTCATGGCCGCAACGGCCATGTCACTGGGCACCGCCGCAGGCGGCTGGCGCATCATGAAGACGATGGGCCAGAAGGTCGTCAAGCTGGACCCGGTCCATGGCTTCGCCGCGGAGACGACGGCGGCCACGATCATCCTGGGCGCGGCGCGTTTCGGGATGCCCGTCTCGACGACTCACGTGATCTCGACCGCGATCATGGGCGTCGGCTCGAGCGACCGCCCCAACGCGGTTCACTGGGGAGTGGCGCGCAGCATCGTCACGGCCTGGATCCTTACGATCCCATGCGCCGCCCTCATCGCGGCGGGCGTCTTCGAAGTGCTGTGGCTACTGTCCGGGCCGATCGGCGCGATCCTGCACCTGTTCGGCGTCTGACCGGGCGTCGCCGGCGCGCCCGCCGGGGGCCAGTTCATCCCCGGCCCGCGCCGGCCCTCGCCTCAGCCTCAAGCGGCCTCAGTCGGCCTCAGTCGGCCTCGGGCCGCCTCAGCACGTAGCCCACGCCGCGCACCGTCTCGAGGTAGATCGGGTTGGCCGGATCGGCCTCGATCTGGGCCCGCAGCCAGTGGACGTGCACGTCCACGGTCCGCGTCTCGCCGGCGTAGTCGTAACCCCAGACCCGCTCCAGCAGCTGGTCGCGGGTGAAGACGTGGCCGGAGTTGCGAATGAGGAAGAGCAGCAGCTCGAAGGCCTTGGGCTTGACCGGCAGGACCTCACTGCCGCGCAGGAGCCTGCGCCCCGCCAGGTCGACGCGGACCGCCCCAAGCTCGATTGTCTCCGAGTCGGCCGCCTGGGCCTGCGCCTCCGACCGGCGCAGGAGAGCGCGAATTCGCGCCAGGAGCTCGCGGAAGCTGAAGGGCTTGGTGACGTAATCGTCCGCGCCGAGCTCCAGGCCGACGACCTTGTCCACCTCGGCGTTCTTGGCCGTGAGCATCAGGATCGGCACGCCCGATTCGGCCCGAACGATCCGGCACACTTCGGTGCCACTGAGCTCGGGCAGCATGAGGTCGAGCAAGATCAGATCCGGGCGGTGGCGCCGGAAAGCCTCCACGGCCTCCCGGCCGTCAGCTGCCTGCACGACGGCGAAGCCTTCCGTCTCCAGGCTTTCGGCGAGAGTTTCACGCAGCGTCTTCTCGTCGTCGACGACCAGGATAGTGCGTGTCATCTCACTCCCGTCCTAGCGCGTCGGGGCCGCTTGAGCCCCGAGCCGCTCGATCGCCCGGTCCAGCCGGGCGAGGGTCCGCTCGTGGCCCAGCGCCACCATCGTATCGAAGAGCGGCGGCGTGGCCGTCCGGCCCGTCACCGCGACGCGGATGGACATGAACAGGTCGCCGGCCTTCCAGCCGCGCTCCTCCACCAGACGTCGCAGCGGCGGCTCGATCTCCTCCGCCTCCCAGCTCACCTCCCCGACTTCCGCGATCGTCCGGCGGGCGGCCGTGAGCCCGTCAAGGGTGGCGGCCACGTCCCAGCGCTTGGGAACGATTAGAGCCGGGTCCGGATCGACTTCGCTCACGAACAGGAAGCCGATCAACTCGCCGACCGCCGACAGGGTCGGCAGACGCTCCTGTACGACCGGCAGCAGGGCCCTCATCTCGCCCTCCGTCGGCAGCCAATCGATGCGGCCGGCCGCCAGCTCCGCCTCCATGAACGGCCGCAACCGATCGATCAGGTCTTCGGCCGAGAGCCGCCGGATCCACTGGCCGTTCAGCCATTCGAGCCGCTCGCGGTCGAAGACCGCACCGGCCTTGTTGACGCTCGAAAGCTCGAAACGCGTGACCAGCTCGGGCAGCGAGAGGACCTCCTCCTCGGTGCCGGTCGACCAGCCCAGGAGCGCCAGGTAGTTGACGAAGGCCTCGGGAATGAAGCCGTCGGCCCGATAGGCGGCAACCGAGGTCTGGCTCTTGCGCTTGCTCATCTTCGTTCGGTCCGGGTTGAGGATGAGCGGCAAATGGGCGAACCGTGGTATTGCGGAGTCCATCGCCTCGAACAGCAGGATGTGTTTGGGCGTGTTGGAGAGATGGTCCTCGCCGCGGATCACATGGGTGATTGCCATCGCCGCGTCGTCCACCGCCACGGTGAAGTGGTACAGCGGCGACCCGTCCGAGCGCACGATGACCAGGTCGCCTCCGAGGGCGTCGGTGTCGATCTCGACGTGACCGCGAACGATGTCGTCGAACGCGATCATGCGGTGCTCCGGAATCCGGAAGCGAACCACGGGCGCACGCCCCGCGACTTCAAAGGCGGCGCGATCCGCCTGCGTCAACTGAGCGCAGCGGCCGTTGTAGCGGGCCGGCAGGCGGGCCGCCTCCTGGCGCTTTCGCTCGGCGTCCAGCTCTTCCGGGGTGCAGTAGCAGTAGTAGGCCTTGTCCTCGGCCAGCAGCCGCGTAGCAGCTTCCGTGTAGCGCTCCAGGCGCTGCATCTGGCGATATGGACCGTACGACCCTCGCTCGGGCTCGTCGCCGATGCCCGGTCCCTCGTCCCACTCGATGCCCAGCCAGTGCAGGCCGTTGAGGATGTCGTTCTCGAACTCCAGGGTGGAGCGGGCCTGGTCCGTATCCTCGAGGCGGAAGACGAAGGTGCCGCCCAGATGTCGCGCGAAAAGATAGTTGAAGAGTGCGGTTCTGGCCGTCCCCAGGTGCAGCGGCCCCGTCGGGCTGGGGGCGATCCGAACGCGAACGTCTGTCATGCGCCTAGTGTACGGGCAGGGCGTCGGAACCTGCGGAGAGCCCTGGCGGGGACGGCTGGCCTCAACGAGAGGCGCGGATCAGCTGCTGGGCCAGTAGGGCACTGGGCCGCCAATGGCTTCGGACCAGGTGCGCTCCCCGCTCGGCGTCAGGTAGAGCTGGAGCGTGTAGCTGCCCGCGCTCCGGTCGGGGGCGGCGTTCCAGGCTGTGGTGATCGTGAGCTTCCAGAGCCCCACGTAGGGTTCGATCTGGGCAGTGCACGTGACCGGCAGCGGCTTTGTCAGCTGCACCCCGAAGACCAGCTGCAGCTCCTGCGATGTCGCCCCCAGCGCGGTTGGGTAGCAGATGCTGTCGGGATAGGCCGCCTTGAGCTCGGCCAGCGTCCCGCTGGCCACGCCGGGGCCTTGAGTCGGATCAAGCTTCACGGGCGCGGGGTCGTAGCGGATGCTGGCCACCAGTCGATCGACCTCGGTCCGGAGGACGTCGACATCGGGGCCCCTCATGTAGGCATCGATCTCGTACCGCTCCAGGATGGAGCCCGGAGCCGAGAGATTCCAAACGAGCGCCAGGTCGGATTCGTACCAGCCGGTGCGGGTCGACTCGGAGTAGGTCGCCGGCAGGCCGCCGACCGTGACCAGATCCTGGCCGGGGTTGAGCCACTTCGCGTCGGCCGCATCGAACGGCCCACCCACCTGCGTCGTCAGCTCAGACAGCCTGACGATGACCTGGTCCGACTCCAGATGGATGTCGGAATAGCATTGGACCGTGTCGCCCCAGGGCGTGCAGACTTGATAACCCGATCCGGTGCCCAGGAAGGCCAGCACACTCATGACGTGCATGTTGTCGGCCGGATGCGCGACGTACCAGCCGGCGGGATAGTCGAAGGCAAGACCCCATTCGTCGAGGTGCGCGGTTTCCGTCTGGATTGTCGAGCCCGGCGTTCGCAGAGCGAGACCAGAGCTCGTCGCGACGGCTGAGTCGCTCGCGCCCGGGCTTGCAGACATTCGCGGCGATCGAGGCGGAGTCAGCAATCGCAGGCCGACGGCAAGACCGCAGACGAGCACGAGAACGAGGGCCGCCAGAGCAAGTCGGGTCGCGGACGAGACCCCGGGGAGGCGCTGCCGGCCGGGCCCAGTGTCGCGCGAAACCGAGACGGGCAACTCGTACTCCGAGCAGCCGTCGGCGGAGCCATCGTCCCTCGCGCGATTCGTCGGGTTCATGGCCTGATTCCGATCTACACCTTCACTCCAGCAATTCGTTCAGAGGCGCCAGCTCGAAATCCGCAACGGCTTCCCCGACCCGCTCGCCGCGCGGATCGAGGGCCACGGGTCGGTGATAGCGAGCCAGAGCGCGCAGGGCCGCGGGGTCCAGAGCCCCGATCTGGCGGAGCGTCTCCACCGAAGCCGCCGCGGCCGCCCGGTCGAACCCTCCGCCGTCTTCGATCTTGATCGCGACGCCCGACGGCCGCGGCCGGCCACTCCCTGCCTCGGACATCAGCGCGAAACCCCGCAGCCCCTCGGCTCCGCCCTTGGCCACCACCCGGCCCGGCGCTGCCTTCATGACTGAGGTATCGAGCCGGTCGCGAGCGCCCGCCACCATCTCCGGGTTGGCGAGCATGGCGTCGCGAATGCGTGTCAGGGCATCGACCAGGCTGAAACGCGAGTCGGACGGGCGGACCGCGCTCGGATCGGCCAGCATCGCGAACGCCCGCGCCACGTCCGCCAGCGAGAAGGCGTACGTCGGGACGCCGCAGGCGTCGGTCGACGTCACGAGCAGCGCCGCGCTGGTGCTGAACACTCGCGCGATCGTCGCCGAGTACAAGCGTTGAACGGGATGGTCGGGGCGCCAGTACTCCGCCACGGGCCAGTCATTGATTCTGCAGAGAAGCAGGAGCGAAGTGTGCTGGCCCGAGCACATGTGCCGGACCTGGCCCGCTTTCTCGCCGTCGCGCGCAAGACGAGCGGCGGTAAGGGCGTCCAGCGGTGCCCCCAGCGCGCCGCAGCCGAGCATCTGCTGCGATATGCCCGACCGCCGAAAGACGGCCTGCAGGGTCCGCACGTGGACGTCCTCGCCCGAATGGGAGCCGGCCATGATCGCCAGATCGGCGGTCGAGAGGTCGAAGGCCTCGATGCCGCCGGCTTCCACGAGCGCGACCAGCCCGAACGGCTTCACGGCGGACCGGAGATTGACGATGAGGTCCGGGTCGCCCAGCACTCGTTGGATCGTGCCGTCCACGTCCGCCTGGACGATCGAGCCACGGTGGCGGCTCTCGACCACGTCACCACGAACCTGGCGCACCAGGATCGGGGCGGTTCTGGTCGACTCGGAGCGCCTCATCGCGGGCCTTCCCGAGCGGGCATCAGCGGCCCGGGATCGAACCGACGCTCGCCGGACGGTGCCGTCGCCGCCTGCACTCCGAGCCGAGCCGCCCGGCCCCGAGGCCAGGGTGCTGTTCCTTTGCGGGCCGGAACTAGACGGCGACATCCGATCTCCAGCGGTCAACGGTCCGAGGATACTCCGGTATCGTCAGACGGAGAACGAGCAGCCATGGCCCGCCCGCGGAATATGCGATCTACCGCGGGTCCGCCGCGATGCCGGTCCTGGGCTCGGGCAGATCGGCCCCGCCCGGCGCCTGGCCCGCCCGGCCCGCGGCCCTCTTCGCGGCCCGCGCTCGTCGCCATTCCCACAGGCCGCCTACCGCGAAGATGACCGCGCAGGCGGCGAACACGAACAGCAGCACGACCTGCTCGGCCCGGAGCGGCCCGGCGACCAGCGCGTCGCGCCACGTGAACGCGGCCGCGAAGCGCGCCACCGACCACAGGCCCAGCGCCGTGAGGAAGCGGCGGTAGCCGCTGAGCAGCCGCCACTCGCGGCGCGGAGCCAGCCCCGGGCGGACTACCATGCGCCAGCGCCGCAGACGAGGCCGCAACACGAACGGCACCACCAGGATCGCCACCGCAGCGAGCAAGATGAGGCTGCCCTCCAGGGCCTGCGACGCAAGCGCGGGGTCACTCGCGTTGGCGCTCTGCCATGGCCCGGAGCGCAGGTATGCGGTCGCCCACCCCGCGCCGGAGAACTGGCCCTGACCGTCCGCGCCGAGGACCATCGCCAGCTTGCCCAGGCCGAGCCCAACGAGCATTGGAACACTCGCGACGTGCAACCAGCGGCTTATCGGCGCGGCTAGAAGTCGGGCCACGGCAAGCGCGGTGACGGTGCCCAGCACAACCGCAAGTGAAAGAGCCAGGCCACCCTGCCCCGGGTCCAGCAGGCGGCTCGGGTCGACGCTGAAGTAGTCGTAGTGGACCAGCCCGTAGTCGACTCGACCGCCGACCACCGCGCCCGGCACGGCCCCGAAGGCGATGAGGATGAGGTCGTCGCGCCGGAGGCGGACCGCGTCCTTGGCCGAGCCATCCGGGTTGGCTTGGGACCGGGAGCGCATCCGGCCGGCTCCCAGCGCCGCGAGAACGAGAACGACGAATACGACGGCGGCGAGGGCCAGCGTCTCCACCCGGACGGTCAGCCCGAATGGGGCGATCGTCGGATCGAAGTCGAAACGGATCACATCCAGCACGGCCCGCAGTGTACCGGGCGCAGGAGTTCCGAGTCATGCGGCCCGGCGTGTCCCCACGTCGGCACCATCGCCGCGCGGGCCGACCGCCGGCTCGGGTGTCGCCTGGCCGACACACATCGTGTCGGCCAGGCGCTCCGCATCGCCGACCCGGGCATGGCTTGATACGCGCATCGTCGGTTTGGGGATCAGATCCCGGGACCGTCGGAACGCATCCGGGGGGAGATCGCCCGATGCGCGGCGCAAGCCGTTCCGAGGGGGATCGGACGGGCGACCGCGCCGGTTCCGGGTTCCGGGGGGTCCGGGACCGGCGCCTTAATCGCGTATAGCGCAGGAAGCCCCGGCCGGACGGGACCGCCGGGGCTTCCTTGTGTCTGCGAACGGAGGCGCGGAGTCCTGTCCGCGGAGTCCGGACCGCACCGTCGGGGCCGGCGGCCACCCGCCGCTAGGCCGAAGCCTTGTGCATCGTCTCGACCAACGCCCCAACCGAGCCCGCCGACACCATCAGGGCCGTCTTCTCCTCTTCGGTCAGGGCGACCTCGATGATCCTCTCGGCGCCCGCCGCGCCTAGCACAAGCGGCACGCCGACGACCAGACCGTCGAGGCCATACTCGCCTCGAAGCAGTACGGCGCAGGCCAGGACGCGCTTCCGGTCGTTGAGGATCGAGTCGACCATGTGGAACACCGAGGAGGCCGGGGCGTAGAAGGCGCTGCCAGTCTTGAGCAGGGTGACGATCTCCGCGCCGCCGGCCCGGGTCCGCTGGACCAGCTCTTCGATGCGCTCGGGCTTCATGAGCTCGGGCAGCGGGATGCCGGCAACGGTCGAGTAGCGCGGTACGGGGACCATCGTGTCGCCGTGACCGCCCAGCACGAAGGCCGAGACGTCGGATGCCGAGACGCCGAGGTCCTGGGCGATGAAGGACCGGAAGCGGGCGCCATCGAGGACGCCCGCCATGCCGATGACGCGCTCGCGCGGGAAGCCGCTGGCCTCGAGGGCGACGTGGACCATTGCGTCGAGGGGGTTCGTCACCATGATGATGATCGCGCCGGGTGAGTAGTGGACGGCCTGCTGGACGACGGCCCGGACGATCCCGGCGTTCTTGAGCAGCAGGTCGTCGCGGCTCATCCCCGGCTGACGCGCCAATCCGGCGGTCACGACGATGATGTCCGACTCAGTGGTGTCCGCGTAGTCGTTCGTGCCGATGATGTACTGGTCGTGGTGCTGCAGCGGCGCCGACTCCGAAAGATCGAGCGCCTTGCCCTGCGGAAGACCCTCGACGACGTCTATCAGGTAGACGTCGGCCACGCCCGCCTCGGCGATCCGCTGAGCGGCGGTCGCGCCGACGTTCCCGGCTCCGATGACGGTGACCTTGCGACGGCAGACTGGCATGTGGACCTCCGTGGCGAACGACGCCGGCGATTGGCGGCCTACGCCGGCTCATGATCGATCGTACTTCGAGCGGCGCGGACCCGGCTGGCCACGGCTACCTGATGCAGTAGGCGCTACGCTCGGCGAAAACCACGGGCCGAGGCCGGCAATCCGACCCGGGCGAGCTTCGCGTCTCGGCGGCCGTCAGGCGGCGGCGATCGCCTTCTTCATCTGCTCCAGCCGGGCGGCCAGCTCCGCCGGCAGCCTCGAGCCGAACCTGGCGTAATGCTCTTCGATGGCGGCGGCTTCCTGGGTCCAGGCGGCCGGATCGACCGCGAACAGCGCGTCCAGGCCCGCCGCATCGACCTTCAAGCCCCGAATGTCGAGCGCGCCTGGCGCGGGCATCAATCCGATTGGGGTTGCGACCGCGTCGTCCTCGCCCGAGCAGCGCCCGAAGATCCACTCGATGACGCGGCTGTTGTCGCCGAAGCCGGGCCACATGAACTTGCCCTCGGCGTTCTTGCGGAACCAGTTGACCAGGTAGATGCGCGGCAGCCGGGCACCCTGCCGGCGACCGATCTCCAGCCAATGGGCCCAGTAATCGGCCATGTTGTAGCCGCAGAACGGCAGCATCGCGAACGGGTCGAAGCGCAGCTTGCCGATCGTGCCGACGGCCGCGGCCGTCATCTCCGAGCTCATGATCGAGCCGAGGAAGACGCCGTGCTCCCAGTCGAACCCTTCGCGGACGAGCGGCACGACGGTGGTTCGGCGCCCGCCGAACATCATCGCGTCGATCGGGACGCCTGCCGGGTCCTCCCAATCCGGGGAGATGGCGGGATCCTGGGCGGCAGGGGCGGTGAAGCGGGCATTGGCATGCGCCGCGGGTTTGTCGGAGCCGGGGGCCCAATCCTTGCCGGTCCAGTCGATGAGGTGAGCGGGCGGCTCGTTCGTCAGCCCTTCCCACCACACGTCGCCGTCGTCGGTCAGGGCGCAGTTCGTATAGATGCAGTTCGCGGAGAGCGTGCGAATGGCGTTGGCGTTGGTGGACATGCTCGTCCCGGGCGCGACACCGAAGAAGCCGGCTTCCGGGTTGATGGCGTACAGCCGCCCGTCCGAGCCGAACTTCATCCAGCAGATGTCGTCGCCGATCGTTTCGACCTTCCAGCCCGGGATCGTCGGCTCGAGCATCGCCAGGTTGGTTTTGCCGCACGCCGACGGGAAGGCGCCAGTCATGTGCTTCACCCGGCCGTCGGGGGCGGTCACCTTGATGATCAGCATGTGCTCGGCCAGCCAGCCCTCGTCGCGGGCGATGACCGAGGCGATGCGCAGGGCGTAGCACTTCTTGCCGAGCAGGGCGTTGCCGCCGTAGCCCGACCCAAACGACCAGATCTCGCGTGTCTCTGGGTAGTGGACGATGTACTTCGTGTCGGGGTCGCAGGGCCAGGTCACGTCCCTCTCGCCCGGCGCGAGCGGCTTGCCGACCGAGTGGATGGCCGGCACGAAGTCGCCGCTCCGCACGATCTCGTCGAGAGCCGCCTTGCCCATGCGGGTCATGATCCGCATGTTAACGACGACATACGGGGAGTCCGTGATCTCCATCCCCAGCCGGCCGATCGGCGAGCCTACCGGGCCCATCGAGAACGGGATGACGTACATCGTCCGGCCGCGCATCGAGCCCTTGAACAAGCCCGTCAGCGTAGCCCGCATGTCCCGAGGGTCGCGCCAGTTGTTGGTGGGCCCGGCGTCCTCTTCCTTCTCCGAGCAGATGAAGGTGCGATCCTCGACCCGGGCGACGTCGGACGGGTCGGAGCGGGCCAGGAAGCTGTTGGGGCGGAGCTTCTCGTTGAGACGGATGAACGTCCCGGCGTCGACGAGCAGCTGGCAGAGGCGCTCGTTCTCCGAATCGGAGCCATCGCACCAGTGGACGGCGTCCGGCGTCGTCAGGGCCGCAACCTCGCCCACCCAGCGAACGACCGGGTGATCCTCGGGCAGGTTGGGCGGTCGCCCTTCGACCCTAGCGCCGGTGGTAGCCACGGTCCTCTCCTCGTCTGACTTGCGGGACGCCGTTGGGGCGCAGTTCAGTTTCTGTCTTGACTTGCGACGATTTTGGGAACGGGGCGAATTGTACCGAAGCCGGAGGTGTTCCGCGCGAGCAGCGCCTCGACCGATCCGGCTGGGCCGCTCGCGAGGCGACCGATCGACGCGGCCTGGGAGCACCGGCGCGGGCAGGCCGGGTGCCAGATAAGCCGGAGATAAGCGCCAGGCGATCGGCATCCTCTAGCGTGGCAGAGGAGGAGGTTCGATGCGATGGACTCAGTCGATCGGTCGTGGACGGGAGTTCCGGCGTGGCCGGGCGGCCTGGATGAGCGCGGCTTCGCCACGTTTCGCAAGATGGCGATGGCCCGAGCGCCACTGCGGCGCATGCCTGGTCCAAATGTGCCCACCCCTACTGGCGGGCGAGGTCTTTCGGACGAGGTGGCACGAGACGGAGCTCCTGTCCGAGGACGGCCGGGCAAGCGCTGGTAGGCACGGCTCCGGCGAAGCGTGACCTGGGATCGGGTCAGGCCGCCGGCGCCGGCTCGGATTCCGCCTGCGATGCCGGCGCCGGCTCGTCGCCCGCCGGCGCGACGGGGTGTCGCCGGACGTACCAGTGCCTGATCAGAATCGCCAGGAAGGCGGCGGCGGCGGCCCCGAGACCCACGATCTGCGCCATCGGGATGCCGAAGACTGTCCAATCCCAGCCGCTCCGCAAGAGCTCGAGCAGGCTCCGCTCCAGTCCATACCAGACGAAGTAGAGCAGGCCCACGTCGCCGGCGATGAGAAGCCGGCCCCGGGCGGTGAAGTGGTTCCACAGCCACAGCATCACCACCACGCCGAGCAGGCTCAGCATCGACTCGTAGAAGAACAGCGGAATGAAATGGGCGTCGGCCGGAGTCGTCCCGCCCTGTGCCGGGCATAGATATGGCGACACGCGGTATTGACACTCGATAGCAATGCCCCAGGGCAGGTTGGTCGGAGGCCCGTACAGCTCCTGGTTGGCGAAGTTGCCCCAGCGCCCGAGGACCTGGGCCAGCAGGATGGCCGGCGCCATGATGTCGGCCCAGCGCCAGAAGCTGACTTTGTAGTGGCGGGCCAGCCAGATTGTCGCCAGCAGCCCGGTGAACAGACCGCCGTAGATGCCCAGCCCGCTGTACGGCGGCAGGAAGATCTGGAGCAGGTGGTCCTTGTAGTCCGGCCCGGTGGACCACTGGTCGATGACGTGGTAGGCGCGCCCGCCGATGAGCGCAGCCACGGCGATCACGATCAAAGCATCCACGATCATGTCGGTCCGCTCGCCGCGGCGGCGCGCTTCGCGGGTGGCCAGCCAGGCGCCCGCGACGATGGCGACCACGTACGCGATCCCGTACCAGCGGATCTCGAGCGAGTCAATCGAGAAGGCGATCGGGTTGGGCGTGAAGTCGATCATGGTCGCGTCAGTTTACCCGGATCCTCCGGTCGGGCGACGAGCCGTGGATCTGGCCCCCAGAACCTGGACCCAGGCCGTGCGCCCGCACGGTTCGTATACTGACCGGGAGCAGGGTGTGGACGGACCGGCCGCCAACCAGCGACCGCCGCACCTGAGCGACCCGGCAGTTGCCGGTCGCCCGCCGAACCGATAGCTGGGGAAACAGACGCCCTATGAGTCTCGACATGCCGTTCTACTTCTTCTTTGGCATCGTCGGGCTGGTCGCCGGCGGTCTGATCGTGTGGTTCCTGCTGGCCGAGCACCCGTTCGAGTCCCTCGAGACTCCGGGCGGCCCCGTCGATTCGGCCGAAGCCTCGCTGCTGGCGAAGGAGATGGCGGACGACGGCCGGCCGATCAACGAGGACACGATCACCAGGTTGCTCCAGCTGCACGGCGCGTACGTAGACGGCAAGATCAACGACAGTCTGGCTGCCGCCGAGGCCGCCCGCCTCGAAGCCGAGCCCGCTCGGCAGGCAACGGAGACGGCGCCCGAGGACGCCTCCTAGGGGCGCCGCAGGAAGAGTCCGGGCGCGGCCGGCCGCGTCGGGCGGGGCAAGACTACCGAACTTCTCCGGAGTGCAGCGCCACCGCGCCGAGGGCCAATCGCCGCACTGTCACGTTCGCCAGGCCGACCTGGCGCATCGTCTCGGCCAGTTCCTCGGCGCTGGGGAATCCGTCCAGTGAGTGGGGCAGATAGGCATAGGCCTGACGCTTTCCGAAGGCCGTACCAACGAACGGGGCCATCCTGCCGAACACGGCCGAGTAGAAGCGCCCGGCGATCTTGGGACGCGGCGTGGTGAGCTCCAGGCAGACCACCCGGCCGCCCGGCCGCACAACCCTCGCCATCTCGCGAAAACCGTCCCCGAAGCTGGCCAGGTTCCGCAGCCCGAAGGCGATCGTGGCCGCGTCGAAGACGTTCGCCTCGAAAGGGAGAGCGAGCGCGTTGCCCGCCACGAACTCGATCTGGCCGAGCCCGCCGAAGGCGTGACGGGCTTGCTCGAGCATCGCCGTCGACAGGTCGACGCCCACCACGCGGCCGGTTGGGCCGACGGCTGAGGCCAGGGCCGCGGTGAGCTTGCCGGTTCCACAGGCCACGTCCAGCGCCGAGCCGCCGAAGGATATGCGCGCGGCTCGGACGGCGGCTCGCCGCCACCGTCCGTCGAGGCCGGCGGTCATGATCGTGTTCATGCGATCGTAGACCGGCGCGATCGAATCGAACATCGAAGCCACGCGCGGCTCGGGCACGGGATTGCCGCTGCGACTCCGGTGGGGGCTGTCGGTTTCGGAGGGATCGACCGATTCCTCGGCCGGACGCCTGGCCTCGCTCACGAGCCCGAGTTGCCGGAGTTGCCAGCCGACTGCGGATCCACCTCACGTCCCAGGCGGAGCGGGCGGCGCTCAAACGCGCTGGAGAAGACGACCTGGGTTTCGGTCGTGAAGACGTGCGGCATCGCCTGGATCTCGTGCAGGACGCGCTCCAGGTGACGAGTGTCGGTAGATCGCACCTTCAGCAGGTAATCCGCCTCGCCGGCGAGGTGGTGACACTCCTCGATCTCGTCGATCTCGCCGAAGTTGCCGGTGAGATCTGTGGAGATCGTGCCGGGGACCTGCTTGATGAAGATGAACGCGAGCACGCCGTAGCCGAGCAGCGTGGGATCGACCAGGGCCGAGTAGCCGTGTATGACTCCCCGGGCCTCGAGCTTCTTGACGCGCTCGTGGGCGGAAGGTCCGCTCATGCCGACGGCCTGTCCGACTTCGGCGTACGACTCGCGCCCGTCCCGCTGCAATAGCTCGATGATGCGAGCGTCTGTCTCGTCGATCCTTTCGGGTGAGCCCATGTTCGTCGTTCCCTCAGGCGTGCCGGCCTGTCGCTCCCTGACCCGCCCGCAAACCCAATCCAGCGAGAAGTCGCGCCAGCGGAGTCGAACCGCCGGGTCGGAGGACACGCCTGGGCCGCGATGCGAGAGCAGCCTAGCCTATCCCCGAGAAATCGACAGCGAAGGTGCGGTCGCGGACCGGGTTGAGGCGGTTGTAGCGCGCGGATTGCGCTCGCGGAGCCGGGGACCTGCCAGCGGTAGCCGCGTCCCTTGGCTCGAGTGTCCATCGTGCCGACCGGCAGATGCGCCTCGATGCAGGTGATGCCCTTCGGCCCTACGACCGCGTCGTGGCGGACCCGGGCCGGCGGATCGAGCCGCTCGCCCATGCCGAGCAGGAAACCACCGTCGTAGCCGGCCATGCCGAAGGTGATCGAACCTTCGGCGACGACGACCGTGTCGTAATCGTGGGTATGCGCCTAGAACTTCGTTCCCGCAAGGTTCGACCAGGCCGCGGGCTCGAGTCCCTGATCGCGCATTCTGGCCTCCAGGCTGGCTCGATCCATGGAGCTCATCGGACGCTTCCTTGCTTCGCAGCTCCGCCCGGGCCAGCAGTTTGATCGTCGCCCCGCCGACCCTTCTCTGGGCCCGGGATCGAAGCCTGGGCAATCTCCATGGCCCGTCGATCCGAACCGGGCGGCAGGTCCGGTGCGGCCTCCAACCAGGCCGCGTCCGCCGCTTCTTCCTTTTCGCTGCTTCGCGTTGCGACCACGGCGATTATCCCGAGCCCGAGCACGACGCTCGAGAAGATGGCGAACGGCCAGGTGGCACCCAGCAAGCCGACGAGGAAGAAGGAGAACACGCTCCCCACGACAATCGCTGAGCCCAGGCTCTGCAGCGCCCGCATCGGTCTCCTTACTCTTCGCACCAGGCCGTTGCGCGCTCGGCACGCGCTGGCCTGCTCATCCTAGCCGGTAGACTGCGGGCGTGACAGTTTTGCCGCCGCTCCGATACCTGTCCGCCGCCGACGTCGGCGCCGCCATGCCACCCCTGGCGGAGCGGCTCGAGCTGGCTGAGATCACCCTGCGGGCCCTGGGGCAGGGCGCCGAGCTGCCGGCCAAGATCGGGGTCCACCCGCGCCAGCCGGGCTCCCTCGCCCACGCCATGCCGGCCTTGCTACGAGGCGCGGCGGATGACGGTGGCGAGGATCTGATAGGGGCCAAGTGGATCGTGGGGTTCCCGGACAACCCGGCGATCGGGCTGCCCACGTATCACGCCCAGGTGATCCTCAACGACGCGCGGAACGGGTTGCCCCTGGCGATTCTGGACGCCGGCACGATCACCGCCCAACGGACGGCGGCCATAAGCGGGGCGGCGATCAAGCTCTTCGAGCCGAAGCACAGGGGGCGGGCCGCCGCTGTCGCCCTCCTCGGCGCCGGGGTTCAGGCGCGCGGCCACCTCCCGGTCATCGGCTGGCTGCTACCCGGCGCCACTCTCCGAATCGCGGACGTCGATCGGGCGCGGGCGGAAGCGCTGGTCGTCGAGGCGCAGTCGACCGAAGGCATCGCCGAGGCGGCCGTCGCGTCGGGTGTGAGCCAGGCCGTCGAAGGCGCGGACGTGGTCGTCTCGGTCGTTTCATTCGGGCCGGATCATCAGGCTCTCGATCCGCGCTGGCTCGGCCCCGAAACCCTCTTCGTGGCGGTCGACTACGACATGCAGGCCCCGGCCGCGCTGGCCCGCGAGGCGCTCTTCGTCGTCGACGAGCGCGACCAGTTCGTGGCCACTCGCGCCGGCGGAAGCTTCGCCGGCTACCCGGATCCCGCGGCGACTCTGGGAGAGGCGCTGCGCGACGGCCTTGCCCGCCCCGACGGTCGGGTTCTCGTCTCTCATCTGGGCGTCGGGCTCGCGGACGTCGTCTTCGCGTCGGCGATACTGAAGCGTGCCGAAGAGCTCGGCCTGGGCTTGCTGCTGCCGCGCTGAAGCCGATTGGCGGAGCCGCCGGTTCGCTTCAGCTCCTCGTCGGCGCGGGCTGGATTAGGCCCTACCGGTTCACCTCGAGCGGCCCCGGCGGGACCTCGATCAGCACTCGGCCGCCCTCGACGACCACGGCGTAGACCGCCAGCGGCAGCTCGGCGGGAGGATCGAGCGGCTCGCCGTCCGCCAGAGAGAAGCGCGAGAGATGCAGGGCGCACGTGATCGAGTCGCCGGCCAGGAATCCTTTGTCCAGCTCGAAGTACTGGTGGCTGCAGATGCCCTGGGTGGCGTGCAGTTCGCCGTTCAGATTGACCACGAGAACAAGGTCGTCGTCGACCTCGCACAGCTTCATCGTGCCGGGCGGGACCTCGTCGAGCGCGCAGAGGTCAACCCGGCGGAGGGCGGAGGCGGCGGCCATCGGCGGTGTCAGGCCACGGCGGCGGTTGCCTGGCCGGCGGACGGGTGAGCGGCGCCGGTTCGGGCAGCCCATTTGGCCTCGAGCAGGTCGCGCAGGCGATCCTGAGCGGACGCCAGAGGCACGCGGGCGACGACCGGCTCCAGATACCCAAGGATGATGAGCTTGCGGGCCTCGTCCGGATCGAGACCGCGGCTCTCCAGGTAGAAGAGCTGCGTTTCGTCCACGGGGCCGACGGAGCTCGCGTGGGCGACGCGGCGGCAATCCGGCTGGTCGATCTCCAGACTCGGGATGGCAACCGAGCGAGCCTGCTTGGAGAGCAGCATCGCGAACTCGCCGAGGTAGCTGTCCGTGCCGTGGGCCGACAGATCGATCGTCGCCAGGCCCTTCATATAGACCCGGGAGCGGTCGGACAGCGCCCCCTTGGAGAGCAGGTTGCCCGTCGTGTCGCGGCCGATATGGCGGGTGTAGGAAGTCAGATCGAAGAGCTGGTCGGTCGAGCCAAAGACGATCTCCGCCTGCTCGACGGACGAGCCGTCGCCTTCGAGGGTGTTGTCGATGCGGCTCCGAATGACGCGGCAGCCGAGTTGAGCCAGCGCCCAGCGAAGACTCGAACCACGGCCGACGACCGCCGAACGGTGCTGGAAGGCGATCTGGTTAGCCTCGAAGTCCTGGAGGCCGGCGAAGGAGAGCGTCGAGCCGGCGCCAAGCTTGACCTCGGTCGTGCCGGCGAAGAAGGCCTGAGGCTCGGTGGCGGCCTCGCCGGTCGCGCCCGAAGCGTTCGCGGTCGATGCCGAACCAACCTGCTCCTCCACGATGGACGCCTGCGCGTCATCGCCGATCGAGATGATCGTCCGCGACAGCAATGCGCCGTTCGGGGCGCCCATGGCCCAGCGCAGCACGATCGGCAACTCCAGGCGAACGCCGTCGGGAACGCGCACGAACAATCCGTGGGTCCAGAGCGCCCGCGTCATCTGCCCCAGCTTGTCGTTCTCGGGCAGCGTGCAGCCGCCTTCGAGCAGGCTGCGCAGGAGCTCCGGGTCGCGCGCCCCCAGCGACGCCAGCGTCTCGAGAGCCACGCCCGCATCCCGCGCCTCCGGCGACAGCACGAGCGCCGCCAGGCGATCCTCCACGAACTCGGCGTATGCGGCCGCTCCCTCGGGAAGCTTCGCCTTGCCCGGCGCGGCCCCGCCACGCGCGCCGGCGGTTCCGCCGGCCGGATACGGTCGCGCGGCAGAGAGATGGGCGTTGCGCAGATCTACGTACGGCGTGTAGAGCCGGTTCGACTCGATCGGGAGCGCCTCGAAGCCGCGCAGGCCGGCCAGGCGATCCGCGAGCAGCCAGTCCGGATCGGCGGCGGCGGCGGCGACTTTCCGGACCGTCGCCTCGTCGACGAAAGTCAGGGTCAGGTCTGTCGGCGCCTGACGGGCCGGCGCCATCGGTCGAGGGGCGGGCTGGCCCGTGGCGAGCTGGCTTGCGACGGCACCGACGGCCCCCTCTGCGGCGGTCATCCGAGCGAACCCTCCATTTCTAGCTTGACCAGGCGGTTGAACTCGATGGCGTACTCCATCGGCAGCTCTTTGGTGAAGACCTCCAGGAAGCCCTGGACGACAAGGTTCGTCGCCTCGTTCTCGGTCAGACCGCGGCTCATCAGGTAGAAGACCTGATCCTGGCTGATCTTGCCGACGGTCGCCTCGTGGGTCATCGTCGTGTCGTCTTCCTGGATGTCGATGTACGGATACGTGTCGGAGCGGCTGCCCTCGTCGAGCAGCAGCGCATCGCAACGTACGCTGGCCACGACGCCCGTGGCGCCGGGCACGACCTTGAGCTGGCCGCGGTAAGTGGTCCGGCCGCCGTCCTTCGAGATCGACTTGCTGATGATGCGGCTGCGCGTATTCGGGGCGAGGTGGATCGCCTTTGCGCCGGTGTCCTGATGCTGGCCCTTGCCGGCGACGGCCACCGAGATGACCTCGGCCGTGGCGCCCTCGCCGCGCAAATAGATGCTGGGATACTTCATGGTCAGTTTCGAGCCGGTATTCGCGTCTATCCACTCGACCGTGGAGTGGGCATGAGCGTGGGCCCGCTTGGTCACCAGGTTGTAAACGTCGTTCGACCAGTTCTGGATCGTGGTGTAGCGGACCTTCGAGTGGGGTAGCGCGATGACCTCGACGACCGCCGCGTGGAGCGCGTCCGTGGTGTAGATAGGCGCCGTGCAGCCCTCGATGTAGTGAACCTTGGCGCCTTCGTCGACGATGATCAGGGTCCGCTCGAACTGGCCCGTGTTCTCGGCGTTGATGCGGAAGTAGGCCTGGAGCGGCAGCGGGACCTCGACTCCCTTGGGCACGTACACGAACGATCCGCCCGACCATACGGCACTGTTGAGAGCGGCGAATTTGTTGTCCTCGGGCGGAACGACCGTCGCGAAGTACTTCTTGAAGAGCTCGGGGTACTCCTTGAGCCCCTGGTCGGTACCCATGAATACGACGCCGATCTTGGAGAGCTCCTCGCGGACGCTGTGGTAAACGACCTCGGAGTCGTACTGCGCGCCGACGCCGGCCAGGAACTTGCGCTCGGCCTCCGGGATCCCGAGGCGCTCGAACGTCTTCTTGATCTTGTCCGGGACGTCGTCCCAGGACTTCTCCTCACCCTGCGACGGCTTGCGGTAGTAGACGATCTTGCTCAGATCGATCTGCATCAGATCGCCGCCCCACATGGGCATCGGCCGCGACAGGAAGTGCTCGTAGGCGCGCAGGCGGAAGTCGAGCATCCACTGGGGCTCGTCCTTGAAGCGGCTGATCGCCTCGACCGTCTCGCGGGTCAAGCCGGCTTTGGTTTCCTCGAGGTAGTCGACCTCGTCGTGGAAGCCGAACTTGTACTCACTCGAGACCATCTCGCGACTGGTTGTCATCGCGCTCCTTGGACGAACCGGCGGTCCGAGCGGAGGGGGGGCGCTGGACGGCCGTCGTAGTTCTGAGCTAATTCCGACCCCTATTATCGGGATTAGCGCCCGGGGAGTCAAACACGGTCGTTGCCGGAGTCGGAGCCGGGGCCGGGCCCGGGGCTTGCCTCCGGCGAGTAGTCGGTCTCGGTGATGGTGTTGTGGAGTGGAACCGTGCTATCCTGCCGGCCGCTGGAGGTCCGACGCCCTCAGCCAGCCCAAACAAGAGTCCGCCACCACACCGTCGCCCGCCAGTGACCCGGCATCTCACCGCCGGGAGGACGCGGACTCCGAGGAGCCTCTTGAGACTCACCCCGAGAGCGGCAGGAATCGCAGCGCTGGTGGCAACCCTCGTCTTCGTCGGTTCCGCCGTCGCGGTGCTGCCCACGTTTTCGGACGCCCAGGCCGGCCCAATCGTAGCGAGCGACTCGGCCCTGGCGGCGGGAGCGTTCCCTCAGAGCACGTGGCTTGACCCATCGCTGGCACCGACCACAGCCCCCGCGACCGCCACGCCCTCGGAAACGCCGCCAGCGACCCC